>Ga0265306_10000379_pt1 | contig 20883 bp, 16 predicted proteins | sample Helome_3_FD_192493 | JGI IMG/M metagenome (GOLD analysis project Ga0265306, IMG submission 192493) | Marine sediment microbial communities from subtidal zone of North Sea - Hel_20160420 (Illumina Assembly) | ecosystem: Environmental > Aquatic > Marine > Subtidal zone > Sediment ... | reverse complement strand
GCCCAGATGTAGGTGAATACCAGCGCCCAGAAGTGGACCACTGACAATCGATAGGAATAAACCGGGCGGCCTGCCTGCTTGGGCACGAAGTAGTACATGATGCCGAGGAATCCGGCGGTCAGGAAGAAACCCACCGCGTTATGTCCATACCACCACTGCACCATTGCGTCCTGTACGCCGGCATAGGCCGAGTAGGATTTCCACATGCTTACCGGTATCGCGGCGCTGTTAAAAATGTGCAGTACCGCGACGGTGATGATGAACGCGCCGAAGAACCAGTTCGCCACATAGATGTGCGGGATTTTGCGTTTGACGATCGTACCGAAAAAAACCAGCGCGTAACTAACCCATACCAGAGTGATTAAAATATCGATCGGCCATTCCAGTTCGGCGTATTCCTTGCTACTGGTGATACCTAGCGGCAGGGTTATTGCGGCCAGCAGAATGACCGCCTGCCAGCCCCAGAAAGTGAAAGCAGCCAGCACAGGAAACGCCAGTTTGGCGTGACAGGTATGCTGCACCACGTAATACGAGCAGGCAAAAAGTGCAGAGCCACCAAAGGCAAAGATGACCGCGTTGGTGTGCAATGGCCGTAACCGGCTAAAGGTCAACCAGGGGATGTCGAAATTGAGTACCGGCCAGGCCAACTGGGCAGCGATGAGCACGCCAACCGACATGCCGACCAGACCCCAGACGATGGTCATGATCGAGAATTGCCTGACTACGGTATAATTGTAGGTCTCAGTGTTTGTCATCTAGTGCTTCCTCAATGTTTGATACGCATCAAACGAGTGAATCTTAAAGGTTTAGTGATTAGTTGGTGAAAACCGGTTGCAGTCCCATGCCCCATAGCAGGGCAGTCATCGCCAGTAGAGCAACCAGCGCGATCAGGCCGACGGCGAGAACCGCGGAGGAATACAGGAAACCTTTTTCTGGCGGAATCTCCATCATAATCGGCAACCCCGAGTACAACAGGTAAACGGTGTAGGCGAGTGCGGGCAGACCGAGCAGCATGTTGAGCCATAGCACCGGGTAAACTTGCATCAGGCCGATTAGAAACAGCGGAGTTGCGGCGTAGGCCGCGAGCGCGATACATAGCGAGAGTGATTTCTCGACTTCATAGGCTTTGCCCAGCAGATGTATGACCCAGCCGATTGAGAATATGCCTACCAGCAGTGCAATGTAGTAGATAATCGCTATCGCGAAGGCGGAATCACCGGTGATACGAATGGGTTCGCCAACCCCGATGCGCCAGCCTACCTGGGTGGTGCCGATATAACCGGATACTGCCGGAATCGCGGCGAGCAGGAAAATATGCGCCACCGAGCCGCCTTCCGCGCTCTTTTGCTGTTCGCGAATTTTTTCCCACTGACGCATTGGATCAGTGAACAGTCCAACAATGTGCTGTATAAACATGGCGATGAATCTTGTTATTAGTTAGCGTGGATTATTAGTAAAGTGGTCGGCGCGTTATTGATTTAGATCAAGCATGCATCATATTTAAGTTGTATCGTGCGCGCAATTAAACAATCCAGGTGACGTATCAGACAGGCCAGACAAAAAATGGGCTCGGCACTTAGCAAACCGATGGACTACCACGACTCCGGCAAGCTCGGCGCAGAGCGCATGCAATCTGACGTACTCAGTTGTTTTCATTGTGGTTTGCCATTGCCGGATGAGCCTGCCCTCGAGGTTCTCATCGATGGAGTCAATCAACCCATGTGTTGTCATGGTTGTCAGGCGGTTGCCGAGGCCATTGTTGCGGCCGGACATGAAAATTTCTACCGGGTCAGGACCGAAGTTTCGCCAACCGCGTCGGATCTGCTGCCGGGGTTTCTGCGTGATAACGAAATCTATGATGTGCCGGAAATACAGAATCAATTTCTGCGCTCTGCCGGGGGCGATCTGCGCGAAGCCAGCCTGATGCTGGAAGGTATTACCTGTGCCGCATGTATCTGGTTGAACGAGCAATATATTGCCGGCCTGCCCGGGGTCGAACAGGTACGCGTGAACTACGCGACGCAACGGGCGCTGGTGCGTTGGAATAATGCGCAAATAAGACTCAGTGAAATCCTGCAGGCAGTTCAGAAGATCGGTTATCGCGCCCTGCCTTACAACCCCGATCAGCAACAGGAACTGCATCGTCGGCAGCGCCGGCAGCAGCAGCGCCGTCTCGCCGTCGCCGGACTGTTCGGCATGCAGGTCATGATGCTGTCGATCAGCCTCTACGCCGGCGCCTGGTCAGGCATGGAGTACAATTTTGAGCAACTTTTCCGCTGGCTGAACCTGACCCTGACCTTACCGGTCGTGTTTTATTCCGCGACACCTTTTTTCATGTCGGCCTGGCGCGACCTCAGGCACCGGCGGGTGGGTATGGACGTACCGGTGTCTCTCGCACTTGGCATCGCCTTTGCCAGCAGTGCGGTAGCAACGGTAAGCGGACATGGCGAGGTCTATTTCGATTCGGTGGTCATGTTTGTGTTCTTTCTGTCGGCGAGTCGTTATTTCGAGAGCATGGCACGCCAGCGATGTGCGGCTACGGTTGAGCAGCTGGTGCAATCGATGCCGATTATAACGACCCGATTAAGCGCTGCGGGTAGTGTGGAAGAAATGGTGCCTGCTGCGACCCTGGCAATCGGCGATCGGGTTTTGATACGACCGGGTGAAACGGTACCCGCAGACGGTGAGATCGTCGCTGGATTTTCAGCTTTTGACGAATCAATGCTGAATGGCGAAAGTATTCCGCTGGAGAAGCAGCCGGGTGATCGCCTGTTGGGTGGCAGTATCAATGTAACCAACCCGTTACAGATGGAGGTAAAGGCGGTCGGGGCTGATACCGTTATGGCGGAAATTCAGCGCACCATCGAACGCGCGCAGGCCGATAAACCACCACTGGCTCGCCTGGCCGACCGGGTTGCAGCAAACTTTATCAGCGTTGTGTTGTTGATTGTGGTCGCAGTGGCCATTTTCTGGTTGATGCACGATGCCGAACGCTGGTTTGAAATAGCGCTGGCGGTATTGATTGTCAGCTGCCCCTGCGCCTTGTCGCTCGCGACGCCGACGGCAATCAGCGCGACACTTGGCAAAATGCAAACCGCCGGGTTGCTGGTGAAGCAGGGCTCGGCACTGGAGAAACTCAATCAGATTACTCATGTGGTGTTCGATAAAACCGGCACCCTGACCGAGGGTAAGCCAGTGCTCGAGCAGGTTGTATGTAACGCGGAATTTGAACGCGAACATTGCCTGCAGCTTGCGGCGAAACTGGAACAGTACTCCGAGCATCCATTGGCAAAGGCTTTGCTGAGGGAGACTGGCGCCCTGAGCAGCGAAGCAGTTAGCCAGGTTTCCAGCATCGCCGGGGGTGGCATGCGCGCGAGTATCGAGGGTCAGGATTACATGATTGGTAATATAGATTTTATTGCCCGCCAGGCTGGTGCCGAAATCCCGTCGGTATGGCTCGAACAGATCGACAGGGATGCGGTGACCGCGGTAATTCTCGCGCGAGGCGATACCGTGATGGCGATGTTTACCTTTATCGATGATTTGCGTGAAGATGCCGGCGAGCTGGTCGACAGGTTACAGCGTATGGGCAAGTCGGTGCTGCTGATGACGGGCGACCGTAACGCGGCGGCACAGCAGGTAGCTGAACGCACCGGTATCGACGATTACCGGGCGCAGATGTCGCCGCAGCAAAAGATGGAAGCGGTACAGGCACTGCAATCTGCAAATGCGTCGGTGCTGATGGTCGGTGACGGCGTAAACGACGCGCCGGTATTGTCCAGTGCGAATGTATCGATTGCGATGGGTGGCGCCAGCTCACTCGCCAAAACATCCGCTGACATCGTGTTGATCGCCAATGACCTGCAGGCTGTTGCCCAGGTTTTCGACATGGCCGGGCGCACGCAACGTGTTATCAAGCAGAATATGATCTGGGCGTTGTTGTATAATTTCGGCGCAATCCCGGCCGCCGCCGCAGGATTGATTGCACCGTGGCTGGCGGCGATCGGTATGTCACTAAGCTCCCTGTTGGTAGTGCTGAATGCACTGAGGTTGACACGTTAATGGAAATTATTTACCTGTTGATACCCGTTTCGCTGATCCTGCTCGGGTTAATCGTATGGATTTTTCTATGGGCGGTGCGTGATGGGCAATATGAAGATCTCGAAGGCCCCGCGCATCGAATATTGATGGACGAAGATCGGATTGTCGACAGGCAAAAAAATAGCCAGCGGGGAGATGCTGGCTAAATACTCTAATTGTATTTAAGAGTAGGAGTCACAGTAAATATATGCTGGTTGTGCCTGGCGGTAATTGACTTAGATCAACTAGATTAATTTAGCAGCTAAATAGTTCTGCAAAATATCCCGGTATCTTTCTAATTCCGCTGGTAGCTGTCAAAGACCATGCAGATATTGCGCACCAGCAGGCGGCCGGTTTCTCCAACAACTATCTCATCGTCGCTCAGTTCGACCAGGCCATCCTCTTCCATGTCATGCAGTTGCAGTAGTTCCTTTTCGAAGTACTGCGCAAAATCGATGCCCCATCTTTTCGCAACCCCGTGCAAATCAAGCCTGAAATGGCAGGACAGTTGCTGGATGATTTCCTGTCGCAACAAGTCATCCCGTTCACTATGAAAGCCCCTTACTACCGGTAGACGTTGATTACCGAGAATGTCGTGATAAGCACCCAGGTCAGTTGTGTTCTGACTGAAATTGTCACTAACATTGCTGATCGCAGAGATACCGAAACCGACTGAATCGCATTGTGGGTGCGCAGAATACCCCTGAAAGTTGCGCTGCAGATTGCCTTCACGTCGGGCAACTGCGAGCACGTCGTCAGGCCTGGCAAAATAATCCATGCCGATATATTCGTATCCGGCGGCGCATAATTTATCGATAGCGCTATGCAAAATGGCTAGCTTTTCACTTGAGTCAGGCAAGTCATCAGCCTTGATTTGCCGCTGCTGTGGAAACCTGTGCGGCAGATGCGCGTAGTTATGAATTGTGATGCGCTCAGGATCGAGATTAATGACTACAGTGAGAGTCCTGGTAAAACTCTCCAGGGTTTGATGCGGCAAGCCGTATATCAAATCGACATTGATCGAACGAAAGCCGACACGGCGCGCATCATTGATAACCATGGATGTCGTTTTCAGGCTGTGGATGCGATTAACCGCTCGCTGCACCTGCTCGTCAAAATCCTGTACGCCGATGCTGATGCGGTTGAAGCCAAGATTGCGCAGGTGGGCGGCGCCGTCTTTTACCATTACGCGGGGGTCGATTTCGATTGAATAGTCACTACCACTGCTATGTTCGAGTTTGAAATGCCGCGCAATTTGTTCCATCAACTGTTGCGATTGCCGATGACTCAGAAAACCAGGTGTTCCCCCGCCCCAATGCAACTCGCGCACTTCACGATCCTTGTCAAACAGGCTCGCCTGTATTTCGATTTCACGATATAGATCCTGCAGGTAAGGTTCGGTGCGCTCCTTGTCACTGGTGATGACCTTGTTACAGGCGCAGTAGTAGCAGATTGAACTGCAAAACGGTATATGGAAATAAAGTGATAAAGGTTTAGGAATCGGCTCCTCGTTGCTAAGCCTGGCCCAGTCTCGATAGTCGGATTCCGAGATTTGATCGTGGAATTCTGTTGCCGGTGGATAAGAGCTGTAACGTGGACCTGGCTTGTCGTAGCGATTGATCAGGTCATCTTGAATTAGGGGTGGTCTGCGCATTGCATATCAAGCAACAAATTATTGCACCTAGATTACCGCCCCGGAGACAACTTGTATTGACTTGGGTCAACTCTCGGAAACTGAACAGGCGGCGATCGACTCGGTTGTCAAAACGGCAAAATATTGCAACACCGGATCCCAGTAGGGTGATAACACACCACCGTCGAATCCCTCCGATGCGCGACCCTTTTGCATGCGTTCGATAATACCGATGTCCTCGTGGTTGAGATCGTGCCAGTTCTGCGTCACATGGTTTCGTGCTGCGCTGTACTTTTCGGCGCTGGCGCCGTCTCCGACGAAATACAGCGCTATGGTTTCACGGCATTTCGCAGGGCCCTGCGGCCAGGCGACAAATACGTCTACCTGGTCGGGAAATATCTCGAAGCCGAAGTTGGGGAATAGCACAAACCAGTCGCCACGGTTATGTTTTTCGCTGGGCAGGTTCGGAAACCAGGGCAACTCCCCGCCACGCGCCGGGTCGGTTTGTTGAAACTGGTAACCGCAGCTGAGCACTTTATGGTTATAAGTCGGTGCCTCGCGTTCCTCCATGCCAACAAAACTGTTCAGCCACGGGTGGCAGGAAAATACATGATAGGGCTCGATGAAATTTTCGATCGCCAGCTTCCAGTTGGCATCGATTTCGAATTCCAGCGATTCACAAAAGCGCAGCGCGCTGAAGTCGTAAGCATCGATAACGTTGGCAATCGGCTCGATGCAGCTCGCAAATGACTCGGCCTCACCGCTGATATCGACAAAGATCCAGTCGTGCCAGGTAACGCATCGAATCTCTGCCAGGTCGGCGCGATGGCAATCGGACTGGTTGACGTCGTGCTGATCGCCACCGTGAAAATGAGGTCGTGCGATGAGTTTTCCAGACAGACTGTAACTCCAGGAATGGTTCGGACAGATAAATTTTTTGCTGTTACGGCACTCGTTTACCAGCCTGGCACCGCGGTGACGACAGACGTTGTGAAATCCGCGGATAACACCGTCTTCTGCCTTCACCAGTACGATGGGTTGCCCGGCGATCGTAACCGGTTGCATGTCGCCAGGGTCGACGAACTGGTGGCGGAAGCCGGCGAATACCCAGTTGTTACGAAAAACGGTTTGTTGCTCCAGCTGGTAAAAGTCGGCGCAGGTGTAGGCCAGATTGGGCAATCCGGAACCCTCGGCGACCGGTTTGTCGAGACGTCCATCGCGTACCTGTTGCAGAAAATCGGCCTGTACCTGTCGCTGGGTTGCGCTGAGTCGGGGCATTTAGGTGAAAATTTGAATCGATGATTTTGCGAAAATGAAAATTTAATGATATTTTTTCATTTTATCAAGTCATTTCAGCGTCAGATAACTGGTATGTACGAGCAATTACTGCAACCCTTCGACCTCGGACCAACCCGGGTACGCAACCGGATTTTTAATCCACCGCACGGTACCACGCTGGGCCATCATGGTGTGGTCAGTGAAGATTTGATCGCCTACCACCTGGCGCGCGCGCGTGGCGGTGTCGGTTTGATCATCATGGAAAGTATGACCGTACACCCAAGCTACGGTTTCGAAGATGCGTTTCTCTATGCCGGCAGCGATCGCATCGTTGAGGGACTGAACCAGCTTGGACAGCGATGCCGTAGTGAGGGGACCCCGGTCTTCGGCCAGTTGTTCCATGCCGGTCGAGGCGTCAGGCTGAGTCATGACGGCTCACGGCCGCTCAGTTACTCGGCATCCGATGTACCCGATGAACGATATCGCGTGGTGCCGGTACCGATGCCGAACGAAATGGTCTGGGAGTTGATCGAAAGCTTTGTGGACGCTGCCGGGCGATTAGCCGATGCCGATCTCGACGGGGTCGAGATCCTGGCCAGTATGGGATATCTGATCGCACAGTTTCTGAATCCTGAAACCAATCGTCGCGAAGATGAATTCGGTGGCAACCTGGAAAATCGCATGCGCTTCCTGCGCGAAATAATCAGCCGTAGTCGAGCACGAATTGGTGCTGATAAAACCCTGGGCGTGCGCGTAACCCTGGATGAAAAAACTGGCAAAGGGTTTCCGGCAGCCGAGATGATCGAGATTTGCCAGACGCTCGATAGCGACGAGCAGGTCGATTATTTCAGTGTGATTGCCGGCTCGTCATCCGCGCCCGATGGCTGGATTCACGTGTTTCCACCGATGGCGATTGCGCCTGGTTTTGTCGCTGACGATGCGGCGCGACTGAAACAGGCAGTTAGCAAACCGGTGCTGGTTGCCGGTCGCATCAATCAACCGCAATTGGCCGATGAAGTTATCAGCCAGGGTAAGGCCGATATGGTGGGGCTGGCACGGGCGCTGATCGCCGATGCGGAATTTGTTAATAAAATGGCTAGCGGGCGAGCCGACGATATTCGTGCCTGCGTCGGTTGTAACCAGGCTTGTGTCGGGCATCGACTGGCGCATTTTCCGGTGTCCTGCATTCAGAACCCGGTGAGCGGTCGCGAACACAGTATCGGTAAGATGCAGACCGTCACACAAGCCAGGAAAGTACTCGTTATCGGTGGCGGCCCGGCCGGAATGAAAGCTGCAGTGGTCGCAGCCGAGCGCGGTCACCGGGTAGAGCTACATGAGAAAGACTTCCGTCTCGGCGGCCAGGTAAATCTGGCCGAGGCGTTACCCGGGCGCGCCGAGTTCGGTGGTGTCACGACCAACCTGCAACGCGAGCTGGAGCAGGCCGGGGTTACGATCCGCTGCAACTCACTACTCGATGCTGCCAGCCTGCGCGGCTTAGATCCCGACCACGTGGTGATCGCAACCGGTGCCAATACGCGTCTGCCCGAAGTCGAGGTGGAGGGCGTTGAAATCGTCGATGCCTGGTCGGTTATTCGGGGCGAGACCCAACCGGGCAGGAATGTCGTGATAGCGGACTGGTCCTGCGACTGGGCGGGACTGGGGGTAGCCGAAAAACTGGCGCGTGACGGACATTACGTACGCCTGTTTTCGGGCGGTAGTGTCGCCGGCGAGTCGATCCAGGCCATCGTGCGCGACCAGTGGGTCGGCGTATTACATGGTCTCGGGGTCGAGATGACGCCGTACGCGCGTTTTTACGGCGCGTTCGACGGCAATGCCTATTTCCAGCATATGACCGGCGGTGAGGCAATGGTCTGTGAACAGGTTGATACCGTGGTCACCTGTTTTGCGCCACAGGCCAATCGAGAGTGTGCCTGGGTTGAGCAAATCGAAGACCTGGGCGTATCCTGGATCGGCGACGCGGTTTCGCCCCGTACCGTTGAAGAGGCCGTGCTCGAAGGCCTGCAGTTAGCCCGGGAATTGTAGATGGGCGGCAGCACGCTAGCATCGCAGCAGCAAGCTTGCGCCGATCTGGGTAGTGAAATCAGGCAATTGCGCAAGGTGCGCGGCATTACCCTGCAGCAACTGGCGCTGGCTACCGGCAAGTCGCTTGGATTTCTGAGCCAGGTCGAGCGTAATTTAACCAGGCCGTCAGTCGCCGCGCTGCAGGATATTTCGCAAGCGTTGTCGGTGCATATAGGCTGGTTTTTCCCGGAAGATTCACCTGGTCCTGCCGCTGAACGGGAATTTATCGTACGGCAGCAAAATCGGCGCCGCCTGACCTATTCGGAACTGAGTGGCACCGAGTACCTCGGTTTGCATGATTACCTGTTATCCGCGAACTTGAATGGCGAGCTTGCGCTGGGAATATCACGCTACGAACCCGGTGCCTCTACCGGCGATGATGAATACCGGCACGACGGCGAGGAGGCGGGGCTGGTGTTATCCGGTACGCTCGAACTCACCATCGACCAGGTTGTGCATGTACTCGAAGCAGGAGACAGCTTTTCCTTCAAAAGCAGTCTGCAACATCGTTACGCCAATCCCTCCGCCATCGATGAAACCGTCGTGATCTGGGCGAACACACCGATTACACTGCGCAAGTAGTCCATTTAACGCGCCGTGTATTGGCCTGGGCGGTTTGCCGGAATTCGTTTAAGTATGTCATACCGCGGCTTGACCCGATGCGTCGGACCGGCGGTATCCAGGATTGTGCGATAAGCACCATGACACTGGACCCCGCGGTCAAGCCGCGGGGTGACAGGCGTGGAGGGTTTTTTCGACGGTAGCGGCGATCTGGTAAAGTTTTTCGTCACTGCCGTTGCCGGCAGACAGCATCAATCCAACCGGGGCATCGCCAGGTTGGTGACAGGGCAGACTTATCGCACAGCCGTCGAAGTAATTCACCGTCGCGGTATTACGCAGGCAGCGCATATTGACGAGCCGCGCATTATCCTCGTCATCGGTTTCGGCAATCGCCGGCGGAATGCAGGCCACGCTCGGGTAGAGCAATGCATCGGCCTGTATTGACTCGAACTGCTGATTGAAGTTGGTGACCAGTTCAATCCTTTCGCGGTATCTACTTAGTTGTTCGGTAGCGCTGATCTGCGCACCGGCTGCCATGCGCTGGCCGACAAAAGGATCGTACTCGTCGAGATACTGTTCGAGCATTTCACGATGGTGTTGCCAGACTTCATGCACGACTACCGGGCGCTCACGGAAAAAATCGTCGCAGTGGTCGAGCACCGGCATTGCTTCCTGTCTAATACTGACCCCCGCGGCGTGCAAGGCTTCGACGGCACGCTCGAATGCAACCCGCACCTCTTCGTCCAGGTCCGTCATCACCCTTGCTTCGGGAATCACCAGTTTCAGCGCCGTGGTATCTGCCGCAACCAGCAGTGGTAAGCGATCGTCCGGCTTTACCCGGGCACACATTAACTGGTCAAGAATGAAGCAACTATCGACATCGACCGCAATCGGGCCCGGTGCGTCGAGTGTCGGTGACAATGGGTAGATGCCGTTAAGCGACATGCGACCAAAACTGGGCTTGACCCCGACCACGCCGTTAAACGCAGCCGGAATTCGACAGGAACCGGCGGTGTCTGAACCGAGCGCGGCCGTAACGATACCCTCGGCAACGGCAACCGCGCTGCCCGATGACGAACCACCCGGCAGGCGCTGTGTTGCGCGATCCCAGATCGACAGCGGGGTGCCGTAATGCGGGTTTTTACCGATTCCCGAGAATGCAAATTCGCTCATATTGGTGCGACCAAAAAACAGCAACCCTGCCGCGCGTAGCGGTGCCACGACATCGGCATCGGCTGCCTCGGGTTGCGCATAGCGCTTGCGCACTACCGATCCGGCGAGCGTCAATTCATTGCGCACGTTGAACAGATCCTTTAGCGCGATCGGGATTCCGGCGAGTGGCGGTAGCGGCTGTGATTTTTTGCGCGCACGATCGATCGCATCGGCGAGGCTTGCGAGCCCGGGATTGATCGCGGTAAACACCGATTGCGACTCATGGGCTCGTTCGAGGGCCTGCTCGACCAGTTTGCCTGCGCTGGTTTTTCCGCTGTACAGTGCCGCGGCGAGTCCGCGTAATCCCGGCATGTTCATTTCTGCGGCACGCGGTAGCCCAGGATATCCTGGTATGCCCATTGCGAGTAAACCTTGTCGGCGCGCAGGCAATGTTGTTCCAGTTCGTCCGCCGGAGTGAAATCCCAGTCGGCGTGCTTGCCTTTCGCCAGTGCCTCGCGCAGGAATAGCCGTCGTCTTTGACTGGCCAGAATCTGCTGGGTCAGGGTCTCTATATCCCATTGCTGTCGCACCAGCTGAGACAGCGCCCGGTGCGCATCCTGGTAATCAGGATTCGTGATCTGGTTGATCTGTTCGTGTGGATCCTGTTCGAGATCAAACAGTTGCTCGGGATCGAGCGCACTGAATACGTATTTTATATGCCCTTGTTTGGCCATCAGCAGTGGGGTGGTGGCGCCTTCGGCCAGATTTTCGGCGAACACGGGATGGTCCCAGGATGACGTGGAAGCGCTGACCAGATCCCATAGGCTATTCCCGGCAACCGGTTCGCACAGACTTTCCTGCCGCGAGTCACCGGCGATTTCGAGCAGGGTCGGTAGCAGGTCTACCAATGATACATTTGCGCCGATACGGCGCTGATCAAGCTGCGGATGGCTCACGATTAGTGGAATCCGACAGGCTTCTTCGAAGAAGGATTTCTTGTACCAGAGTCCGTGTTCGCCCAGCATTTCACCATGGTCGGTGGTGAGCATAATGACAGTATTGTCATACAGGCCTGTTTCTTTCAGCACCTTGACCAGTTCGCCGACGATGTCATCGACATAACTGATCGCTCCATAATAGGCGTGTCGTACCACGCGCACCTGTTCCTCGGTGGGAGGATCCCCCTTTAGAGAATATTGGGCTAGCAGACGCAGGCTATACGGGTCCATATCCTCCTGCGCGGTATTCACTACCGGCATATCGATGTCGTCGTGACGGTAGCGGTCCCAGTGTTCGGGGCGGCACTGAAATGGATCGTGCGGGTGCGTCAATGACGTGAACATTAAAAACGGGCGCTCATCATTGGCACGTGCGAGGTCGTAAATTTTACGCCGTGCGCGGTGACAGACTTCGTCGTCATACTCGAGTTGTACGTTACGCAGGCAAACTCCGGCGTCGGTGAAGGTAACTACATCGTTGGCGAAGCGGGGACGAACTTCGGTCCAGTCTCCGGTCCAGCCGAAGTCTCCAGGGTAAATGTCGGTGGTCAAGCGTTGTTCGAAACCGTGTAACTGATCCGCGCCAACGAAATGCATTTTGCCCACCAGGCAGGTCTGGTAGTCGAGATTGCGCAGATAATGCGCAAAGGTAGGGATCGACGAAGTGAATTCGGCGCCGTTGTCGTAGGCGCCTATGGTCGAAGCCAGCTGGCCTGACATCATCGAAAACCGGGAAGGGGCGCATAATGGAAAATTGGTATAGGCAGAGTCGAAAATGGCGCCATTCGCAGCCAGCGAATCGATATGCGGCGTGCTCGCTATCGGGTTCTGATAGGCGCCGAGGTACCTGGCGGCCAGTTGATCGGCCTGGATGATGAGTATGTTGGGTCTGCTGTTCATGATTATCTCAAGCTTTAATCGGGTTACTGACGATGGCAGTCCGAGCTATCTTTTGCGGATGCGGCGGATATTCCCTTGCCTGGTCTTGCTGCTTGGTTGTTTTTGCCTGGAAGCCCGTAGCCGTCAACGTTACGATAATTGCAGGAGCGATTCCAGTTGCCGGGCTTTTAACGACCATCTTTAGTCTGCGCAGGAGAGTTGTTTACTCTCTTCTGGGCACATCCATGGTTGGATTTTCATCGAAGAAACCGTCCGGCATCCAGTGGAAACCGGCATATACCACCGGTTGAACCGGCCAGTCTTCGGGTCGTGGCCAGTGATGATAATTGACCGTGTGCCAGATAACGATATTTTCGTTATCGATAGCACGGTCAGCCTGCGTCCACTGGGGCAGCCCGTCGCCGCCGGCATGCTGGTTCGGAAACCAGCCGGCAGGATACAACTCGTCGGCGGTGTAACGGGTCACCCAGAGGTGTTTGTACATAAAAGCAGCGCGTTGACCCATTGAGGAATCCGCTTGCTGTAACGGAAAGCTGTTCGCTCCCGGCAGCAGTTTGTAGGCCACGGGCTCGCCGTAACGGTTTTTCACATTCGGATTCAACACCCGCCAGTAGCGCGATTGGCGGGCATCGATTTCACGTTGTGCCTGTTGTTCCGTGGTAAAACGGGTTTCCTCGGACAGGATTGCATTGCCGTATGGATTATCCTTGCCGCTGGGCGCGGCGCTAAAATTCATTTCACTCACCGAGTTAAGTTCACCATCGACTGCCATGTCGAAACGAAAACTGAACACGTGCTGGTGCACATGCGATTCAATCTGATCACCTATGTGTCTGCCGTAAGGGCTCGCCTTGCCATTTTCAAGCGCCGACGGAAACGGAATGCCGGTCGCCTTGACTTCGACGCCGATCGTACCATCGAGGTAAAAGTACCAGAAGAAACCGTAAACATAGTTACCGATAGTTGCGATCGATGACACTACCAGTCTACGCGAACGGGTAACCGTGGTCTGCTGTGCTGCAGGCACCGAGTACTTCCATAGAATGCCATAATCTTCTTCGTGCATGCAGACGGCGTTGTTGATCAGGCGCGGGTTACCCTGCCAGTCGTGGGTGCAGATGTCGAAGTAATGTATATGCCCGAGGCAATCGCAACCCAGCGTCAGTGAGTCCAGCGAAACACCGATTCCATATTCGCCGGTATCAAATGCATTGCGGCGGAAATTTGCAGCGCGAGGATCACCATAGGGAACCACCATTTCGGCCATCGACGCGCGTTTCATCAGGGGACGCAGTCGCCCATTGTCATTGATACCAATATCGTAAAGTACCAGCCCGTCGCGTTGTGCGTAGCCAACCTGTAACTCCCAGTCGTGCCATTTGACGTGGAAACCATCGACTTCGAAACTGGGTCCATCAGGCTGGGTGATCGAAATCTCGGTTAAATCATCGCGTTGCTGCTGGCGGCGAATCGGTCCTCCATCAGGCGGTATCGGCACCACACCGAAATCATCAATGCGAATTATCTCGCGGCTGCCAAGGTCGAACACCGGGTGCAGGTTGGCGATCGGTCGCGCATAGGGGTTATCGCCGGCATCGTTCATTAACCAGCAGTGGCCATAGGCGATGCGCCGATTTTGCTCTTCCGGGTTACCGAAATTTCCAGCCGACCAGCTTTCGATCAGAACTTTCGAGGCATCTTCAAGACCACGTTTACGCAGTGCTGCGAGAAATCTTTCATCCTTTCGCGCCAGTTCACAGGCCATCTGGAATTCATCCGGCACGATGCGCGCCTGCACTCCCTCGAGGTGCTGCCAGTCATGTAATTCGTCGCTTTCGAGCAGAACCAGTCCACTCAGAGTGCGATTGCCTGCGGGCTCATAACAACATACATAGACACTGCGTTTACCGGGAAACCGGTCCGACTCATCAAGGCTGATGGTTTCGAACCAGGCGGTACTGTCCATGCCTGCATCGCGTTTCACGACGCTTACCGCCTGCAGGATTTCTGCTTCGTTTAAGGGTGTCTTCAACGGATTCACTTAAATCTTCACCACCAGCTTGCCGAAATGTCCGGCAGCACGCATCGCGTGGTAGGCAGCGCGCGCATCTTCAAAATCAAATACCTGGTCAATAACCGGGTGTACCTGGTTCACGGCAAACGCCGCGTTCATGTCTTCGAACATCCGCCGGTTACCAACGTAGACGCCCTGCAGGCGAATTGATTTGCGCATCACCGCGGTGGGGTTAATCGTCCCGCCTGTGAGAACTCCGATCAGGCTGATGGTGCCGCCAATCCGGGTGGCTTCAATGGTTCTTTCCAGGGTGCCGCCGCCACCGGTTTCAATGGTTACATCGACCCCGACACCGTCTGTTTTTTCCAGCACCTGTGCTTCCCAGTCAGGGGTCTGGCGATAGTTGATCAGCTCATCTGCGCCAAGATCTCTGGCCCGTTCTAATTTTGCGTCGCTGGATGAGGTGATGATTGCCCGCGCGCCAACCATTTTTGCAATCTGCAAGCCGATGATTGAAGCGCCACCGGTGCCAAGAAACAGGGCCGTACTTCCTGCTTTCAGGCCGCCTTGCTCAAGCAGACAGTTCCAGGCCGTCAACGCGGCACAAGGCAGCGTCGCTGCTTCTTCAAAGGACATGTGGGCTGGAATATGCACTGTGCCAGCCTCGCTCAACAGTGCTTCTTCGGCGAGCATGCCATCGATGGCGCCGCCCATTGCGCTCGCCATGGCTGCAGCTGATATACGGCCGTCAGACCAGTTCTGGAAGAAACACCCGGCGACCCGATCCCCGGCTTTAAATCCGGTGACGCCGTCACCGATGGCGATCACCTCGCCCGCACCGTCGGAGTTCGGGATTAGCGGATACGCAATGCCACGCGAGACCGGATCTTCGATTGTCGCAAGATCGCGATAATTGATTGACGACGCCCGCACAGCAACCAGAATCTCACCTTTACCCGGTTGCGGCGACCGCCTTTCGTTCAGGGCAAGCGCATCGACGCCACCTGCAGATACAATTTCATAAGCACGCATCATAAATCCACTTTAACCTTCCACCGAAATTAACGCAGAGTATACCTGTTCCTTTCTCGCAATTACCGTGCAGATTGCTTTGCGTTAACAGCTATGCAGCCCCTGAATTATTGATCAACGAGATTAGTCGCGCGACCAGACCTGCGGGTACAGATCCGTTCCGGGACGGTCACCCGGCTTGAGGCCATGCGCCGTCATAATTTCGCTGTGGTCCGGATCCATTCCGCAATCGCGAAACTTGACGCGTACATCGTCGCCTAACCACTTGGTGGTGAAGACTCTTAAATCACGATCGTCGTCCAGTTTACCCGACCCGCCATGCATGATACGGCTATTGAAGGCCACGCAGTCACCCGGTTGCATGTCCCAGCTTACGACTCCGAAGTATTCGGGGTCGGCGTTAATATCGGGAAACGCCGACCCGGCGACGGCGGAGAAATCCACCTGGTCGACCCCCGCTTTGCCATCCGGATTCAGTTTACCGAAGTTGTACTGGTGAAATACTGAATCAAACCGGTGCGAACCCGGTACATAGGCCAGCGCGTTTTCCCGTTTGACCGGCACCAGTGGCATCCACAGTGTGCAGGTGTCATACCCCTCCACCGACCAATAGGGTTCATCCTGATGCCACGGTGTGGTGAACTGGCTGCCGGCAGAACGCACAAATACAGCATCGAAATAGAAATTGACTGCTGCCGAGCCCATCAACCGGCCCGCTATCTGTGCGGCGGGGGAGTCGTAAATGAACTGACGGTACTCGGCAATGCTTTGCCATGCCTGGCTATCGTAAAACATGGTACGTCCCGCGACATCCCGGTCCCAAACCCGAGAGCGGCTCGTAGGAGCGTCACAATTGGCAAGCAGGCCCTGTTTCAGCAGCTCGATCCAGTCCCGGTCAAACATTCGGGGCAGCAGCACAACACCATCTCGATGATAGGATTCGGCCTCAGCGGAGGTAATGATGCGAAGTATGTCAGTGTTCATGATCGAGCCTTTTTGCCTATCTTGATCAATAGTCTAAACAGTCGGTCCTGTGCAAGCAAAGTTGACCATCAACAAGCAACTGAATTAAGTAAATACTTCAACTAATGCCAATCTGGCCGATATGTCACCTTGAAACGGCGTCAGGCCGGATTATACTTTCGATGTACTGATTAAATAGAGATTAATATTTTGGCAGAGCTGCAGTTACTAGTGGATGATGTGGTGATGAAGAGTTTCCCCCTCGACAAAGACACCATTTCGATCGGGCGATCTCCGGATAATGATATTGTTATTGACGAAGAGTCCGTCAGTACCGAGCACGCACGGGTTGATTTGATTCCCAACCAGCTCATGGATGGACTAATAGACATTTTTATCGAGGACCTGGGCAGCACCAACGGAACCTTTGTTAATCATGTGCCGGTGAAGCGTCAACAGTTGCAGAATTTTGATTACATCCGTATCGCGTTTACGGACTTCAAACTGGTTGCCGACAAGAAAGCTAAACTCGCAAAAACCACTGTCATTCTTCCCGACAAGTAATCATGGCGGGTATCTTGCGCTGACCGTCGATCGTCCTACCGTTACTGTTTATCAAGCGTACTGTCAGCCTTGTCCTTTAAGCGGCCAACCCGGTAAGAATCAACAATCCCAAGCAGCCAGCAGATGAGCAATAAGTAAGTGGCGAAATCGGTCAGTTGAGTGCTACCGGCTGCGACCTGCTTCGATACCGCTTCGGTTATCCTGGCTATATCCAGCGGAATTTCGCCACTTTGTATTTTTAAGCTGATTTCCTGGGCCTTTTCCAGGGCAGTAGACAGTAGCGCCCAGATACACAGAATAGAAACACCCGCCAACAGGCTGCCGTGAACGGGTTTTTTCAGCAGAAAATGACCGCTCCCGGGAAATACGAAAGCTGAAAACAACGCGGCTTTCAGTGATTGACTCATACGGTACACTCAGGTTTTATTTTGCCGACCGGAACACCATAATCCGGTTACAGTCGGGGCGATACAATTTATCCGCCAAGCAGAAAGCATATCAGTATCAATGTATAGAAATGTTAAAATTTGTCGACGAAACAAGCTGGAGGTTGTTAATCCCTTAAGCTTGCGGGCATCGAATCTAGTGAGCTACATGTTATGAAACTTATCAGTCGATTACTGAAGTCGTGTATAACCGTATTCCTGATTGTCGTGGTGGCGGGTTGTGCAGTAGTCAATCACTCGAAGTCAGGTACGACGACGACCATCATTCTTACCCGTCATGCCGATCGAGACCCTCTCGCTACAGAACTCAATGACAAGGGGCGTTTGCGGGCACAGGCCCTTGTCGAAGCCGTGGCCGACATGAATATCACCGCGATTTACAGCCCCGACCTGAAGCGTAACCTGGACACTGCAGGACCGTTGGCCGAAGATCTCGGCATAGAGGTTAAAATTATAGGCACAAGTAAGTATGAGGTTAGCAAAACCATTCTTACGCAGCATCCGGGCGAAGTAGTGATATGGATCGGAAATGGTGGAAACCTGACGGAAATTTATGCCTTCCTGGGCGGCGAGGGTGCCCCACCCACTGTTTATGGCGACCTTTACATCATGAAGATAAAGGACAGCGGGAACCCCGACGTCATCAAGAAACGCTATGGGCCGTCCTGAACGATTGAAGAATTAGCAACCCTTCTCCAGTATCGGATTTGTCAGCGCCTGCTATTGACAGAACTGGCCCCCAAACTCAATTAATCAGCGGCGCTCGACCGGCCGTCGGCAGTCCCTCGCGAATTAGTCGCGAAAAGTCGGGTGAATTCCCCGCGGCCTTGCCCTTCTCGTTGATATGGCTTTTTTGTCGCAGCTCATCGAAGGGCAGGCTGGTATCGATACTCCCGCGCTCGTAGCCGAGCTGGTCGAGATACCCGTTCACGATTATGCGCCAGTCGAAAGGTCTCTGGGCGGCGATATGTTGCGCGTGCCGGCGGATTCCCGTGGTGCAGTTGTGCAGCAGCGCGTTGTACCAGCGCGGCTTGTTCACGAGTTCGTTCATCGTTTCCATATAGTCGACGAGCAGCGCGCGAGCACGGGGCACCGGCGTCTTCAACCGGTAGAGATAGACGTCTTCACCGCGATGATTGGTGCGCAGGCCGACCAGGTCTCGCTCGTCGGCCACGACATAGTAGAGTTCGTATTGGCGAAAGAAACCGAGCACGGCAGAGTATCCCTCCCCGACCTCCTTGCGCGTCTCGATCGAGACCGCCAGATGCCGACCATCAGCGAACTCCCAGCTCACGATCGTATGCGCAATCATCGGGGAGCCCCAGTAGACCAGATAGATATCGAGGCCCCGAATCTGCGACAGGTCGTAGGTCCGGGTTTCCCAGTTTTCGTCAAAGTCGGTCTCGCTGCGGTAATGGAAGTTGCGCACATTCTCGATCGTGACAAGATCCCCGTCGAAGGTCACGGCCGGAGGCCTGGCGACGTCGGCAATCCACTCGCGATCATTGCTCGGTTCGATGTTGAGCCACCATGCCTGCACGAGCACGAACAGGACCAGGAAACCCACCCACAGCCGCCAGACAGGACGAACCAGCAAGAGCAGGGCGAGTACGGCCGCGACGAATAGCATCGAGAGCGCGCCTGCCAAAAGTCGCGAATCCGGACCGTCGAACCACAGGCAGGCTGCTGCCCAGACCGTCAGTACTAACAGGGCCGGAATCGAAATGGCTAGTTTCATGTCACAATCCCTCTCGATCGCGATAAAAGATGCACATCATGGCACAGCCAGCCAATTTATGGGAAGCATAAAGCCACAGGTTATCTGATAGAAATAAATCAATGATTCGATGCGTATGCTTGAAATATTAGTTGTAGAAGCTGCACCCGGCTAATATTTTTCTGTCAATCAGCACAATAGTCAGCCTGGATTTAGCATCCGGTATTCAAGACCCGCAGAGTCATGTTATTCTGCGCGGGCCTGGTGGAGCAAACCACCCATAACTAGAGGTTATATCATGAACGAGGAAGCCAACGGCCTTCCCGAGCGTCCGCGTATTCGACCCGCGGATCCTCGCTTCTCTTCAGGGCCGTGCAAAAAATATCCCGGCTGGGATATCACCCATTTGAATACCGAATACCTTGGCCGTAGTCATCGCGCCAAACTCCCCAAACAACGTCTACGCGACGCGATCGATATCTCTCACCGTATGCTGGGCCTGCCGGCTGACTGGAAGCTAGGTATTGTCCCCGGTTCCGACACCGGCGCATTCGAGATGGCAATGTGGTCGTTGCTCGGATCGAGACCGGTCGATGTGCTGGTCTGGGAGAGTTTTTCCAATGACTGGGCGAAAGATTTACAGGCGCTCGGGATCAATCAGTTAAACCTGTACCAGGCCGAATACGGCGAGCTTCCTGATCTGAACCGGGTAAATCCGGCGCATGACCTGGTGATGGTTTACAACGGTACTACCAGCGGCGTGTGTCTACCCGATCTGGAATGGCTGGATGCAGGGCGTGATGGACTGGTACTGTGCGATGCGACTTCTGCAGCCTTCGCCATGCCGATTGATTTCGACAAGCTCGATGTGGTTACCTGGTCCTGGCAAAAAGTGCTCGGTAGTGAGGGTGCGCATGGCATGCTCGCGCTTAGCCCGAGGGCTGTAGCCAGGCTTGAATCGTCCCTGCCACGCTATCCGTTACCGAAACTGTTTCAGCTGACTAAAGGTGAAAAGTTAGTTGAAGGTATCTTCAGCGGGGCCACGATTAATACGCCCAGCATGCTGGCGCTGGAGGATTTACACGCGGCGCTGGCCTGGGCCGAAAGCGAGGGTGGCGTCGAGGCGTTATGGCGGCGTACGCGCAGCAACTTCGATTGTATCGATGCCTGGGTTAGTCAATCGTCCTGGATAGACTGGTTGCCCAGCGATCCGGCGACCCGCTCGCCCACTTCGATGTGTTTACAGGTCATCGATAGTGATTTTGTCGCGCTATCGCTGCAGGACCAGCAGCAGGCTATTAACACGATGCTTGCCGGGCTCGAACAGGAAAACGTTGCACTCGACATTGGCAATTATCGCAATGCGCCACCCGGGTTTCGTATCTGGGGTGGTGCCACGGTTGAAACCAGCGATCTGCAGGCGTTAACCCCGTGGCTGGACTGGGCGTTCGCGGATTTCAAAC
>Ga0265306_10000375_pt1 | contig 21100 bp, 28 predicted proteins | sample Helome_3_FD_192493 | JGI IMG/M metagenome (GOLD analysis project Ga0265306, IMG submission 192493) | Marine sediment microbial communities from subtidal zone of North Sea - Hel_20160420 (Illumina Assembly) | ecosystem: Environmental > Aquatic > Marine > Subtidal zone > Sediment ... | reverse complement strand
GAGGGCGCGGGCCAGGTCCAGGAAACGGGTCTGCAACGCCTGCCCCTGCCAGAAACGAGTGCTGTATTTGCAATCCACGCCGTAGGCACTGGTATCCTGTGAAATTACCAGGATCTCCCGGGTACCGGTATCAACCAGGATTTGCGCTTCATCCATGACTTCATCAATCGGCCTGCTTACGAGGTCACCGCGCAGTGATGGAATAATGCAGAAGCTGCAACGGTGATTGCAGCCCTCGGATATTTTCAGGTAGGCATAATGCCGCGGTGTCAGGCGTACCCCCTGTTTCGGCACCAGGTCCAGAAACGGATCATGCGGAGCCGGTAAATGTTGATGCACTGCCTGCATGACTTCATCCCGGGCATGTGGGCCGGTAACGGCAAGCAGCGATGGAAAGCGATTATTGATCAAATCGGCACGCTTGCCGAGACAACCGGTAACGATGACGCGGTCGTTTTGATGCAATGCTTCGTCGATCGTATCGAGTGATTCTTCAACCGCGCTGTCGATAAATCCGCAGGTATTGACGATAACCATGTCGGCGCTATCAAAATCAGGCACGATAGCGTAACCCTCGGCACTTAGCTGGGTAATAACCTGTTCCGAGTCGACGGTTGCCTTCGGACATCCGAGGCTGACGAAGCCGATTCTGGGGGTAGCTGCGCTCATTCCCGGACCTGCCGTGGTAAAAAGAATTTGCTTTCCTGCAGCGATTTGCTATCAATTCTGAACAAACCGCATCTTGCTGGGATGCAATTGCTGTTCTCGAGGTTGTCGCGGAGATGACGCTGGGGCGGTACCCTTAAGCAAGCGAGTGGGTGTTTCAATTCGGTGATACAGCCTGAAAGACGCCGCATTATCCTCGAAATTGTGATGCAGTGCAAAAATGAGGGGCTTTGGGCACTGGATGAAGTGTGTGATCCATGATTTAATCTTGACTATCAGCAGATTACGGTAAATTGATGAAATCTTTAAAATTACTGCTTGTACTATTTGTCCTGTCGAGCCTGTCATTTTCTGCCCGGGCCGAGTTACTTGACCAGGGCTTGAACTCGATCATGGTGATTATCGACAAGGCCATTGACGAGCTCAGCCAGCAGGCTTCCGAGGACGGTGCCGAAGTCGATGCCGCGGCGCTCGAAAATGCAACCAGCACCATCGTCAACCTGTCCAGGACACTTGGCACCCTTAGCTATTCGCGTTTGCAGTGTGGTGAGGCCGGCGTGCTCGCGGAGTTTACCCAGCGCGTTCAGTTGATGCCCGAGGAAAGTCGCGATCCCATGCGTGACGCTTTTCAGGAAGGTTTCGATAAGAGCAAAGAGGAAACCCCGTTATTGTCGACGGATGAATGCGAACGCCTGACGCGCTCACGTCTTCGTAGCGAAGAGCCCGCTGACGACAATGTTGTCGAAGATGAGAGTACGACCAGGCCCGTGGTCGAAGAGGTCAAGGAAGAGCTGCCACCCGAGGATCCGAAATTTCGTCATTTACGTATTGCCGAGTTGACCGGTCAACTTGCCTATAAACGCAAATTTTGCGAAGACGAGAAGGTTTTCAATCGGGATTACAATGAATATCTTCTATCGATCCCGGAAGAATACCGCGAAGAAGTTAAATCGGCCTATTGGAAGGGTTACAAGCACGGCAAGCGCCTGAATAAAAACTTTACCCGGGCGCAGTGCTAATCGTCGAGATAACTGCTGATTAGCAGGTAAATCCCGGGAATTGCAAGGGCCGCGCTCAGTAGCGGCACGATCAATTGTCCACTCCCAACCATGATTGGCGCGAGGCCGTCCAGGCCCAGGATGATGCTCGCGCTAATGACAAAACTGGCACCGATGATGGCGCGAATATTGCGCCGGTTGGCCTGGCGAATTTCCCATTTCAAATCGTCTATCTGGCGCGAACGTAGTTCCACCCGGAGTTCATCATTGGCAATCCGGTCCAGTGTCTTGAAAGCAAGTTGCGGCAGATCCGGCAAATGCTCGGCGATGTAGGGCAGGTTTTTCTTGAGACCCTTGATCAGGGCGCGTGTACCGAGTTGCTCTGAAAGCCATAGCTCGATGAAGGGTTTAGCCGTATCCCAGAGGTCAAGCTGGGGATATAACTGCCGACCGATTCCCTCGATATGCAGAAATGTTTTTTCGAGCAGCAGCAGCTGGGGTTGAATCTCCATGTTAAATGTGCGTGCTGTCTGAAACAGACGCAACAACAGTTGGCCGAAAGAAATTTCTGCCAGCGGGCGTTCAAACATGGGCTCGCAAACACTGCGTATTGCGGCTTCGAATTCATCGATTCGGGTGTCACGATCAACCCATCCGGAGTCGACGTGAAGCTCGGCGACCCGCCGGTAATCCCGGTTGAAAAACGCCGCGAAATTTTCCGCAAGATAGCGTTGATCACTGGTCGATAAAGATCCCATGATGCCAAAATCAACCGCGATGTACCTGGGATCCTCGGGCTGGCTGGTTGCGACGAAGATATTGCCGGGATGCATGTCGGCGTGGAAATAGTTATGTCGGAACACCTGGGTAAAAAAGATTTCTACACCCTTGCGCGACAAAACCTCGAAGTTGATGTCGTGTGCACGAAGCTGCTTGATATCAGTTACCGGGATACCGTGGATACGTTCCATGACCATGACCCGGGAACGACAATAATCCCAGTGAACAAACGGCACGTACAAATCGGGCGAACCCTCGAAATTGCGGCGTAGTTCACTTGCATTCGCGGCTTCCCGAACCAGGTCGAGCTCGTTGAAGATGGTGGTTTCAAATTCGCGTACAATTTGAATCGGTTTGACCCGTTTTGCTTCATCCCAGTAGCGGTCGGCCATCTTTGCCAGTAGCAACAATACCTCGATATCCTGGCGAATCCTGTGCTCGATTCCGGGGCGCACAATTTTTACGATGACATCCTGCCCGTCAGGTAGTTGTGCTGCATACACCTGTGCGATAGAAGCAGAGGCGATTTCGTTTTCATCGAATTTCTTGAACGCTTTCTCCAGCGGCATTTCCAGTTGCTGCTCGATAATGTCGCGTGCCTCGTGCCACGGGAATGGCGGTACCTGGTCGAGCAGTTTTTCGAGTTCGTCAGTGATGTCATCGCCAAACAGATCGCGTCGTGTCGCCATCATCTGTCCAAACTTGATGAAGATCGGGCCCAGGGATTCGATGCATAAACGCAGGCGCTCGGCTTCGCTCAGGTCGTTACTTCGAAACCAGTTAAACGGATTAATCTTGCCCAACAGGTAAAGCGGGCGGTAGAAATGCAGCGATAAAACGACCTCGTCGAGGCCGAAACGTGCCAACGTGAAGTTAATCGAGATCAGGCGTAGCAGGTTGCGCATTATTGCGGTTGAATCTTCCCCAGCAACTGCTGCAGCCTTGCCTCGGTGCGCGCGACATCGTGCTTGAGCTCGATAAGCCGGGATTGAAAAACCTCGAACTCGACCTCTGTGGGGCTGAGACCTGCCTCTTCGCGCAGGTACTCGCTGCTGGTCTGTAACAGGGATTCTGCACTTTGCCGCAGCCAGGTTCCCAGGTTACGGGTGCGTTGATGAATCTGAAACGCCAGTACATCGCCGGTACGCTGTGCCAGCGCTTCCTCCCAGTCGATGTCGAGACCGGCGAGTATCTTTTGCAATTTTTGTGCGAGCGCGATATTGCCCTGGAAGCTGACACGTTCCTGGATCGAGGTCGAAACCTTATCATCCAGTGATGCGAGATTGACCAGGGCCATCAAGCGCCCCGATATGGTCGCGTCCACATCCCGCGCCGGAGGGTTGCGGCTCAGGCGAATACCCCAGGTCCCGGGGTGACAGTAGAGCTGAAAATCAATATCGGTAATGTCAATGGCGATGCAATGCCCCTGCATTTCCTGACAACCTTTAAGTGCAACTTCGTCAAACTCGAGCAGTCGGTTACCGCCGATTTCTGCAGCCACCAGCAATGAATTCTGGATTGAATCGAGAAGAGTCGCGCTGGGGCTGTCGGAAGTTTGCACGATGAAGGAAACTGCCTAGTACTTGAATGCACGATGCAGGGCGACGATGCCGCCGCTTAGATTGTGCACCTCGACTTCGTCGAAACCCCCCTGATCGAGGATTATTTGTTTTAGCGCGAGCTGGTCTGGATGCATGCGAATTGACTCGGCAAGGTACTGGTAGCTGTCGCGATCCCTGGCAATAAACCCGCCCATGCGCGGCAGTAGTTTAAAGGAATAAAAGTCGTAAAGCTTTTCCAGCGGTTGGTAAACCGGTTTCGAGAATTCGAGTATGCATAAGCGACCGCCGGGTTTCAGCACGCGCTGCATCGAGGCCAACGCTGCGGCTTTGTCAGTAACGTTGCGCAAACCGAAAGCGATGGTGATGCAGTCGAAGTGATTGTCGGCAAATGGCAACAGCTCGGCGTTGCACTGCACCGATTCGACTCGATTAACGAAACCGCTGTCGATAACCCGGTCGCGCCCTCGTTGTAACATCGCGGCATTAATGTCAGCGAGAACAACCTGTCCGGATTCACCGACCATCCGCGCTTCTTTAAGCGCCAGGTCGCCGGTGCCGCCGGCGAGATCGAGTACTTTATGTCCGCGGCGTAAGCCACACATTTCGAGCGTAAAGCGTTTCCACAGGTGATGCACACCGAAAGACATGACATCGTTCATCAAGTCATATTTTTGTGCGACGGAGGTAAAAATCGCGCCAACCCGCCCCTGCTTTTCCGCAGCCGGTATTTCTTCGAAGCCAAAGTCGGTGGTTGATTTCTGTTGCATGAATCGAACCATATCAGGCTCGACGGTTACTGTCATCCCACGACCCGGCCGCGGGGTCTGCTAGGAACTCTCGCGGCGCTTGTGACCCTCTGCTTCGAGCCGTTCAAGGTAATTTTGCCATCTTTCATCATAGGTAACGCCAAGCTCGTACAGATAATCCCAGCTATAAATCCCGCTATCATGATTGTCGTCGAAAGCGAGCTTGACCGCGTAGTGGCCCATCGGCTCGATACTGTTAATATTGACGTCTTCCTTGCCGACTTGCAGCACCTCCTGCCCGGGTCCATGGCCCTGCACTTCGGCAGAGGGCGAGTAGACCCTTAAATACTCGATCGGTAATTGAAAACTCGAGCCGTCTTCGAAACTAAGTTCAAGCACGCGCGATACTTTATGCAGGTTTATCTCGGTTGGTTTCATCAGAGAATGTACTGCGACAGGTCTTCATCCAGTGACAGTTCGCCGAGATGCTCATTAACATACCCGGCATCGATGGTGATGATCTGATCGACCATGTCCGAGGCCTCGAAACTAATCGTTTCGAGCAGGCGCTCCATCACGGTATGTAATCGGCGCGCGCCGATATTCTCCTGCTTTTCGTTGACCTGCCAGGCGACTTCGGCGATGCGTGCGAGACTGTCATCGGTGAACACCAGGCCGACACCCTCGGTTTCCATCAGCGCGGTGTATTGTTCGGTCAATGAAGCGTTGGGCTCACGCAGGATGCGCACGAAATCATCGATGGTCAACGCCGAGAGCTCGACCCGGATTGGCAGGCGCCCCTGCAACTCGGGAATCAGGTCACTGGGCTTGGAAACGTGAAACGCGCCGGAAGCGATGAATAAAATATGGTCCGTTTTTATCATTCCAGCCTTGGTCGACACCGTGCAGCCCTCGACCAGGGGCAGTAGATCGCGTTGCACGCCCTCGCGTGATACGTCGGTACCACTGGTTTCCCCGCGCTTGGCAACCTTGTCAATTTCGTCGATAAAAACGATGCCATTTTGTTCCGCGTTTTCGAGTGCGCTAAGTTTCAGCTCGTCTTCGTTAATCAATTTCGCAGCTTCTTCGTCGGTCAGCATTCTGAGCGCATCCTCCACGCGTAACTTGCGCGTCTTGGTTTTCTGGCTACCGAGATTTTGAAACATCCCCTGCAGCTGATTAGTCATATCCTCCATCCCGGGTGGCGCCATGATTTCAACGCCCAGCGAGGGCAGCTGTAAATCAATTTCGATTTCCTTATCGTTGATCTTGCCTTCGCGTAACATCTTGCGGAATTTCTGGCGCGTGCTGTCACTTGCCGTATCAGCCTCCCCGGTAAAGTCTTTCGGACGGGGCAGTAAGGCATCCAGCACCTTTTCCTCGGCCGCGTCTTCGGCACGATGTCGAACCTGGCTGACTTCTGACTCGCGCATTTGCTTGACCGATACGTCGACCAGGTCGCGGATGATCGACTCGACGTCGCGACCGACGTAACCGACCTCGGTAAACTTGGTTGCCTCGACCTTGATGAACGGTGCGTTCGCGAGTCGCGCCAGGCGACGCGCGATTTCGGTTTTGCCGACCCCGGTGGGCCCCATCATGAGGATATTTTTAGGCGTGATTTCATTGCGCAACTCTTCGCTGACCTGCTGCCGGCGCCAGCGGTTACGCAGCGCGATGGCGACCGCACGCTTGGCCTTGTCCTGGCCAATAATATGATTGTCGAGTTCCTGCGAAATCTCGCGTGGGGTCATAGGTGACTGCGTAATGTATTTACTGTCCACGGGGTTACCTAGTAGTCGATGGCTTCGAAGGTATGGTTGAGATTGGTGAAGACACAGATTTCACCGGCGATCTGCAATCCCTTCTCGACGATTTCGCGAGCGCTCATTTCAGTGGTGTCGAGCATCGCCCGGGCAGCAGCCTGGGCATAGGCACCACCCGAGCCGATCGCCATCAGGCTGTCTTCCGGCTCGATGACGTCGCCGTTACCGGAGATTATTAACGAGGCGTCCTCGTTGGCGACACAAAGCAGGGCTTCGAGGCGGCGCAATGCGCGGTCTGAACGCCACTCCTTGGCCAGCTCCACCGCGGCACGAATCATTTGACCATTGTGCTTTTCAAGTTTGCCTTCGAATAACTCGAACAACAGGAATGCGTCGGCAGTGCCCCCGGCGAACCCGGCAATAACCTTGTCCTTGTAAAGACGGCGTACCTTGCGTGCATTTCCTTTCATGATGGTATTTCCCAGGCTGACCTGGCCATCACCGCCGATTACGACGCTGTTGTCACGGCGTACCGAAAGAATTGTTGTGCCTTCGAATTGTTCCAAAATCCCATCCCGGTGAAATTACTGCAGGTATTGTCATATATGGGCAGTAAAAAATAAATACAAGGAGGCAGCGGCTTTCCTGTTTCCTCCAGCATAACCGCAATCACGGTAATAGCGATTTAACCCTTGCGCTTTGCTCGCGGATGCGCTGAATCGTAAACCCTGGCCAGGTGCTGAAAGTCAAGATGCGTGTACACCTGGGTGGTGGCGATATTGACGTGTCCAAGCAATTCCTGCACCGCGCGCAAGTCCGAGCTGGATTCGAGCATATGGGTGGCAAAGGAATGGCGCAAGGTATGTGGCGACAGATGTTGGTCGAGTGCCTGTCGCTGGATCAGGCGGTTGAGCCGACTTTGCACGTTGCGCGGGGAGATACGGTTACCCTGTTTACTCAGGAACAGCGCCGACTGTTGTTTATCCCGGGTAAAATCCTGGCGCAGTTTAAGCCACTTTTTTACTGCGCTAACTGCCCTGCTGCCGATCGGAAGTTGCCGGGTTTTGTTACCCTTGCCGGTGACCACCAGTTGTTGTTGTGGCAGATCGATATCGTCGAGGTCGATGTTAATCAGCTCTGCGAGGCGCAGTCCCGACGAATAAATCAATTCGAAAATAGCAACGTCGCGAACCTGTAGCCGGTCACTGTCGTCGTGGACGGACAGTAGACGGTCGATGGTTTCGGCATCGCAGGTTTTGGGCAGTGGCCTGTCGCTTTTTGGCGCACTCACTTCGAGCGCCGGATTTTTCGCGACTAGCGAGTTACGGATCAGGTACTGGTAAAAGCTGCGGATCGAGGATAGTTCGCGCTGGATGGTGCGGCTCTTGCGTCCCTGCCGATGGCGCTGCGCGGCAAACCCGCTGACTTCTGAATAACCAGCCTGCTTCCAGGATTCGATACCCTGCTTGGCGAGGTACTTTCGAAATTGGTTCAGATCGCGGCGGTAGTTAGTGCAGGTGTGTGGAGAGTAATACTTTTCGCTGCGTAACATCTGGATGAACTGGTCCAGATATTCATCCATGCGTGCTATCCCGCCTGCAACAGGCTTTTCAAACGATTACTGACCAGTTCGCCCAGTTGCTGCAGAAAAATAGTGCCCATGCTGTGACCAAAGCGATCGGCATTGACACTACCGAGGCATAACAGGCCGAGATTGCCGGTATGATAAAGCGGGATCAAGGCACTTGAACCGATGCGGATATCCGGTCCGAACAGCTGCTGATTGATTTTATCGTCCTGCTGGCCGCAAACAGGCTTGCGTGCTTCGATCCAGGGCTTGACGCTGTCGACGATACCGCTGTCGCCATCGAGATAAAGCCCATCGAGTATATTACCGGCTTCGCTGATGCCCGGTAGAAACCGAAAACAGACGAAATCGGTATAGAAAAAGGTTTGCACCTGGTCCTGCACCATGGCCAGTATGTCGTGTAACTGATCGGTATTCATCAGTTCCAGAGCGAGGCGATGAAAGCGCTGATTTAACTCCTCGTTTTCGCGTGCAATGCCAACCAGCTCATCGATTTTCGACTTCAGCGACTGGTTTTCTTCACGTAGCAGTTTGAGCTGGCGTTCCACCAGCGAGATCGCGCCGCCGGTCTTGTGTGGAATTGCCAACGAGGAAAAAACCTCCGGGTACGCCATCAGCACTTCGGGATTTTCGCGGAGGTACTGGATGACCTTTGATTCGTCGGTCAGATCGGATTGCCGTGGTTCAGCTGATAATTCACTCATAATCGATTTCGCCCTGATAAACCATTACAGTTTCGCCCGTCATCATAACGGGGTTTGCGTCTCCTTGCCATTCCAGTTTGAGCTCGCCGCCCGATAATATCGCCTTTGCGACCGGCTCGAGCAAGCCAAGCTGCACCCCGGCGACCATTGCGGCGCAGGCGCCGCTACCGCAGGCACGGGTTTCGCCGACTCCACGCTCGTAAACACGCAATTTAAAAGCATCGCGTCCCAGGATCTGCATGAAACCGATATTCGCTCTTTCGGGAAATAGCAGGCTGGTTTCGAAGTAAGGTCCAAGCGTTTCTATGCCGGCGGCATCAACATCATCGACCTGGATTACCATGTGTGGATTACCGATGGACATCGCGCTGAAAGTGATCTCGCGACCCTCGTAATCGGTCTGGTATAAATCCTGTCGCTTTTCCGCACACAGCGGGATTTCGGCAGGCTCAAATAATGGTATGCCCATGTCGACCCGGTAGCGGGTTGCATCGATCGCTTCGAGCTTCAATAGCCCGGTATTGGTTTCCACCGGAATAATGTCCAGTTCGGTCAAACCCTGTTCGCGTACGAAACGAGCGAAACAGCGTGCGCCGTTACCACATTGCGCAACTTCGCCACCATCGGCATTGTAGATGCGGTACTTGAACGCGGCAGCATCGCTATGCGGATTTTCAACAATCAGCATTTGATCGAAACCGATGCCATCGTAACGGTCCGCCCAGCGCCGCACCAGTTCCGGGCGTGGTTCAAAAGGCTGGTTGATTGCATCAATAACGGCAAAATCGTTACCGAGACCATGCATCTTGGTAAACTTCAGCTTCATGGCAACATTGACTCGCCGCGAACCAGGTCATCGAAAGATTCACGCTCACGCACGCAGTAGTGTTGATCGCCGTCGACCATAACTTCGGCAGCGCGTACCCGCGTATTGTAATTGGACGCCATACCGAAGGCATAAGCCCCCGAAGATCGGATCGCGAGTAAATCGTTTTGCGCGAGGCTCAAAGCGCGATCCTTGCCGAGAAAATCGCTCGATTCACAGATTGCACCTACCACGTCGTAGACCTTTTCACTGGCGTCGCTGTTTTGATCGACGCGGATAATCTCCTGCCAGGCCCCGTACAGCGATGGCCTGATTAAATCGTTCATCGCCGCATCGACCACGGCAAAGTTTTTATCGGGCCCGTGTTTCAGGTAATTCACCCGGCTGACCAGGATGCCCGCGTTACCCGCGATCGCGCGCCCGGGCTCAATCACTACAGTGCCAGCAAATTTTTTCAGGCGATCGCGCAGGGCACTGGCCCATTCAGCTGGCAATGGTGGTTCCTCGTCACGATAGCGGATGCCGAGACCGCCACCGAGGTCCAGATGGTGGATATTGATGCCCTGGTCGCGCAAGCGTTTGATCAACTCGAGCAGCCGATCAAACGCATCGATATAGGGCGAAAGTTCAGTCAACTGTGAACCGATATGACAATCCATGCCGATGATTTCGATGTTTTTCAGCCCGGATGCCTTGAGGTAAACCTGTTCGGCGTCGGCGAAGGGAACGCCAAACTTGTTATCCTTGAGTCCGGTCGAAATGTAAGGATGGGTTTTGGCATCAACGTCGGGATTGACGCGAAAAGAAATGCGCGCGGTTCTTTTAAGGCGCCCGGCAATTTCGTTGATGCGATCGAGTTCCTGTTCTGATTCGACGTTAAAGCAAAGGATATCGAGTTGCAGCGCGGTTTCGATTTCGTGCGCGAGTTTGCCGACCCCGGAAAATACGATGCTTTCGGGCTTGCCTCCCGCCAGCAGCACGCGTTGTAATTCACCCCCGGAGACGATATCGAAACCCGAGCCGAGGCGCGCCAACAGGTTTAAAACCGCCAGGCTCGAGTTCGCCTTGACGGCGTAACATACCAGGTGGTCGTGCCCCTCAAATGCACTGTCGAAGGCGTGCCAGTGGCGTTCCAGCGTCGCCCGCGAATAGACGAATAACGGTGTCCCGTATTGCTCGGCCAGCGCCGCAATCGCGACGTCTTCGCAATATAGTTGCCCCTGCTGGTATTCGAAATGGTCCATCGCTAACCGGTATTACCCTGGGTCTTTTTCTCTTCTTCCTCCTCTGGCAACTCCAGGGGACCCTTGTTACCACAGCCGGACAACACCAGCAGCAGGCAAAAGCAGATCAAACCGTTAATAATACTATTTCGCATCATGTCGCGGAGATTACACGCTTTGCAGCAAGGGCCCAAACTCCTGCGCCCATCAACAGTCCGCCCCCGACCATGCCATAGGACTTTTGTGCGCGTGGTGACGCGAGCCAGCGCCGAATCGAGGCGGCAAACAATGCATAACTGGTGGCACCGATGGTGGCGAGCACGACAAAGGTTATCCCGAGGATCCAGAGTTGCGTTATTACCGGGTGATCGGCGCTGATGAACTGGGGCAGCAGGGCAATGAAAAAAACGATGCTCTTGGGATTTAACGCGGTGACGATAAACGCGTTGCCGAATAGCTTAAGCGGTGCTGACGCCGGTTGCTGTTGGGCGTGCACGGGCATCGGTTTGCCGGCGCTGCGTAACAGGGTAAAGCCGAGGTAGATCAGGTAGCACCCACCAATCCACTTTATAATCGTAAACCAAAGTGCCGACGTTGCGAGCAGGGTACCGAGGCCAATCAATGACAGGGTGATCGCAACTGAATCGCCAAGCGCAACTCCAATAACCACGGGCAAAGTCGCTTTGCGCCCATGCGCGATGGCATAGCTCAATACCAGCAGTATGGTCGGGCCGGGGATCGCCAGCACCACCGAGCTGGTGGCGACATAGGCAAGCCAGAGTTCAAGCGGCATGTTCAGGCCCCCGGGAACAGCTCCCGGCGTCGCGCTTCGAACTCCAGCAACAGGCGCCCGGGATCGATGCACAAGGCATCGCGCGCGCTTTCGATATAGACGCGTAAGTCGCTATCAAGGTCATCGGGTAATTCGTCTTCATCCAGCACTCGGCAACGCAGGTCAGGGGTAATCAAAATATCCACGCTCAGGTCGCGCCATGCGACCTGTTGACGTGATATGCGGGTGTTATCGCAGATATTAAAGTATAACGCCAGTGTTTGGCATTGCTCGTCGATCCAGTGATACGCGTTATAGGCACGGTCTTCCCAGAAATAGCCGATGCTGATGGAATCTCTGCGCAGCAACAGGTCTTCAAGCTGCACATCGCGCGGCATTCGATATATAACCACGACCTCGCCCCGGGCGAACTTTAACAGTTCACAATCGAATTGTTTGCGCTCTCCCGCAAGCGTGGTCTTGATTTCTACAATACTGGTGGCGGGCTGATTCAAATCTCAAACAGGATCGGTTTGGCACCTTCCCAGAGAGTGGCAACACCTATTTTGCGCAGCTGTTCCAGATCGGAAGTGATTGTTGCGAAATGATTGCCGGCGAGGGTACCCGCCTTCGATGCAAACTGGACGCTGCCGTAGGCGATCAGGATCTCGGTTTCACTTTTTGCCTTTGGATACAACAGGATTTGCCCGGGAGCGGGGTAGGCGGTCGCGTCTTCGTGACCGACCTCGAAGTCCATGTCACCGAGGGGTATCCACATACCCTCACCGCTCCAGCGCACATGCACGACCCGGCTTTCGAACGGCATAACCGCGCGAAACGCGTCGCAGCTGGCAGGCGATTTAGCATCCTCGAAGACGAAATTGAAGCGATGCTCGGCAATCGTTATTTTCATGCGGATGAGTCCTCTATAATACGGGCGTTACCGGAAACCCGGATTGAACTGCCAGGCTCGTCGCTGAATTCCGCCCTGAGACGGGAGCGCATCCCCATTTCTTCGTCCTGGATAATTTCAATGGATCCCTGGTGTGGCCATTCGATGTCGCGCAGATAGCCGGCAAAAGCAGCGGTTGCAGCACCGGTAGCCGGACCCTCGTAAACGCCACCCGAGGCAAACGGATTACGGGTATGAAACAGGCGCGGTGTTTCGGCGTCGTCGGGATGCGAGTCGGCAATCATGATACCGGCCGGGTTGCCGCCGAGCCCGGTGTCAGCGAAAGCAGCGATTCTTAGAATATTCATTAGCGTTAGTCTGGTGTTACAACGATCTTACCACTGGTTCGATTTTCGTCCATCAATGCATGCACTTGTTGAAGCTCATGCGGCAAATGCCTGCGCCAGGAAACCAATAAGTATTCTCGTCTTCAATGGCAGGTATTCTCGCGAGGGATACATCGTGGCAGACGTTGCTCGTCTTTACCTGTCAGCACTCAATTAGCGGCAAGCACCAGGATCAGGCCGAGAGCCGCTGGTGCGGCCTGGATCCACAGGATTCGACGGCTTACGGTGGCCGCACCGAAGACCCCGGCAATAATCACGCAGGCAAGAAAGAAAATCTTGATTGCGCCACCCTCGGCACCAAGAATCAGGCCCCACAACAGCCCGGCCGCAAGGAAGCCGTTATAAAGCCCCTGGTTTGCCGCCAGCAACCGGGTTATCGCGGCGCGCTCGGCGGTTTGTCTGAACACGCGCAACCCGAACGGTTTTTCCCACAGGAACATTTCCAGCAGCAGGAAACCGAGATGCGATATCGCGACCAGCGCGACAACAATATCAGCCAGGTAGCTAATCATGGACAGCGTTGATTTGGTTTATAATTAATGCTTATCCTCTCATAGAGACGACGACCTTGTCTGTTCGAATTGCATGACTCACCAGCTCCCGGTAATCGATCTTGAACCCTGGTTTACGGGAGACAGGCAACAGCGGCTCGAATTGTGCCGGCAACTTCGCCAGGTATGCCATGAAATCGGTTTTTTCTATGTCGTCAACCATGGCATCCCGGGGTCGGTCAGCGAGGCTTACCTGGCGATGCTTAAGAATTTTTTTGCCCTGCCGGAGGAACTCAAGCAAGCGATTGATAAGAGCGGTTCCCCGCAGTTTCGCGGCTGGGAAAAACTGGGTTCGGAACTGACCAACAACCAGGTCGACTACCGTGAGCAGATTGATATCGGTGTCGATCGTAATCCGCTTCTCGAACCGGATCCCTACTACATGGCGTTGGTGGGACCCAACCTGTGGCCACCCGAGGCGACTATCCCGGGTTTCAGGGAAATAGTCGATGATTATTTTTCACGCCTGTCCGGGCTTTCACGGCAAATTCTGCGCATGATGTCGCTTGCCCTTGACCTCGACGAACTTCACATCGAACAGGTGTTTGGGGAAAATCCTTCACCCTACCTGAAACTGATTCGCTACCCGCAAACACGGGCTGGCGGGCAGGGTGTTGGCGTGCATAAGGATTCTGGATTCCTGACGCTGCTGCTGCAGGATGAAAATGCCGGCCTTGAAGCGCAGGCCAACGATGACACCTGGTACCCGGTCGATCCCGTTGCGGGTAGCCTGGTGGTTAACACCGGTGAGCTGCTGCAACTGGTAACGCATAACTATTTCATCGCAACCCCGCACCGTGTCGTCAATAAAACAGGGCGAGAGCGTTATTCATCAGCATTTTTTTACAGCCCCGATTTGAATACGGTGCTTGAACCATTACCGCTGGCGGCCGATTACATCGATCGTGTTAATGCTAGTAGACGCCATCGTAACGAGGGGTTAATGGCGTCACGCTCGGAGATGGCTGCCGGTATTGGTGGTATGGAGAGCCGTGTACAACCCGTTGTATTTGGCGAGAAATACTGGCAACGCTGGGTGCGCAGTTATCCCGAGATCGCACGAAAGTTCTACCCCGGTTCGACGGGGTAGCATCCCGTTGCTGGTGGATAAATTTCTATCGTATAGCACTGCATGTCATATACCTGGCCGCAGCATGCAAGCAGATTAGCCCCTGGGGCGAACCCAGAACCAGCTGCCGACCACCAGCGCCCCGAACAGGGTATACAGTAAAATAAACACCCATTCCGGCGCACGGTAATAAAGCAGCGTCTCCAGCCAGTGCGCAACGAACGATCCCGGGTAGGTTACATCACCGGCCCTGTCCCGCAGTTCCATTTCCCACAGCGTAAGAGGACAGATAACGCTGAACCAGGATTGCAGCACGACGATACCGATCGCCGCAAGATGTGCGATGCGAAACCGTCGATTGCGTACCCAGGACCAGGACAACAGCTTGCCGACAAAGACCAGGATTAATCCGAAAACAACAAAACCGACAAACGACGCATGGATGAAAAGAGTGGCATCGGCTGCAATCAGGTATAACTGTTTCGTCTCCATCAGATTCTCAGCCTTAACAAGGTGATCATTGTCATAACCCGACTTCAGTCAGAGCTCAATACCTGCCTGGTCGAGTACTGTGACCATTAGCCAGTAGCAACCGATGGTTATCGTAATCGATGCCCCCATGCTGAGATAAAAATTGTATCCCTGTTTCAATAGCAGTGGCAACGCGATGAAAAGGGCTAGCGACGGTAATACTAGCCAGAAAATGCTGGAAGCAAGCGCGCCCACCCGATCGACATCCTTGGTATCGATATAAAGCCAGATCATCGCCAGCACCGACACCAGCGGTATGGATGCCAACAGGGCGCCAAGCAACGAACTGCGCTTGGATATTTCCGAGATTGCGACAATCAGTATTGCCGAGATAACAATTTTAACTATGTAGTAAGTCATGTTTTGCCTGGCATCTATTGGAGCCATCAGTGCATCGCGCTACTATGCCCGATGTAATCACGAATTTGATCAACTATTTGATCCAGTTTCTTGCTGTGCAAACCTGAGTAACCCCGCGTCAGGGGTATGATCGTATTATCGTCGAGGATCACGACGAGCCGGTGAGAATATTTCAGACCACCCGAATCGCCGGATTCGATAGCATCGCGCCTGACCTTGGCGATACGGCTGAATGGCACTTGCCCAGTCTTTTTATTAAACAGGTTGCGCCAGCGCCAGTGAAAGACACCGTCAGTTCTGGAAAAGGTGAAGCTCGCGAACTCAATATAATAATAGGCCCCTACTAGCGGCAACAGGATGCCGATAAACAGGCCAACCAGTTCACCGGTTTTAATGCTGCCATCAAGTACCCCGGGGCCAAGCTCGATCAGCATTAGCGGCGGAATGCACAAAAATAGCACCGGAATCACGTAACTGTTGTTACTGACCTGGTAAGTGGATTCATCCTCGTGGGTAACAAGCACCGGTCTCTTCCCGACTTCCTCTGTTAAAAGCCGTTTTCGGTTTCTGTGGTGGTATGAAAACTCGTCGCGCGTGCGCTGGGTCTTGCCTGCATTTGTTGCATCCAATGTTCCAGTCCGGGATACGATTTCAGCATTGTCGAACCCTCCGGGGTTTCCATGAAGTAGCGAAGCATCGGATAGGCATGCAGGTCTGCTAGCGATACTGAATCGCCCGTCAGGAACTCGTATTCATCCTGCAGGAGTTCAAGCTGCTGGAGGACATTTTTCAAGTTTGGCAAGGCCGCTGCTACCAGGCTTTCATCCGGTTTGCCACCGCCACTGGGCACGACAATACGTTGCACGTAAACATCCCAAACCATCGGCCGATAGGTATAGGCATCAAGAATGCTAATGATTTGATTCATGCGCGCGCGTCGTGACGAAACCGACGGCTGCAATGCCACACCGGGAAAAGTTTCGTCGATATAGCGGGTAATCGCACCGGTTTCGTACAGGTAGAATTCACCATGCATCAGGCATGGAATAGTACCGAACGGATTGTGCGCAAGGTATTCTTCGGGAGGTCCCGTATCGGCAAATATATCTACTTCCTCAAGCTCGTAATCGACACTTTTTTCCTCGAGCGCCATTCGTGCGATGCGGGTGTAAACGCTGATTCTAAGTCCGAGTAGTTTGATAGTAGACATGGCGGAATTCAGTAAGCCAGTAATTTACTGTCGATGATACCCTGCGTAGGTACAAATTGCTTTAGCTGCACTTGTCGCGATGGCAATGGCCCCTGGCTACAACGCGCTGCAATGTCAGTTCACAGGATTTTGTGATTGCCATCTTTTTCTCAACGCATTTTCGTCTTCCGGTTCCCGCTCGAAACAGCGGTAGTGATCGTGATCGATGGCTATCCAGGGTTGTGCGCTTTGTAACCAGATATGCGCCACCGGATCCAGCCAGCTGGTATCGTCCAGCGAACCTGCCTTGATGCTGACCACCTCATCTGGACTGTCGGAACCGTGAATGATACGGGTGCCACAATCGGGGCAAAAGGCGCAGCGCTTGATTGCACCGTCTTCACCGCGGGTATCCCAGGTTTTCAAGCGATCCTCGCCCTGTATGAAAGCGATGTCGTGAGGATCCATCCTCAACGACATGCCAAATGCACTCGACGACTGTTTCTGGCAATCCTTGCAATGGCAGATATAGAGCATTTTCGGTGCGCCGGTTAATTCATATTTAATGCTGCCGCATTGGCAACCGCCGGTTTTATTCACAGTTGTTCTCCAGGTTAATTACGCTTGAATTTCGCCCAATACTTCTGCGGTTGAACGAAGCACGCAGAATTCGCGGTCAAGGCTTACCAGGTTAACCCGGTGGATTTCCTCGCCGGAATAATGAACACCGTCGTAGCCAACGCGTTCAAATGCCGCGGTCGCATCACTAACCAGGATCACATCAAAGCCGAGATCGGAAGCCATGCGGGTTGATGCCGAGACGCAGTGATCGGTAGTGAGCCCCATAATGACCAGTCTCGAAATACCCGATTCCCGTAGATACTGCTCCAGACCGGTTCCGATAAAGGCGCTATTAACCGCCTTGGTAAATTCTTTTTCTCCAGTTAACGGCCTTACCTCGTCTTTATACGCATTACCGGGGAGTTCGGGGCGTAATGGAGAGTTCGGTTCGACTGAGCAATGCCGAATGTGAATGATCGGAAGCCCGTGTTCGCGCCACGCGCTGAGCAAGGTGGACATATTGTCCTCGGCGTCCGGATTATTGCGCAAACCCAGTGATGGTTCGGCAAGACCTTGCTGAACGTCGATGATCAATAATGCAGGATTGTCGGCGATAGCCATCATCATTCTTGAGTCCGTTTAAAAGTCGAACTTTCGGGCTGTATCGCCGTTGGGCCATATTCCCGTATAGCTTTGTTCGGTCCTTGGTAATGCTAACTCAACTTTAACCGGAGTTAAATTTTGTCGGTTTCGAGGTCAATCAGCACAGCCGCGTGATCGCTCAGCGCATCACGGCGATGGGAATGTCCCGAGTCACTGCCCCACGCATGTTGCAGGCCTGCAATCGCTGGCACCAGCTGCGGACTGCAAAAAGCGTGGTCCAGCCGAAATCCGTTATTACGGTGCGAATACCAGGTGTACTCGCGGCGATCCCCGTGAAGGTGGCGAAAAGCATCTGCAAAGCCATGCTGCTCCATGTCGACGATCCAGTCATGTTCGCGCTGAAACCTGGGACCCTGTGGCTTTTCCTCGTCGAGACCGCGCTTACCGCAGTTAGTGTCTCCCATTAAGAGCCCCGGCCCCTGATTCCATTTCTTAACCATCTTCAACAGCGAGGCCAGGAATGGGTATTTCAAACCTGGCGCAGTGTAGTTCGGCACATGCATAAGGCCGAGCGTCAATGCGGGTTGGGTATCAACAGCGGCCATCAGCCAGCGTTCACGAACACGCGGCATTCCCCTTGTCTTGATTGCCTGCAGGGGATATCGGCTGGCCAGCAACAGCGCGTTCCTGGCAGGCAGTTTCGAGTTAATACTGCTCAGCTGGTAGCAATATCCGGCTTCGCTCAGCTCGGATGCTAGCCACTGGCTTGCACTGGTACCGCGAAATTCGCTTAGCCCGATAACTTCAGGCTGCCATTCGAGCAATTGCGCCAAAATACCGTCCCTGCGTTTACCACCGCCTGCCCGAATGTTCCAGGAGATGATACGAATTGATTCAGGCGATGCTGCCATGTTGACTTGCAGAGGTGTAACTTCTCGATGCTCGGACTGCACCTGTCACGAGGAAATTGACTCCGTACAAACAACGCAATTACGTCCCTTTTCCTTGGCCCGGTAGAGATTTTTGTCGGCCGCGCGTATCAGGGCTTCTTCACCGGTGAGTGTCCCACCAAAACTGGCTACTCCGATGCTGACGGTTAAACGGATCTCGATTTTCCAGGTCGCTTTAAATTCCTTTAGAAAGCGATGTGACTGAATATGCCCACGCAGTCGTTCAGCCAACAGGGTAGCAGCCGGCGGAGCCGTATTAGGGGCAATAATCAAAAATTCCTCACCGCCGTAACGAGCCAGAATATCCGAGTCCCGCAGCTGCTTGTTAATCAGGGTTCCAATTTCGATTAGTACCTGATCGCCGGCCTGGTGACCATATTCATCGTTGATGCGTTTGAAGTAGTCGAGGTCCAGCAATATTACGGCAAGGTCAAACTCGTATCGCCGTGACTTAGAGACCTCCTCGATCAGGTGTTGTTCCATAAAGCGACGGTTATATACGCCGGTTAGAGGATCGGTGAATGATTCATGCTCGAGGACAGTGATGCGCATGACATCCATAGCGGTTTGCAATGCAAGAATTGTAGAAAGCCAGACAAAACAGGCACCGAAAAAGAAAATTCCGGGAACAATTAAATCCAGAGTGCTTGCGTGTTGGCCCCTGAAAGCAACGAGGTAACCGAGATAACCGATAACAAACAGGATCATCAGGCCACCCATCGCGCACCAACTGGTGCGCGAGCCACCCAGCGGCAAACGGCGTATGATTTTTTTGACGGTCATCAGAGACCCGAGCAGGATAAGTACTCCTACCAGGACGAGTCCGTCTGAGACCAGGGAAATCATGACCGAACCGGTTTTAACCGGCTGGACTTTAGCGCGTCATTTAATAGCTCGTAAATTTTGCAAGTACCCGCTAACATAGGTTTTGTTACTGGACCAGTCTGGCCAGGACTAGTTTCCCCTAGCCAGGTTCATCACGCAAATTTTAGCACCTTCCACTGTCAGTAACCGGCTCACAATTCGGTGGGTCACGGATCACGCTCCCGATGATTGCGCGTTGAGACGTAACCTGGTCGAGTATAAAAGGAGCCGCGAGTAAACTTTATGAAAACCGAGCAAGGCACGAAATCCACTGCCCAGGGTCATCCTGCCGGTATCAGGATTCTGCACGGTGGTGATCGCGGAACCAAAATATAAATAGGTCCCTTTGTCATTGCCGAGGTCGACGGGAAGTACCATGAGCCAGGATCGGGTGCGACCGCGGAAATCGGACAGTAACAACTGGTTTTCGCATCTATCCTCCACTTGCCAGGCGGCAAACAGGCTGGTTGAACCCTCCGCTAGCTGTCTGACTTCATCGTCAGACGAAGGTTTAGAAACAAGCCAGTTCAAAATCAGGCGCTCTAACTTGAAGAGTAAAGTGGTATAAAAGGCGCAGACATACTGCGCTTGCGTGATGGCCCCCGGCACCTCGGTGCGATAACAATCCGTGTAGGCGCCACTATTAGAGTAGTTATTCAGCAGCGCTTCTTGTGGAAGCTTGCACGACTCTATCGAAAACATGATTCGTCGTCATGGCGGTTCAAGCGCCCGCTAATGACAAGGATTTGAGCGCATAAATAGGTGAATTCAGGCTTTCGCGGCATTAAATCTTGTTTCGGCCTCCTGAAACAGTGACCTGACCCTGTCGATATCCCAGGGCTGCTCTGCCAGTGTCTCGTGATCCCATTCACTTCTGGGCTCATCCGGTTCAAAAAAGTCTCCGCCATAAACGTGAATTGCGGTTGTCATTTTGCCAATCGGGTTAAGAACAGAATGGATAATATTACGACCGAGTGTCGCCACGTCACCGCTACCGAGAGACTTCGCGCCAGCGGCTTCGATACCAACCTCCGTTCTGCGCCAGAACACGTTGTCTTCTCTGCCCGAATAGATACCGATGACTGCATACATCTGGTGATTATGTGGCATCAGGCTCATGCATGGTGCCCAGGCAAAATTGAGGATAGTAAGTTCGGGGGATCGGTAAAGCGCGGTAATACCAGCGTGTTCCGGCTCACCCAGTTCCGCTACAATGCCGGCGCCGTCGGACACTGCCTCGGCAACGACTTCCCGCATCGCGGGCTGACCCCCCGGGATCGCGTCGATGCAGTCCTGGACAAATTTGTCTTTATCGAACATGGAGATATTCCTCGCATTAGCGGTTTTCAGGCAAAGCTTGTTCGAGCTGCCGTTGCCCGCAATCTTTTGTCGGCCGGATTTTATCCGTGGGCAATCTCATCCTCGGTGAAGAGGTAGTCTTTAAGCTCTTTATCGAATGTCGGGTCCTGGCGGCGAATCCATTCAAGCACCA
>Ga0265306_10000373_pt1 | contig 21123 bp, 14 predicted proteins | sample Helome_3_FD_192493 | JGI IMG/M metagenome (GOLD analysis project Ga0265306, IMG submission 192493) | Marine sediment microbial communities from subtidal zone of North Sea - Hel_20160420 (Illumina Assembly) | ecosystem: Environmental > Aquatic > Marine > Subtidal zone > Sediment ... | reverse complement strand
CGCCTGCGCCTGACTCATGAACGGAGCATAAAAAACCAGAATGAATGTCAAAATACCGCAGACTTTCTTTATGCCTGTGAAAATGTTTAAACCCGACATAGTGACCACCCTTCATTTGCAAAGATTATTTGACGGAGAACTACTATATTGCATATCACGTTCACTGCATTCATCAATGTAATTTCACTATCTAGATGTCCCATGTAAAGCCTGTTCCCGTTCCGTTCTATAACTGGATGCGAACAGTTTGCAGGGAGTTTTCGGCAATAACGACTTCCGCATGTTGCGCCCCGATCTGCAACATGTAAGTCACCGGCTGTTTGGTTGTATTCAGTACCTGCACAGTCAATAGTTTTTCCGGACTGATGGTGGCACTTGCATGTATTGAATCATCATCCAGACCATCCAGGTACTTATACGCCTGTACGGCCTTGTCCCCCGGCCTGATGGTTCTGCTCAATTGCGCAAGCACATAATAGATCGGTGTGTAATATACCTTCCGGGTCGCCACATCGATCATGATGGGCGCACCGCAGAAATTACCGACATGGTTGGGACCACCGCGCTGGTCCAGAACAATGTTCCAGTCGATCCAGCCTGTCATCCAGTGATTCAGGCTGACGATAATATTTCTTGCATAACGGTGGACCGGGGTATAGATGGGGTGATCCTCAGCGATCACTCCTGGCCAGGGCGCCGTATAGGCCCAGTCTGTGGCATTGGCATTCCACCAGAATGCATCGTTATCAAACCAGCCGCTCTCCTTGAAACGCACTGGATCCTTAATGCCCTTTGGCGCATCCTTGCCCAGATCATCGATCGTCCCTTCTGTATGAATGATCGAAAATTCCGGAAACTTGTCATGTACCCTGTCCAGTATGTCTTCATATACCTTGAAGGTACTTTCGTACCAGTGCACCGCCACACCGTAAACATATTTTGCGGTATCAGCGTCAGACAATATCGTATCGGTCCACTCTTCCAGGCCATCCCGGTTCTGGTCATATACCAGCAGCTTGATATCACCGTTTCCACTGTTATGCAACTTCGGACCCAGGTGATTTTTCACGAAATCGTTTTGTGATTCAGGCGTGAAATGCATGCTTTCCCATTGTCCGTTGTTACCATGCGGCTCGTTCACCGGGGTGAGTCCCCAGATATTGATGCCTTCGTCCCGGTAGGCATCAAGGTATTTCGCCAGGTAATCGGCATAGACCGGTATGTATTCATTTTTTAATTCTCCTCCCGTACCATGCCAGTTGTTTTCATCAGACCCCGGGATAAACCAGTCTTCAATATCCTTCATCCAGGAAGGTGCCGTCCAGGCCGAGGCGATTATTCTTAAATCCTTGTCCTTTTGATTATTCTTTATCGCCAGTGCTTCTTTAATCATCGGCAACAGGTCGTAGGCGGGGTCTCTTATTGCCGGGTATTCTTCTACCGGAAATCCGTCACTATCAGGCGCGATGCTGAAATGCTTCAGTCCGGCGTCTCCCTCGACATCGGCATAGGAATATTTACCTTCGACCGAAAAATCGCTGGCACCTATCATGGTCCTCGCCATGGAAAAGTTGGCACCGGCTTCTCCGTATATTTTGTGCATGACCTCCTGTCTTTTGTCTTTATCCAGATGCGCCAGTACAAAAGCCGACGATTCGGTAAATGAGGTGCCGATACCCGCAATTGTCTGCTTGACAATATCAGGCCTTATGACAATCAGGTTACCGTGCGCGCGCCCCTGCCTGAACGGTATGTTGTCCTGTGTGGACAATTTATCACCCCGTTCGGCGGTAAGCAGGATTTCACTGGTTTCAGTCAGCTTGTAATTTGTATCAGTCACTTTGTACAGGTCATCTACATCAGGGTTATGCCGCTCCTGACATGAGATCAACATAAGGGAAGACGCAACGATGAACAGGATGTCAGCTGTTGTCGTCATTTTAATGCTTGTATGATGCATTAAATGCGTCCCATGCGACTTATGTCGAGTTCCCGCACCAGCATAAATTCCAGGTATTTATTGACTGGAGACATCAGTTATCCGGCGCTTCAGGTTGATGTTGCTTACTTTGGATGAAGTTATTGCTTCTTCGTGTGGCGGTACAACCAGTACCGGCTGTTTTGCCTGGTGCAGTACGCGCCTGACGGTGTCTCCCATCAGCGCCTCATTCAGTGTTTTCCCCTTCCCTGCCACGCCCATCACGATAAAATCGCAATTTTTCTCCTCGGCAATGAGTAGAATTATCTTGGACGGTATCCCTGTCTCCACAATGATTTCATTGGCATCCGCGCACTTTTTTCCATATTCGGCCTTGATATTTTCGATATATTCAATCCTGGTTTTCTGTATATATTCTCTTCTGGCTTCCAGCCACTTCTTTTCACTGGACGAGCGCCCCATATTTATATCAAATACCGACAAGTCGGGGGCCTCCTGAATGACATTGAGGAGTGTCAGCTTTGCACCGTACTGCCTGGCAAGACTGACCGCATATTCGTAAGCCTGCAATGCACACTTCGATTGATCGGTAGCATAAAGAATGTGTTTTATCGTACTCATGATAAGTTCTCAATTCACTAATCGGCTACGTAGGTAATGTACCTGTCCGGCACGCCCTCGTAACCCCAGGCCTTTATCTGCCTGGACCATCCTCCCAGGTTGGCTCTCGACACACGAATAAGCTTCATTTTGTTTATGACCGGAACATCCTTGTCAAAATGTATCTTGTCGACGATTTTCTCGACAGATTCCTTGCCCCATTTGAATGTCGGCTGACCCAGTAAGACGGGGACAATACCCTTTTCCACATACGGGAGCTGCTCCGGCAACGCATCCACCGCGACAATCTTCAGTTTTTCAGGATCAATCCTGTCAATCAACGTATCATTGAAGAGCGCCCATCCACCGATCATTGCCCATCCGCTGATTTCCGGATAGGCATTATTGACACGCAATACCTCGTCAGCAGCCTGCCGTGCTGTTTCTTCATGATTGAATACACCCACGATCTCGATCCACGGATACCTGAACGCCGCGCTTTTAACGCCCTCAACCCGCTGCTGCAGGTTTGGCGCATTCATGCTTCCTGCCAGGATGGCGACCTTGCCCTTGCCATCCATGAGCTCCGCGAGTTCGTCCATTACACTCTCACCGAGCTCGATATCATCCGCCCCGTAGTATGCGAACCTTTTCGAATTCGGTGCATCGCTGTCAAAGGTCATAACCGGCACACCACGTTCGACGGCTTTATCGATTGCCGCCTGGAGTATTTGTTCACTGGAACATGCAACCAGAATCGCGTCTGTTCCTTCCTCGACCGCAGCAAGGATCCGTTGAGCCTGACCATTCGGATCCTCCAGCAGCGGTGTGCGCCAGTCGATGACGACGTCTATCTTGCTGTATTTTTCCGACAAGTCCTTTGCCGCCGCCTCGGCGCCAAGTTTTGCAGACATGAATACCGGATTGGTCTCGCTCTTTGCCACCATGGTAATGGTAATAGTCCTAACCTCCAGCGTACTGACGTCTTCAAAATACTGGCAGCCGACGAGCGAATATAACAGGACTGCATATCCCGGCATCCGGCTGAGCAGCGATGTCCTTATCGTTGTCGTTGCCTCTCCGCCTGGCCGGGCACGGAATATTTTTATAACGTGCATCATCATGCAGTTTCTGCAGCAATACCGGATTGCACATCATCATCGGCAACGACGGTCTTGCCACGGCGCCGCTCCAGTTCGCGGCGAATTTCATAAGACCTTTCTTCCGTGATATTGAATGACGCGACAGAAATGATTGCTATCAATGCTGCGAATGCAGGAATTAATGTGTCGCACAATCTCATGAGAATAAAGGTGTCAGACGTTTGTGCACCGATCATTTCAACATCAAAGCCGGTCGAATTGAGCAGAAACCCGGACATTCCGAATGCCAGTGCCATGCCCAGCTTGACCACCCACCAGTAGATTGATCCGAACATGCCTTCCCGCCGGTAACCGGTCTCGAGTTCGTCCATATCACATACGTCGGCAATCATCGAACCCATCAGCGTGAACAACCCGCCCATCCCGACGGCAATGAACGGTGCAGGAATCAAAACCTTCCATATGACAAGCGGATCGTAGCACCACCATTTCAGCAAACATCCAAATAAGGTAACCGACGTTGCAATGATGAAGGTCCTGCGCTTGCCAATCCTGGCAGACACCCAGGAAACTGCGGCAATGGCACACAGGGTAGCGATTGTAGTGACGGTTCCGTAGAACCCCATGTACTTGGCACCCAGGTCCGTGTCACCACCGGAGACATAGTAAATGGTGATGTATGAACCGAATGAACTGACCAGCATGATCCCGTTAAACAGAAAGAAGGTACCCGCACAGAGTTTCAGAAACTCCCGGCGCTTGATGGTGATCAGGAAGGCCCTGAAAAATTCGACGAGATTCTGTTTAATACCCCTGGGCTTGTTTTCATCTTCGCCTTTTTCAGGAATGACCCGTTCACGGGTAAAAATTGCGCTACTTACGCCGAGTACGGCAACGAAGACACCGATAATGATCGCCAGAACGCGGGCGCCTTCGACCGAGTCGGAAAAAAACCGGTCATTTTCCATGATCGCATAAAACCAGGGGAGCGATATCCACGAAAACTGCCCCATGAAATTCTGCGACGCCATGAGACGGGTTCGCTCATGGTAATCCGGGGTCATTTCATAGCCGAGCGCAACCCAGGGTGTAGCGAATATTGTATAGGCCAGGTAAAAAAAGAAAGAACCCGTCAGAAAAAACCAGAAATAGAACATTTCACTGTAGCCGGCGGGCAGCTGCCACATTAACGCGAAGATGAGACCTACCAGGATCGAGCCGATAAAGATATACGGTCGACGCCGGCCGTAGCGGGAGCGGGTATGGTCCGAAACATAGCCCATCACCGGGTCGGTCAGGGCATCTGTAAACCGGGGGATCGCCTGCAGGGTTCCGACCAGCGCCGGATTCATGCCCAGGCCTACGTTGAGCACAATCGACATGTAGCCAATGGCACCACCGAGCAGATTGTTTGCTATCGCACCCAGACCATAGGCGAACTTCTGACCAGCGGAAAGATGATCTTCCGGTGCCGTAACATGGTCTACATGCAGACTCACTTGCTGCCCCCCCTACTTTGATAGCAGGATCACATATCAACCCGGTTGAACTTTCTGTTCAGAAAGTTTGCAACGAACCAGGGATCCACCACAGGGCACTGACTTGTCCTGTGCCGCACATGGCTACAACTTATCCAGAGCTGTCATCAGCCGTCGCTGTTGCGCTAGCGGAAAGCTGTCCCGGCAAATTACCGAAAACCCCTGGAGTTTATCGAGGTCAGGTTCCGGCCTATCCACTCTCCTGCCCTCAGCCCGGGGGGGCTGGAGACAAGGCAATGTTGTCACAGTAACTATGAGTTACTCGTTATTGGTAAACCCTGACCCAATCGACCAGCATGGTCCGGGGCCATCCTGTTGCATCAGGTGCGGATTGTGGCGAGCCGATAGTGCCGAACGGGTTCCCACCGATTGCCAGATTGAGAATAACGAAGAAATTCTCCAGAAATTCTTCCATCGTGGCCGGCTGGATAGCCGTGGAGTAATAGGTAACGCCATCTACTTTCCAGGTGACCCCGTTAGCATCCCAATCTACCGTGTAAACACGGAAAGCATTGCCAAGGGGTGAGCCCAGGTTTCTACTGCTGGTAATCGTTGCATAGCCATTGGGGAATGCACAGCCCACCATCAGCGACTCATCGCACCAGTGCAGGGTGAAATGTGCTTCCTGGTTAGTCGCGAATCCCAGGTTGAACATTTCCACGATGTCGATTTCTCCCGCGGATGGCCAGCCAACGACAGGGAAATTCTCACCCAGCATCCAGAATGCCGGCCACGTACCGTACCCACTCACGGGTAATTGAATTGATGCCTCGATTCGTCCGTATTTAAAAGCAAGGCCCTGGTTGGGCGCATTGGGAAGCGTATTGATCCTTGCGGAAGTGATCGATCCGTCCTGGAAGCCACAACCCGGGGGTACTGCAGGTGATGGACATGCAGCATCCAGTAGCGCGGAAATCCTGAGATGGCCATTGTTTGCGTCCAGTGGATCTACATCGATACTGATATTGGCAGGGTTGGTCGTATATACCTGCCACTCGTTGTTACCCCAGCCATTGGTACCGGTGCCCGTTTCCAGCGTCCACTTGTTTGGATCAAGCTGGGTACCCGGATCAAATTCATCCGACCAAACCAGTGTTAAATTTCCTGGAGATGAACCGGCAGGTCCGGTCAGACTCGCGTCATCCCAGCGAACGGTGCCACCACCCGGGGCCGGGGGCGTCAACACATGCAGCAGTAACAATTTGGCCGATACCGTGCCCGGTGGAGCGGTTGCCGAAATTGTAACCTCGGTCCAGTCGGTGACGTCAGCCCCATCCTCTACGGGCAGGTAGATATTTACATTGTCATCGGTGGAATCAACGAAGTCCTCCGTGGTACCGAGCACATTGCCGGTACCGTTGGGTCCATCCCAGAAAGTCAGTTGCACAATACCCAGGTTGTTGAGGGGATCGCCCAACCAGTTCATGGCCCACACGGAGGCATCATAGGTTGAGCCGGGCACCGCCGGCACAGTCTGAAAGGCACCACCGTCAACGCCAAACTGCTTCAGAGACTGGGTGCCCGGGACCTCGTGTGAAACCGGTCCAAAGGCAGGACCGGCCGTGTTGTTCGTGAAGTTGCCGGCATTAAAGCATTGCCAGCCGGATGCGCAATAGAGATCGCCGCCCGATGCGTCGTCCGCCTCAAAACCGCTGTTTGTCAACAAATCTGCGGGGGCTGATGCAGGTCCGGTCAGGCTCGCGTCGTCCCAGCGAACGGTGCCACCACCCGGGGCCGGGGGCGTCAGAACATGCAGCAGTAACAGCTTGGCCGATACCGTGCCCGCTGGAGCGGTTGCCGAAACAGTTACCTGGGTCCAGTCGGTAACGTCAGCTCCGTCTTCTACGGGCAGATAGATATTTATATTGTCATCGGTGGAATCAACGAAGGCCTCGACGGTGCCGAGCACATTGCCGGTACCGTTCGGTCCATCCCAGAAAGTCAGTTGCACAATACCCAGGTTATTAAGGGGATCGCCCAACCAGTTCATGGCCCACACGGAGGCATCATAGGTTGAGCCGGGCACCGCCGGCACAGTCTGAAAGGCACCACCGTCAACGCCGAACTGCTTGAAAGACTGGGTGCCCGGGACCTCGTGTGAAACCGGTCCAAAGGCAGGGCCGGCCGTGTTGTTCGTGAAGTTGCCGGCATTGAAGCATTGCCAGCCGGTCGCACAGTAGACATCACCCCCCGATGCGTCGTCCGCCTCAAACCCGCCGTTTGTCAACAGGTTAACGGCACCGCCAACCGGGGGGAAAGGAGGATAACCCGGGAAGGGCCAGCTAAAAGTGTTTGACCCACCCAATGACTTGTAGGTCTCGTAAAAGTTATCCAGGGCTTCCTTATTGGTAACAACCGTATTGCCCGGTGCGATTGCGGCAACGACCGTTACTACATCCTGGGCAAAAGTAGGGCTGGTAAAGTCCAGGGTCTGACCTTGCGCAGCTGCCCGAGTGGCAGCGCTAATCATAATTCCAGTGCTATAGTCCTGATCCGCATCAATGCTCTGCAAAAAAACCAGTTGATTGGTTGCGGCGTTAGGCATCACATCTGTTCCCGGACTAGCACTGCCAGTCAGTTCAACGGGTGTGAGAAGAGGTGCTCCCGCCACGGTGCCCAAAACAATACCGCCGATAGAGAAAGTAATCATTTCGCCAGGGTAGTATCGAAAACATGCCGGCGAGCACGTCAGCGGAGTAGTCTTATCGACATCCAACTGGGTTGCCGTGCGGCCCGACTGGCTCACCGTGGCAAATTCTGCACCCTCTATCGGTGCGTTAACCAGCTGACCGGCGAAAGGTGTTGCAGCTTTCGAGGGTCCCGATCCGTTACCATTACAGCTTATCAAAACAATGGCCGGGATAATGATCGTCAGCAGGCGTAACAGGCGTATAAAAGATTTTGGGTGCATTACTGAGTCTCTGGGGTTTTGAGTGAATGATGAATAATGCATTTCATAACTGTAGAAAAACCCGACTGTGAAGGGCGAACGGGTGGATTGCAACACGATTCCTGTGACTTCTTCTTTTGACAGGTCGAGGATTCGTCATGTTGCCGGCGCTCTGCAGGTTAATCGCGCTTGTGGCCGCGTTGCAGATATTGCGGACATGTGGGCAACACCGGTGGAAAAGCTGTCACGAGTGGTCTCCTCTGTTGCGCAGCGTTGCTGCCGTTCGTAAATTCTGATGCAAACTGTAACCATCGTCAGTTACTCCGCTGCCCGGTTTCACCCGTGGCCTCACAACTCGACGCATCGACTTCGTGTGGCTTGTCGCCCGGCATGTGGAACAAATTAAAGTGCAAAAAAGTTGTTTACAGGCTATTATTGATTTGTGCTATATAGCACATTATGTCCAGACTGTTGTGTTTGTCAAGCCAACTAACGTAATGATAAGAAAGGCACACGATGAAATGTATTCAGGATATTTGGAATAGGAATTGATTAATTTATTACAATATTATTATGCGCCACCATGGCTGCCTGCTATCGAGCAGGTGAAGGCGTTAAGATCATAGTGAGTGCTTTAAATCGCCGCCTTTGCTTATGTACCAGCTGGTTGGCTTATGCCAGGACTCACTTGAGAGGCAAGGCTGAAGACGGACGATTGAAATACCAGACGGCACATCATCCGAAAAAAACGAGCGTTATGTGCGTGGCCGCTATTTGTAATCTGATTTTCGCAGATGCCCGCCAGGCCATATAAGCCTGCAAGGAAAATAGACAGCATGGATAAACCCGAACCCAAATATATTTACGCTAAAAACAAAATCTGGGAAACCATCAGACCGCTTGAAATCGATGAAAAGATTCCAGGTGAAAGGGTTCTTGCAAAAGAACTCGGCATTTCCTACATGACAGTACGAAAAGCTGTTGACAACCTGGTCGCAGAGGGTGTCCTTTACAAGGTCCCAAAAAAAGGCACCTATGTTGCTGACCGGAAGGCAAAAAAAGTGGGGACAAAGAATATTGGCTACTTCCTCGACGGCGGCATTAAAGACGGTGTGTCCAGCCCCTATTACTCCATGATTTTCGATGCACTTGAAAAAGAAGCAAGGAAAAACGGCTATTCCCTGATGTACGTTTCGGATATTAGTGGAGACAATTTACCGGAGACTCTGAAAAAAATAGATGGGGCGATAATCAGTTGCTTTCCACGCATAGAGAATGTAATTCAGGATGTGAACAAGATAGTGCCTGTAGTAGGCATCGATAACAGCTCTCCAGACAAAACCATACCTTCAGTAATAATCGACAACTTCAACGCCGTCGTTGATTCAATTAATTACCTTTGCTCCCTGGGCCATGAGCGGATAGGTTTCGTAACAGGCCTGGATGATTCGGATGTCGGCAGAAACAGGCTTGCCGGATATTTAAGTGCGTTAAGAAGCAATGGCATCGATGAAGATAATGACCTGGTTTTCAAGGGCGACTATTCATTCAGGACGGGAGTAGAGGCAGCAGGTTATTTCCTGTCACTGGACAGACCACCCACTGCCATTATGTGTGCAAACGATACCATGGCCATCGGTGCATTAAAGGAAGTCAACAAGACAGGCTTGAGTGTGCCCGACGATATTAGTGTTATGGGGTTTGATGATATTGACATTGCTTCCCAGATGACTCCGGGTTTAACAACGATATCAGCACCTGTCGAGGAAATTGCAAAACATTCCGTAAATTTGCTCAGCTCGTTGATCAAGGGTATTGAACTGGATAACAGTCACATTACCCTGCCCGGTCAGCTGATATTGAGGGATACATGCGCGTCAAACAAAAAAAGCAAGGTCGCCACCGGGTAACCGGAGACACACTCAAGTAATCTCCTGAACTACAACTCTGACAGAAGCGAACCGGTCTAGGCCTGCATTACCAGTTTTGGCCTGCGATCTACCGTAAAGAGCCCCCAGTGCTTCTCCGGGTCAAGCGGATCGGGAGAGCCTTTCCAGGGTTCGTCAAACGCCTCGAAGACGAAGGTGAGAATCTTCTCCTTTGTGGTCCATTCGAGCAGCTGCCGGTAGTAGATGGCTTGCAGCTCCTCTGAAGCATTCCAGGATTCCAGCCCGCGCCCGTTGGAAGTGGTCGTCCAGCCGGCCTCGGTAATCACGACCGGCTTTCCGGGATAGTGGTTCACCACGTCATGGTAATTCTGCATGGTGTATTCCAGTGCGTCCTCGATGGTTCGATATTCCCATGCGGGATAGGTGTGCACGGAGATAAAATCAAGCTCGGCCGCCAGCGGCTCCAGCTTGGACGTCCAGGGAACGTAGTTCTCGCAAAAGGTTACCGGCTGACTGATCGTGCTCTTGATTCTGTGCACATAGGCAATCAGGCTTTCTACCGATACCATGTGATCGGTCCATTCAACGCTGGCCTCATTTCCTACGGACACACAGGATACGATATCCGGGTATTGGCTCGCCAATGCGATCAGTTTGTCGACTTGCCTGCTGTTGGCTTGCCGATTGGCGCTGAGGACTTCCTCGCTGTATTCAGCCCCCCAGGGACAGTTCCAGTTGCTCATTTCAGCCGCCATATCCAGCCCCAGCATGACCTTGAAATCCAGGCCTTCCTTGCTGATCACCTCGAGGACCGTTTCGGCGTGGGGACTGCAGTCATACAGCCTGAGGAACTTCCAGTTGTTCGCCAGGATGTTGAGATCTTCACTGATTTCTGCATAACTCGGGTAAATGCCTGCTTGCGGAGACTGCCCTTCCCGATAACCGGAATAACAAATCGCGTTTCCGTGTCCGGCCTGCATGGCAAACCTGCTCAGGGATTGTCCTGTTGATTTCTCAGACATATTTCAGATTTCCATCTTTGTCCCAAATACCCCAATAAGCCCCAACGTCTCCTTCCTTGTCTACTTTCCAGGTTTCGTCATACGATGAGAAATAGAAGATTTCGATACCCTCCTCCCCGGCCCACTGGTAAGTATTGATAAAATATTTTAGTGCATTTTCAAAAGAAGGCACGGCGCCCCCCTCGGGTGTGCCTACATTCGGCCAGCCGGTTTCACTGATAATGACCTTCCTGCCATTCGCCGCCTGGACGGCACGGTGATACATGTCTTTCATGTAAAGCAGGGAGTACTCGGCCGGGCAACTCTCCCAGAAAGGGTAGCAGTTTGCGAGGATGACATCACAGGCCTCTGTCACCCGCGGGTGATCGACGAATTTGAAATAGGCATCGACGTAGCCGACATCGACATCCGGAACGGCCTGCCTGGCGCGACTGATATAGTCGATCAGTTCATCCTCGGGCAGTTCCCCGCGCAGCAGCACCTCGTTGCCTACCGCCAGAATATCCGCATGGCCGGCTTTGGCAACGTCAATGGCGTTGGCCAGTTCCTTCTCGTTATTTTCCCGATCGTGATCCAGCCAGACCCCGACCATGGTCTTGAGACCGTTTTCCGCGGCAATCCGGGGGATCAGTTCATTGCCTTCGGTGCAGGAGAAGGAACGCACCCAGTTGATATAGGGCAGGATGAATTTCAATCGCTCGCGGATCTGTGCTTCACCGATTTGCGTGCCCGGGCCCTGACCCTCGACATAGGGGCTGAAGGTAATACCATGAATCTTCTGCCCGAGGATCTTGCGAAAGATTGAAACCAGTTCCTCCCTGGGCAGGGTGGAAATGTCGATGCCTGCCAAGGCCATTTTCCTGGCGAGGGCGGTCTTTTCATCATATCTACCCATTACGGTCTCCTGTCTACTGGCATCACCTTGTAGCCTGAATTATTCCCGACCCTGTGTGAACTGCCGGATAAATTTCAGGTATGCCGTGAATCTATAGCATGTCTGTTACCCTGACCAGAAATTAATCCCTGACAGCCATGACGCCACTTTCGTGCCAACCATTTCCTTATTATATGATCCGAAGTAAACGCGGTGGATGTACCCATGCAGTCCGGACCCATGGTGCGAGTGCATGGGAAAATTCAATCGGAGTCTGTTAGTCTGAACAGGTCACTTTCATTAAATAAACAACGCAACAGAGAGTGGACACAACATGCTCGCAAGCAATTCCCGAAATATTTCTCGGCTGACGCGCGCTACCCTGGCCGTGGTACTGGCCGGTGGACGTGGCTCGCGGTTGCATGAACTGACAGACCGGCGCGCGAAGCCCGCCCTGTATTTCGGCGGCAAGTTCCGCATCATCGATTTTCCGTTGTCCAATTGCGTCAATTCCGGCATCCGGCGCATCAGCGTGTTGACGCAGTACAAGGCGCATTCCCTGATCCGGCATCTGGTCAGGGGATGGAGCTCCTTCCAGAGTGATTTGGGAGAGTTTGTTGAAGTACTGCCGGCCTCCCAGCGCACCAGTTCCAGCTGGTATGCGGGTACCGCCGATGCGGTCTACCAGAACCTGGATATCATCCGGGACTGGCGACCGCAGCACATCCTGGTACTGTCCGGTGATCACGTCTACAAAATGGACTATGGTCCCCTGCTGGCGCATCACGCGGAAAAACAGGCCGACATGACGATCTCCTGCCTGGAGGTCCCCCTGAAAGCGGCCAGGGAGTTCGGTGTCATCGGTGTGGACACAGACAACCGGGTCGTCTCTTTTATAGAAAAACCGGCTGAGCCCCAGCCACTACCCGGGTCTGAAGACAGTGCCCTGGCTTCAATGGGCAACTACGTGTTCAACACCGAGTTCCTCTTCGAGCAATTGAATCTGGATGCCGGCAATCCCGAGTCGAGCCATGATTTCAGCAAGGACATCATTCCGTCCATCATCGGCAACTCGCGTGTGTATGCCTGCCGGTTTCAAGATAATGAGACGAATGCACAACCTTACTGGCAGGATGTCGGTACGCTGGATGCATACTGGGCGGCCAATATGGGCCTGCTGGACGTCACGCCGAGACTTGATCTGTATGACGAACACTGGCCGATTCTCACCCATCAGCGTCAATTGCCGGCTGCCAGGTTTGTCAGCCCCGACAAGGACAGGCAGGTGATGGTGCTGGACTCGATCGTCTCCGGCGGCTGCCTCATTTCAGGTCCATCGCTCAGGCGCTCTGTATTATCCTCCAGTGTCCGGGTCGACCCCCTTGCAAAGCTGGAAGAGTCTGTCGTGTTGCCGGAAGTCGATATCGGCAGACATTGCCGTATTAAGCGCGCCATCATCGACCGCAGCTGCCGACTCCCGGAGGGCACGGTAATAGGAGAAGACCCTGACGGGGATGCCAGGCATTTCCGGGTGACATCGAATGGCATTGTACTGGTTACGCAGGAGATGCTGGACCAGAAACTGAAAAAGCAATTATAGAAGATCAGCTGGCCTTGTTTTGAAGAACAGGACCCGTAACCAATACAGCTGTCAGGGCAAGCACCCGGTAATTTTGTTGACCGAATCAGAGCGAAGCAAGCCATGAATATGTCAATTGTTAACGATAATAGCGTGTCCGGCGAGTTTATAACCCTGAGGGGTGAGCGTTATTACGCAATATATAATGTTAATAAAATTGCCCCGTTTTTCATCAGTCTTGTTTCCAATTCCAATCACTGGTTATTCATTTCTTCAACCGGCGGGCTAACGGCTGGCCGGGTATCCCCCGAGACGGCACTGTTCCCATATGTCACGGTCGACAAGATTCATGAAAGTACTCCGCATACCGGCAGCAAGACTCTACTCAGCACCATTATTCACGGGCACAGGTATGAGTGGGAACCATTCAATAAGGAACATGACGGCCGCTATGCGACCAACCGCAACCTGTATAAAAATATCCTGGGCAACAAACTGTGCTTCGAGGAAATCAACCATGATCTGGAACTGGCATTCCGCTACAGCTGGGTTACCAGTGGCGTCTACGGCTTTGCGCGTCAATGTGAACTGGAAAACCTTGGCCAGCAGGAACTCAGTGTGGAACTGGTCGATGGATTACTGAATATTCTCCCGGCCGGTACACCGAGATTTGCCCAGACAAACGTCAGCACCCTGGTGGACGCGTACAAATGGACCGAACTGGATGAGCAGACAGGGCTGTCATTATTTGCACTCTACTCCGGAATTACCGACCGGGCCGAGCCTTGCGAGTCCCTCAGGGCCACGACTGTATTTTGTCTTGGCCTGGAAGGACAGAAGGTGCTGCTTTCCTCGAATCAACTGGGCAAATTCCGCAGCGGTGTACCAATGACACAGGAGGTTCACAAGCGTGGTATCCGCGGGGCTTACCTGGTCAATGTGTCGCTGGATCTGGCGCCGCAGACATCCAGGCGCTGGCAGCTGGTGGCCGACGTCGAGCAGAGCCAGACACAGGCGGTCAGCCTGCGCCAGCAGCTCAGTGACCCGGCAGCAGTGGCCGAGGCGGTTACCCGGTCTATTGACAATGGCTCGGATAAGCTGGCTCGTATCATGGCGCGCGGAGACGCATTCCAGGCCACCGCCGAGGAAACCGTGTCGGTACACCATTATGCCAACGTACTGTTCAATATACTGCGCGGCGGTACCTTCCGTAACCAGTACCAGGTGTCATCACGGGATTTCAGAAAAACCATCGAGTTATTCAATCGCAATGTGTTTCAGCGCCATCGGACACTACTGGACGCGTTGCCCAGGCAGTTGCCCTACTCCCAGCTGCTCTCAACCGTCAAGGAGCAGGGCGACTATCAGCTGGAGCGTTTGACGTCCGAATACCTGCCCGTCACCTTTGGTCGCCGGCATGGTGACCCCAGCCGGCCCTGGAACCAGTTTTCGATCAAACTGAAAGACGATCGAGGCAACTATCTGCTCTCCTACCAGGGCAACTGGCGTGATATTTTCCAGAACTGGGAGGCCCTGACCTTCAGCTATCCGGAGTTTATCGAAAACGTGATTGCCAAGTTTGTCAACGCCTCGACAGTGGATGGCTACAACCCTTACCGGATTACCAAGGAAGGCATCGACTGGGAAGTCGAGGAGCCCGATGACCCGTGGAGCTATATCGGCTACTGGGGCGATCACCAGATCATTTACCTTATAAAATTGCTGGAGCTCTCCAACCAGTTTCACCCGCAACGCCTCGTTAGCTTGCTGCACCAGTCCGTCTTCAGCTATGCCAACGTACCCTACAGGATCAAGCCGTTTGATGCCTTGCTGGCGAATGCCAAGAGCACCGTCGAATATGACCTGGAGCTGGCAGAACGGATCGATCAACGGGTGGCTTACCAGGGTGCCGATGGCAAACTGGTGGAGGATGCCGATGGCGAGGTGTACCAGGTCAACCTGCTCGAGAAGCTGCTGGTGACACTGCTGTGCAAACTGGGCAACCTCGTTATCGATGCCGGCATCTGGCTCAACACCCAGCGCCCGGAATGGAACGATGCCAACAATGCGCTGGTTGGCCAGGGGCTCTCCATGGTGACCCTGTACTACATGCGCCGTTACATCACGTTCATGCAGCAGTTACTGGCAGAGGAGTCGGGTTCAGTCAGTCTCTCCCGGGAAGTGGACGTATGGCTGACTGAAACCGCTGCGGCATTGAGCAATGTCCGCCCGCAACTGAAAAGCGGACCCGTTAGCACCAGGCAGCGATACCAGTTACTGGTCGCGCTCGGACAGGCGGCATCCCGTTACCGGCAGACCGTCTACCGACAGGAGTCATTCTCCGGTAAAGTTCCCCAACCACTGGATCAGGTCACCGCCATGCTGGACGATGCCCTGGCCGTGGTCGACCACAGCATCCAGTGCAACGTACGCGAAGATGGCCTGTACCACGCCTATAACCTGCTGCATATTAAACCGGAGGCAGTCGAAATCGATGGCCTATATCCCATGCTGGAAGGTCAGGTGGCCGCACTCAGTTCCGGCGCTATAGCGCCGGCCCGGGCGGTCGAGGTACTCGAAACCCTGTTCGAAAGCGATATTTATCGGGACGATCAACATACCTTTATGTTGTATCCGGATCGTCGGTTGCCGGGATTTCTGGAGAAGAACCGGATACCGGCAGAAGCGATAGAGGCGATCCCGCTGCTCAAGCATATGCTGGAACAGGAAGAGGACCACATCGTCGTGCGTGATGCAGACGGGTGCTATCGCTTTAATGCGGACTTCAACAATGCGGGCGATCTCGATGACCAGCTGGATACGCTGGTGCCGTCTTACGGTGCAGAGATTGAGGAAGCGCGTCAACCTTTGCTGGCACTCTATGAGCAGGTATTCAACCACGCGGCATTCACCGGGCGTTCCGGCGGCATGTTCGGTTTTGAAGGACTGGGCTGCGTCTACTGGCACATGGTCTCCAAATTGCTGCTGGCAGTACAGGAGAACTTCTTTGCTGCGCTGACACAGGGTGCGGATGAAGATACCTGCCATCGCCTGGGAAGCCTTTACTACCGCATTCGCAAGGGGATCGGATTCAACAAGACCCCCGTGGAATACGGCGCTTTCCCGACGGACCCCTATTCCCACACCCCCAAACACGCCGGCGCACAGCAGCCCGGCATGACCGGCCAGGTCAAGGAAGAGGTCCTGACCCGCTTCGGTGAGCTGGGTGTGCGTGTCAGCGGGGGTGCGGTTCAGTTCGAGCCGGGCCTGCTGCGGGTGCGCGAGTTTGTCACCAGGCCACAAGCCTTTCGTTTCCTGGACGTTGATGATCAGTGGCAGGAGCTCAGCGTGCCGGAATCAGGGCTGGCCTTTACCTGGTGTCAGGTGCCGTTTGTTTACCGCCTGGACGATTCGGCCGTGCCGGGTGTGAGCGTTGTCCTGGATGATGGCAGTCAGCAGACCCTGGCGGAACTGGCACTGCCAACAGAATTGAGTACCGAACTGTTCCTGCGCAGCGGCCGTATCCGTCAAATTGAGCTGTCACTGGGAAGAAACCAGCTGTTTCAGAATAAACCTGTTGGCTGAGGCCCCTGTTTATACCCGGGTATTGATTGCAAGCATCGGTAACCCTGATCTGGACAAATAAAAGTCGAAAAGGGACTTGATGTGGCTCAAAATAACAATCACCTGAGATTCAAAGAGAAGCTGGGCTACGGACTGGGCGACACTGCTTCGAACTTCTTTTTCCAGACCTTCAATATCTTTCTGCTCTACTACTACACTGATGTGTTCGGCATCTCGGCGGCTGCAGTGGGTACGATGTTCTTCGTGACCAAGCTGTGGGATGCAGTGAATGACCCGGTGATGGGGATCATCGCCGATCGTACCCAGTCACGCTTCGGCAAGTTCAGACCCTATTTGCTATGGGTGGCCGTTCCGTACGGCGTATTGGGATACCTAATGTTTGCCAACCCCGATCTGGGCGAATCGGGGAAAGTCGTTTATGCCTGGGTAACCTACACCCTGATGATGATGATCTACACGGCGATCAATGTCCCCTACTCGGCCCTGATGGGTGTAATGACACCCTCTTCGCGGGAGCGGACCATCCTGTCGAGCTATCGCTTTGTTTGCGCTTTTGGTGGCGGGCTGTTGATATCCATGCTGGTACGCCCGCTGATAAAGTATTTCGGCGACGGCAACGAAGCGCAGGGATTCAGTACAACCATGGCCCTGTTCGCTGTCATATCCGTCGCCCTGTTCTGGTATACCTTTTCCACGACCAAAGAGCGGGTCAAGACACCGGATGACCACAACTCGAATTTGAAACAGGATCTGAAGTTCCTGTTTTCGAATCGTCCCTGGCTCGTGCTGTTTTTTGCAGCCATATTCACCCTGGCCAATGTGGCGGTAAAAAATGCCGTTACAGTGCACTTTTTCAAATATTACTATGGCGACGACGGGTCTGCGTATTTTCTGTTCATGGACCGTACCACGTTGTTCCTGACCACCGGCATGCTGGCTTTGATTCTCGGTGTTGCCTGTACCAAGCTGTTCACGAAATACTTCGAAAAGAAATCGTTGATGATCTGGCTCAGCCTGCTGAATGCTGTATCGATGGTCATCTTCTTTTTCATACCGCCGGATCAGTACTGGACGATGATGGCGGTCAATATCGTGGGAACATTTATCGTGGGGCCCACCCCGGCCCTGGTCTGGGCGATGTACGCGGATGTTGCGGACTATGGCGAATGGAAGTACGGCCGGCGCACAACCGGGCTGGTCTTCTCCGGGGCACAATTCGCACAGAAGTTCGGCCTCACTCTGGGCGGCGGGCTGTCGGGCTGGATACTGGGCCTGGTTGGATTCGTCGCCAACATGGACCAGACAGAAACTTCCCTGCTCGGCATACGCCTGATGTTTACCGTAATACCGGCATGCTTTGCGATAATGAACGCCCTCGTTCTCATTCTCTACAGTTTGAGCGACAGCCAGGTTCAACAGATCGAGATCGAACTCGAGCAAAGAAAAGCCCGGGGTCAGTAACGCAGTGCAAGAGTAGCGGCGTGCATTGACTGCTGAATTAGAAAAAATGCACCCGGATAACTTTTATTTACAAACAAATTCAATAGCATACATATCCGGTGCAGATATATTTGCTATATAGCATGTATATCTGCTATATAGCTATATACGAGAGGCTGTTTCTGTCCATTACGGCAACAGGCACAACTGAACCGTAGTGATAAAAACGAACATATTCAAACAACACCAATGGGCAAGGCGATGACCAGTTTGCTTACAAAGGCCAGTCTCAAGCGAGAGAACCTGGCCTATTGCGGCACGCCTGGCGTGAGCCATGAAAACCGCTGCAATGGCTTCCTGCCGGCCTTCAAGGATACGGAAACGGGGCGGGTGGAAATTTCGTGTTTCCTGAATGGCCAACCCGCACCCATGCATACGATCGAGGGGCTTCCTGCAAGCTGGGTAGTCGAGCGCGATGCGGTTTCAAAAGTGACAGCCATCAAGTCCTCGGTTATAGCCGGCTTTGTCCGTGACGGTTGTTTCTTCACCCGCTCCCAAGCTGCCGAGGCGATACAGTCTGAAACAATGCGGTAGCCGTATTACATAAATACAGACACAAAAAGGTGTCAGAGCACATTTATCTCCAGTATAAGCAGAGAATGTGCACTGACACCTTTTTCTTTGGGGGGAATTGATGAACGAAAAACACTACGCCACAGCACCCGAAGACAGAATTCCACTGGGCCAGAAAATTGCTTTTGGTGCCGGAATGCTGGGCAACCAGATGTTCCCCGCTGCCCTGGCTATTTTTATGGTGGTTCTGGTGAAGGGACTGGGAATGGACCCGATGCTGTGGGGGTTGCTGTTTTTTCTTCCCCGGCTGTTCGATGCACTCACCGACCCGATCATGGGTTTTATTTCTGACAATACAAACTCGCAATGGGGACGCCGTCGACCTTATGTTTTCATAGGGGCGATTATTGCGGGTCTCAGCTACATCATCATGTGGCAGGTTTATGCCGAAAACAGCCAGGCCTTCAATTTCACCTATTTCCTCCTGACCTCGCTGGTGTTCTACCTGGGTCTCACCATATTCGCAACGCCCTATGTTGCGATGGGTTATGAGATGAGCAATGACTTTCATGAGCGCACCAGGCTGATGGCGGTGGCACAGTGGATCGGCCAATGGGCCTGGGTTGTCGTGCCCTGGTTCTGGGTCCTGATATACGATCCCGATATTTTTGCCTCGCCCGCTGCCGGCGCCCGTCAGCTGGCCATATGGGTGGGGCTTTTTTGCCTGTGCCTGGCCATCGTGCCTGCCCTGTTCTGCAAAACCCAGCCCGTGGATCCTGACCATCTACTGAAGCTGTCACGCATCAATTTTTCGGAAAACCTGGGCAAGTTCTTCAAGGGATTTGTCGACACTTTTAAATGCAAACCCTTCCAAAAACTCTGTATTGCTACCTTTTTCGTTTTCAATGCCTTCAATACCGTGGCCGGGTTTTCCTGGTTCATCATTGTTTATTACATGAACCAGGGCGACCCCGGTGTTGCAGGTACATGGCCTGCCTGGTTTGGCACCCTCAGCGCACTGTCAACCTGCTTTCTGGTCATTCCCGTTGTCACGTTCATTTCGCAGAAGATCGGCAAGAAAAATACATTTCTTTTGTCCCAGTCGGTCTCTCTTGTGGGTTATGCCATGTTCTGGTGGTGCTTTCAGCCTGACAATCCCCTGATGATGTTTCTTCCTCTGCCGTTGTTTGCCTTTGGTATCGGTGGTTTATTCACCCTGATGATGTCCATGACCGCGGATGTTTGCGACCTGGATGAACTCAACACCGGGTCCCGCCGCGAAGGTACGTTTGCCGCGATCTACTGGTGGATGGTGAAATTCGGCTTTGCCATTGCAGGACTGATGAGTGGCCTGATACTCAAACTCGTTGGTTTCGACCAGGACGTCGCCGTACAAACCCCTGAAGCCCTGACCGGCCTCAGGCTTGCCTATATCCTTGTCCCCATTACCGGCACGCTTATCGCCATGGCGTTTATGCAGCGCTACGATCTTTCGGAACAAAAAGCCCACGAAATCCGTCTGGAACTGGAGGCCCGCAGGGGAGTGAGAGCTGTCAGTTAGTTCTTGAGTCGCAGCGGAAGAAACTTCGGCCTGAAGGCCGGTTGTTTATTGGCACGCCCGGAGAGATCGGGCTATGCCCTCGCCCCTTCGGGGCCGCCGTCGCTGCCCGACACCCAATGCCGGTCTTCGGCCCGAAAATTTTATGGCCTACAATAAAAGGACACACGCAGCTGTTCTGGAGGTACAGACCATGGTCACTCGACGTCTCATACTGCAATTTGGTGCCGGCATGCTGGCATTACCTTTTGGCAATCTGCTGGCGATGGGAAATTCGCCTGATACGTCGACACTACCCCTGATTCAACGCAAAATCCCCGGCACAGGCGAATTGCTACCTGTCATTGGTATGGGCACATCGCGCACCTTCGATACAGACAACGATCCGGAAAGTCTGGTCAGACTGACTGCTGTTATGAAAGCCTTCTTTGCAGGTAAAGGGATGGTAATTGATTCCTCCCCCATGTATGGCGATGCAGAATCGCGGGTGGGTGATGTGCTCAGGAATATAAAAAACCATCCCGGAGTGTTTG
>Ga0265306_10000371_pt1 | contig 21178 bp, 18 predicted proteins | sample Helome_3_FD_192493 | JGI IMG/M metagenome (GOLD analysis project Ga0265306, IMG submission 192493) | Marine sediment microbial communities from subtidal zone of North Sea - Hel_20160420 (Illumina Assembly) | ecosystem: Environmental > Aquatic > Marine > Subtidal zone > Sediment ... | reverse complement strand
TCTCACGAATATTGTAGCAAATAATGAAGTAAATGGCATACAGGAACTGATAGTAAAAAATCATAATGGAAAAACCCATAAGGTAAGAGCTAAAAATTTTGTCTTAGCATGTGGTGCTATACAAAATGCAAGGATACTACTGGCATCAAGAGGGCAGGCCAAAAAAGGGATAGGCAATGACAAGGATCTTGTTGGGCGTTATTTTATGGAACATCTGGAAGTTAAGTCTGCTGAATTATGGCTCAAAAAACCATTTTCAACAGAGTTATATATTTTTGATTATGATACACGTAAACCAAGGGCAGAATTGGCTCTGACGGAAGGTATTCAAGAGGAAACTAGTATTCTAAACGGTTCTGCCTCCCTAACTCCACTGGCAATAGCAAAACAGCAGACGCCTCTCATTGATGTCTGGAGCAATGAAGATCCAAGGAAATCCTTCGATAAATTAATAGCAAATTTCAGAGAATCCAGAGAGAAAAAATATACCTGGAAGGAAGAGAACGGGAACAGGGCTTATGAATTATTCACACGCATGGAACAAGCCCCGAACCGCAATTCCAGAGTAATGCTTTCCGATGAAAAGGATGCCCTGGGTGTGCCAAGACCCCAATTACATTGGGAATTAACCCAGCTGGATAAATACAGTATCAGAAAAATGTACCACATCCTTGGTGAACAAATGGGAAAGGCAAGCGTAGGAAGAATAAAATTAAAGGAGTTTCTCTGGGATGAAAACGACAACTCAATTCCAGATCAGTTAGGTGGAGGTTGGCATCATATGGGCACTACCCGAATGAATACAGATCGCAATAAAGGAGTGGTAGATGCAAATTGTAAAGTTCATGGTATTTCTAACCTCTTTATTGCTGGTTCTGGTTGTTTTAGTACGGCCGGGGCTCCAAATCCAACCCTAACGCTGGTTGCACTGTCTTTAAGATTGTCAGATTATCTAAAAACAAGCGAAGAATTAACAATTGGCTAATCAATATCATAAATTAGTTTAAAAAGGTAAACCCATGCCAACAGGCAGAAAATCTATCACTGAAAATCCGAGTAAATCGGCTTTTTCCTAAATATTATAGGGATTATCCTGGTATCTGTGATAACTTATTATTTCGGTACCTTTATTTTTGATATTGTAGAAAGGGTTTTCCCTGAATGGGCAAAAATCGACTATTAGGAATTTCCTAACTTAATAAACATCCAAATGAAAAATAGCATCCTTTTTTTAGCTTTTTATCTCATAATTAGCTCATTGGCCTATAGTCAAAACGGTAAAGTTTTGGACGAACTTACACTTAACAGCAAAATATTGAATAGCCAGCGAAAATTTGCAATTTACTTACCTCCGGATTATGATTCCTCCCAACGAAGCTATCCGGTACTTTATTTACTGCACGGCGGAGGTGATGACCAAACGGGTTGGGTTCAATTTGGAGAAGTTTTACATATTACAGACAAGGCTATTCGTGAAGGTAAGGCTACCCCAATGATCATTGTAATGCCCGATGCAAATACTGGTAAGCGAGGATATTTTAACAGAGGGGACTGGCGTTATGAAGATTTCTTTTTTGAAGAATTTATGCCTTATGTAGAAGCTACTTATCGTATTAAAGGAGAAAAGCGATTTCGTGCGGTAGCAGGCCTCTCTATGGGGGGCGGTGGATCTTTTATGTACGCTTTACATCATCCGGAATTATTCTCTTCCGCCTGCCCTTTAAGTGCTTCCGTTGGTCCACTTACAATTGATAAATTAAAAGAGCGATTAAAAGAAAGAGGAGAAACCTTTTCAGAAGACGAAATCAAAACTTATTTCAAACGGCATAATGCTATTTCTCTGGTTGAGTCTATGCCGGTTAAAGACATTAAATCGGTTAGGTGGTTTATTGATTGTGGAGATGATGATTTTTTATACGAAGGAAATAGTCTTGTTCATATTGCAATGAAGAAAAAAGATATTCCTCATGAATACAGAGTCCGAGATGGCAGGCATAGCTGGACCTATTGGAGAGCGTCGCTACCAGTGGTATTAGAATTTGTATCTGATGCATTTCATCAATATTAATCATGAAAAATATGAAAATAAAAACTACTCTTATGGCCTTATTCTTTATTACAGTTATTAATGCCCAGGAAAAGTATCCTGCGGACCTGCCTTATTATCAGATTCCGGACTATCCTGAAAGTTATACTGCAGGAACCGTGGTATCCAGAATGATAGATGGTTTAGGATTTAGGTATTATTGGGCAACAGAAGGATTGAGGACCGAAGACCTGGCCTATAAACCTTCGGAAAGCAATAGAACTATTGCTGAAACCTTAGATCACCTTTATAACTTATCACGCGTCGTTTACAACTCCGCAGTAAAGGAAATAAATGATAGAACACAACCCAGGGAAGAAGCACTTTCTTTCCAGGAAAAAAGAAAGCGCACTTTGTTAAATTTTAAAAAAGCCAGTGAAATTTTTATTAATGTTAGAGACCTAAATGAACATCTGGTGATCTTCAAATCCAAATCAGGTACATTTGAAAACCCGTTCTGGAATCAAATAAACGGGCCTATTGAGGACGCTATTTGGCATAGTGGGCAGATAGTGGCTTTGCGAAGGGCATCGGGTAACCCAATGGATCCGAAAGTTAATGTTTTTAAAGGTAATAGAAGGTCAGAGTAAAAATAAAGAATTACAGAGTAATGGATTTTATATTGATTTCACTAATTTGCTGAAAGGATTTACACCATAATGAGTCTAGTAATTCATGAGGAAACAGGACATGGTTTGACGATAAATAATTCTATATACATGCCATTGGGTCTTTTGTGCAATGTGGAAATCTGTGAGTAAAATATATCCGAAATATCAGATTTATTATTATCAATTCAATTAAATACTTTAAATAACAAGCAAATGAAAAAAATTCTTCTTCCAATAATTGCGCTTTTATTACTTAGTTTTAGTCTCTCAAGTTCTAAAATTACGGATCAAGAAAGAGTAATAGGAGCCCTTGAATTGACTAAAACACAATTGCATATGCTGGAAACCCTTAACGGACTTAGTGAGGAACAGTTGAATTTCAAAAGTAGTCCTGAATCATGGTCCATTGCCGAATGTGTTGAGCATCTGGCCATTTCCGAAAATGCCTTTGATCAAATGCTTCAGGAATCCTTAAAAACACCTGCTGATCCATCTAAGCGTGCCGACGTAAAAATGACCGATAAAGAGCTTTTGGCTATGATTAGAAACCGTGATACAAAAGTAAAAACCTCAGAACCTTTTGAGCCATCCGGGAAGTTTGGATCCTATGATGAAAGCCTGAAAGCTTTTCAATCAAAAAGAGTAGAACACATAGTCTATATAGAGACTACGGAAGATGATCTGAGAAATCATTACGCACAATTACCTTTTGGAACCGTTGATGCCTTTCAAATACTTATGTTCATGTCTGGCCATACTGAACGGCATGTAAGGCAAATGCAAGAAGTTAAGGCTGATGCAAACTTTCCTAAAGATTAAATTGATTTTCTTTTAATAAAAAAGATAATTGTTATACCCTCTTGCTATTTTATTCGCTGAGGGCATTTGCTTTTAAATGGTATTGTCTATTTTTAAAGTGATGACATTTTTCACTTTTATAATCTTTACAGGGTTTGTTGCTCTTTATGCTACCTGGAAACTTCGCCGTGATAAATTAAATACAAAAGACGGTTATTTTCTGGGGGGCAGATCACTTACAGGAGTAGTCATTGCCGGATCATTACTTTTGACTAATATTTCTACAGAGCACCTTGTTGGAATGAATGGCTCTGCATATAAAAATGGTGCCATTATAGTAGCATGGGAGGTCACTTCCGCATTAGCCTTGGTAATTGCAGCTTTGTATTTTGCACCCCGGTATCTAAAAATGGGTCTGACAACGATTCCTGAATTTTTGGAAAAACGATTTGATGGCCTTACCAGAACCCTTGTTGCACTATTGCTTATCATATCTTTTGTAGCCACTCTGTTACCTATAGTGTTATATACAGGGGCGTTAAATATCGAAGCTATATTCGAAATCTCCGAACTTTTGAATGTAAGTCAAAAAGAAGGTATATGGATTACTATATTAATTGTTGGAGGAATAGGTGCCCTATACGCCATATTTGGAGGACTTAAGATGGTAGCTTACACGGACACCATAAACGGTTTTGGTCTGCTTGTGGCTGGTTTGCTGGTTCCTATATTGGCCCTTTGGAGTATTGGTGATGGAAGTCTGGCTGAAGGCATAAGCATGGTCTTCAAAAAAAATCCTGGAAAATTTAATGTTATTAGCAGTGAAACAGGCATAGGACCAGGATCAAGATCTGCTATTTTGCCTTTTGAGGTAATCTTTACCGGGTTGATGTTAAACCAGATTTATTTCTGGACCATGCACCAGTCGATTATTCAAAGAGTACTTGGGGCAGTTAGCCTTAAAGAAGCCCAAAAAGGGTTATTGTTTACCGGACTATTGAAAATTCTGGTTCCTCTGGTAATTGTGCTTCCTGGCCTTATAGGGTTTTATTATTTTGGGGAAGAATTTTATGACAATCCGGACAGTGTATATCCGAATCTTGTGAAAATGGTCCTGCCGGCCTGGTTAACAGGATTCTTTGTCGCTGTCATGATGGGGGCAATACTAACTACCTTCAACAGTGCATTGAATAGTGCCGCAACAGTTTTTAGCCTGGGTATTTTTAAAAGATATATCCAAAAAAATGCAGCGGAGAGAAGACTCGTAAATATTGGTAAATGGACCTCTGCCATACTTGCGATCTTTGCAATTGGCATAGCACCTTTTGTAGCGAATGCGCCAGAAGGCCTTTATCAACTCCTGCAACAACTTAACGGTATATTTTTTATCCCAATTGCAAGTGTAATTATTGCAGGTTTTTTATTACCAAATGTTTCAGCTACAGGTGCAAAGGCAGGCTTATTCTTTGGCTTGTTATTCTATATTCTAAGCTATTTTGTCCTGGAAGTAGATCTGCACTTTGTTCATATTTGGGGAATAGAATTTGTACTTAATATTGGTGTAATGCTATTAATATCAAAGTTTTATCCAAATAAGGAAACTTTTGTCATCAAAGATGCCGGGGTATTAAACCTTAAACCATGGAAATTTGCAGGGCCTTTTAGCCTGTTTTTGGTAGTATTCACCATTATTTTGTACCTTTTACTAGGAAATGTTTAGTATGGAAAAAGTATTTAGAAATTATAATGATATCGATGTAAATGCCGCTGTGCGAGAACATTATCGTAAAATGCGGGCAAAGCAAACCTTTGAATATGTTCAACGGATGCAAAGAAAGTATTTGAAGTTTAACAAGCCTATGGATCTTTGGGACGCAATGGACCATTTAAATGATCTTATTGACGTTAGCGATCCGGATTTGGATCTCCCTAACGTGCAACACCTTATTCAAAGTGCAGAGGCAATCAGAGCGGACAACCGGCCGGACTGGATGCAATTGGTTGGACTCATTCACGATTTAGGTAAAGTTATGTTTCTATGGGGAAGCGATGAAGATGGAACAAGCCAGAATGAACAATGGGGAATGGTTGGCGATGTTTTTGTAGTTGGATGCGCACTACCGGAATCTTGTGTTTACCCTGAATTCAATGAACTTAATCCGGATATGAATGACTCCAGTTATAATTCAGAATTAGGGATATATGAAAAATATTGTGGCCTGGACAACCTTACTTTGGCCTGGGGCCATGATGAATATCTATATCAGGTATTAAAACACCACGATGGCAACTTAATTCCCGAAGCAGGTATGGCCATGATCAGGTATCATTCGTTTTACCCCTGGCATAGCGGAGGAAGTTATACCTCTTTACTCAATACCAAAGACAAAGAATATTTAAATTGGATACGGGATTTCAATAAATATGATCTCTATACCAAATGCAATAAGACTTATGATCTCGATGAGATTAAGGATTATTATCTGCCCATAGCCAAGAAATACCTTGGAACTGGCCCAATCTTGTGGTAGGTGAAGACTTCAAAAAGGATGTTTCAAAAATGCGAAATCCAATTTTATAAAATTGATTATTTCATGGAACTAATTGGTGTTACAGATTTCTTGTTGAGCTTCACAGGTAAAAACATCGACAAAGTCTACACAAATAATATAAAATAGACATATTTCTGCATCCGCGTCGTTTGTCTGAAAGGAATTAAGCGGTTAGCATTCTTTAATAAAATTTATGATATATTAACAATTTTAGATGATCAAAATCATTAAATTATGGAGAATTGGGTTGTATTTTTGCAAGCAATCCTAATAAAATTTCTAAATCATGAAACATAACGTTATATCCAACAAAATTCTTATAGCAATTATCGTCGGAATCGTTTTGCTAATAGGAATGCCGGCAACGATCCACGCAGCTACTTTTTTCCAGGAAAACGCTCAGGAAGTAACATCTTTCAATCAATTCAAAGGAGAGGTCGTTGATGCAAGTACTAATAAACCACTTGTCTTTGCAACGTTAACCCTGGAAGGAACCAATATTAGTACGATAACAAATACGGAAGGGAAATTTTTATTAAAAATTCCTACCAGTATCGAACAAGGGAATGTCCTGGTCGCCTTTTTGGGCTATAGATCTTCTGCAATTCCGTTAGATCAAATGAAGGAAAACAATAATAAGATTGCATTGATGGTCTCAGTAACTGAATTAGATGAGGTTAATGTCGTCATTCCCAAAAGTGCACGAGCGCTAGTAACGGAAACACTTAGAAAAAAAGGTGAGAATTACTTTGACGATCCCACACTTATGACAGCATTTTACAGAGAAACCATCAAAAAACGAAAGAAAAATGTATCACTTTCCGAAGCCGTGGTAAACATATATAAATCGCCATATACCACTGGACAAAAAGATGCTGTACAGCTTTATAAAGCTAGAAAGAGTACAGATTACAGCAAATTAGATACAGTTGCTTTAAAACTGCAAGGGGGTCCGTTTAATGCACTTTATGTAGATATCATGAAATACCCCGAATACATCTTTAATGAAGTTTCCATGGAAGATTATGATTTTAGTTTTGAAAGATCTACAAGGATTAATGACAAATTGATATATGTAATAGGTTTTAAACAACGTCCAGATATTTATGAGCCTCTTTATAAAGGCCAATTATTTATTGATGCCGAAAAAAAGATCCTTACCAGTGCTATTTATTCTTTAAATATTACAAATAAGGAACTAGCCAGTAAATTGTTTGTTAGGAAAAAACCTCGCAATGCTAAGGTATATCCAACAGATATTGCCTACAGAGTAGATTATAGGGAAAAAGATGGAAAATGGTATTATGGATATAGCAACGCGCTATTAGAGTTTAAAATCAACTGGGATAAAAAGCTTTTTAATTCCGTTTATAGTATGAGCTGTGAGATGGCTGTAACGGACTGGGAAAAGAATATTGCCGGTGAGGTTCCTAAAGCCAGGGATAGATTAAAGTCCACCATAATTCTAAGTGAGGCTGCTATTGGATTTTCCGATCCCGATTTCTGGGGAGAATACAATATCATAGAACCAGAAAAGTCTATTGAATCTGCAATCAAAAAGATACAACGGCAGTTAAAAAAGTCTAAGACAGGTGGCGGGGAATCTACACCTTAAAATTGTATGAGTATTTTATTTAGTAATCGGCCTCTATCTGAGGCCGATTTTATATTTAATTGGCTTAATGAATAGCATTTAGGTCAAAGAACTATAATCTTGAAAGTTATGAACAATTGTTTATAAAATAAGTTCATAAACTGTTGATTTTTAAATTCTTATAAAATTTGAATTTTGCTCAAAAATGATGTATATTTATTTCATGGTTTAAGAGAGGTGCCTGTCTAGGGCAAATCAGTAGAACCTTTATGGAGTTGACGTTCTTTATATTGTTGTTTAGTCTTAAAAATAAAATAGGGTAATTTATTACCAGATTTTATATAAAGATGAGCGTAATGAAGGAGGGCTGTAGTTTTCCGGACTTATGTGGGTTCGTTTGCGTTAAATTTAGAGCTTAGGCTTTATGTTTAAGATAAGTGAATTAAAACGATGAGAAGAAGCTCTCATGCGTTGCTTGGTTGAAAAATTAAGAACAAAGAAGGTTTCAAACGTTGATATAGTTAGTCAAACGCAATCAATGGTTGCAGTACTGTACTCCGGTACAGAACAATAAGTTTGCTATCTATTTCTAGAAAGCCATGTCAATGTACCTGTACAATGATATGGCTTTTGTTTTTTTACTCCTTTGAAAAAATTTTACGCATTCAGCCATTTAATTAAAACCATTAACCAAATTTTCTTCACTATTTGTTCATCATATTCAGAATAATTATGCCCCAAATCACATAACTTAGGAGCAGCCTTAATCTTCAAAAACGCAATTGATATCCTTTATTTAGAAATAATCAACAGCCAGAATTTTATTCAGAATATTTATCTTGCGATCTATTACACAAATTATTGCCAATAGAATTTTATGCCTGATATGAACAAAATCGTTACGTGAAATAGTATAGACAGAAAAACATTTGTACAAGAGAGAAGAAAAAGAGACTTAACATTGGAAGATTATTATGGGGATATGCCGTCCTAGAAAGCGTAATCCAGTTTGGTGCTGGGGTGTTGGTCAAACCAGGTCTTTTAAAGTAATGACAGAGAACCTAATTATAGAAGCTAGACTTATGATAGATTTATTTGATATCGATGATCAACAACAAATTTGACAAGCCATAGAATCTAAAAAGCAAAATAAAGATTTAAAAAACGTAAAAAGGGAATTCCCAAAACCTTATTGCTAAAATGAAAACATATCCTGTGTAACCAATTAAATTACCTAATAGCTTTTATGGGCAAGTCTTTGTTAAAAATTTTATAACTCTTTTTTATTTGCTTTGGCTTATTTAAAACTACAGCCCAGGAAGTAGACAACCAATTGTGGTTAAATTACGCTCCTTCCTTTAAAATATCCTCTAAATTAACTCTTGTTGGAGATTTGGGTTTTAGAGGTTTTATCTCAAATGAAGATTGGAATCAAATAAAAATTAGACCCACCGCCAACTATACCTTTAGTAAGAAATTTACCGGAGGTTTTGCAGTAGCGTTGTTTACTACTTTTAATGTAGGTGCCGGCAATGTCAACGAATTTAGAATGCATCAGGAGTTGAATTTCCGATGGCCCGACTTAAACATATTACGATTATTTTACAGAGTACGGGTAGAAGAACGATTTTTTAAATATCAAGAACTTCCAAATGATAGTGATATACGACTGCGTCTGCTTGTTGGAGCACAATCGAAAGATTTTCATATTTTTAAATTAAAAAATTCTTTCTACCTGCAAGTATTATTTGAAGGATTTCAGTCATTTTCTAATCTAGATCCTTCAGAAGTCTTTATAAATAGAACCAGAACTTATTTCGCTCTTGGCCATTGGTTTTCTAATGACGTGAGGTTCGAGTTTCATTTTATTCGTCAAAGATCCAGATTGTATGCAGAGGATGGATTTATAACTACTCAAAATATATTTCGTCTTAGGTTGTTTCATAATATAGATTTCAAGAAAAAGGAAATTCCACACTAACACTTGCCAAGTTAAAACTTAAGAGAATTATGTCATTCGCTATTTTTAAATCTTAAGGTAACCCTTAAATCAATAATTCCATTTATCTTTTTGAAGGAATTCCCCACTGAATAATCTAAACTAAAGTTTAATAATCTGGCGTTTATTGAAACCTTAAAATTGTATATTTGCTGCGCTTTAAACAAATCCATTTTAATTTATGCCAAAAATTATATACACCAAAACTGATGAAGCTCCTGCTTTGGCCACCCAATCATTTTTACCAATTGTAAAAGCTTATACTAAAACATCAGGTGTAGTTATTGAATTAAAGGACATCTCATTAGCAGGGAGGATATTGGCGGTATTCCCCGATTTTTTAGAAGATAATCAGCAAATCCGAGATGACCTGACTGAACTGGGCAACCTGGCAAAGACCCCAGAAGCAAACATCATAAAACTTCCTAATATTAGTGCGTCAGTGCCTCAATTAAAAGAAGTAATCGAGGAGCTGCAAAGTAAAGGATACAAATTACCAGATTATCCGGATGAACCCAAAAATGAAAAGGATTTTGAGATTAAGTCCAGGTATGATCGTATTAAGGGTAGCGCTGTAAATCCTGTATTACGAGAAGGCAATTCTGATCGAAGAGCCCCCGTGCCTATAAAAAATTATGCGAAGAAAAATCCGCATTCAATGGGTGTATGGGACACCAATTCAAAGACTCATGTTGCCACAATGGCTCATGGCGACTTTAAATCGAATGAAAAATCACTGACTATTGAAAAAGCCACCAACGTTAATATAGTTTTAAAGGCCGCTGACGGTTCAATAAGTACTCTAAAGGAAAAAATATCCTTGTTGCAAGGTGAGATAATTGATGCAACTGTCCTGAGCAAATCTGCACTTCTTGAATTCTTAAAAGAGCAACTGGCAGATGCCAAGCAAAAAGGGGTCTTATTCTCAGTTCATCTCAAGGCAACCATGATGAAAGTCTCTGACCCTATTATCTTTGGTCATATAATGGAGGTCTATTTTGCGGATGTATTTAGTAAGTATACGGCGCTATTTGACGAAGTTGGCATTAGTTCCAATGATGGTCTCGAAATGTTATTCGAAAAATTAAAAACCCTTCCCGAGAATAAAAGATCAGAAATTGAGGGAGATATAATGAAGGCGCTGCAAGATGGTCCTGATCTCGCTATGGTTAATTCCGAAAAAGGAATTACTAACCTACATGTACCAAGCGACATCATTATTGATGCATCCATGCCTGCTATGATCCGTACTTCGGGCCAAATGTGGAATAAAGAAGGAAAGCTCCAGGATACTAAAGCCATAATCCCCGACAGCAGCTATGCGGGTATTTATGAGGCTACCATTGATTTTTGCAAAAAGAACGGAGCTTTTGATCCCCGCACAATGGGAACTGTACCTAATGTTGGCCTGATGGCTCAGAAGGCCGAAGAATACGGCTCACATGACAAAACCTTCGAAATTGAAAAAAGTGGTTTTGTAAGTGTTATTGACAATCTCACCGGGGAAGAGCTATTAGTTCATAAGGTTGAACCAGGTGATATATGGAGAATGTGTCAGGTTAAAGATGCTCCAATTCAGGATTGGGTAAAACTTGCTGTATCAAGGGCAAGAACTTCTAATACTCCTGCTGTATTCTGGCTGGATAAGGAGCGTGCTCATGATGCAGAACTGATTAAAAAAGTAAACAAATATATCCCTGAAAATAATACTTCAGGCTTGGATATCAGAGTAATGTCACCAATAGAAGCAACAAAATTTACACTTAATCGGATTATAGAGGGCAAAGATACCATCTCAGTATCGGGGAATGTATTGAGAGACTACTTAACAGACCTTTTTCCTATTCTCGAAGTAGGAACTAGTGCAAAAATGCTCTCTATTGTACCACTAATGAATGGTGGGGGATTATTTGAAACGGGAGCAGGGGGATCTGCACCAAAACATGTAGAACAATTCCTGGAAGAAGGACATCTGAGATGGGATTCATTAGGGGAATTTTTGGCACTTAGTGTATCACTTGACTTTTATGGAAATAAAAATAATAAACCCAAAGCTTTGGTCTTGGCCAAAGCCCTAGATAAAGCTACTGAAGAATTTTTAGATAACGACAAATCGCCTTCAAGAAAAGTGGGTGAATTAGATACCAGAGGAAGTCATTTTTACTTGGGCTTATATTGGGCCAAGGCGCTTGCTAATCAGGAAGAAGACAGTGAACTTAAAAATACTTTTACAAAACTCTTTAATTCACTTAAGAAAAATTGCCAAAAAATTGAGGAAGAATTGATTAGCGCACAAGGAACTCCACAGGATATCGGAGGCTACTATAAACCAGATCCTGCACTTATGAGTAGTGCAATGAGACCAAGTAAAACCTTGAATTTCTTATTAGAACAAATTTGATATGATTCAATAATAAAATTAATGACCTCAACGAATTCCGTTGGGGTCTCTTTGTTTTAAAATACTGTTAACAATGATTTGATTTTATTCTTAATCCATATTTTTGATGAAAATTGCTTAAATGAACCAACCTTTACGACGATTGGTAATTGTCTTTTTATTACTATCCTCGGTAGCGCTCTTTTCACAACAAAGGTTTACCCTAAGTGGAACAATTACAGAAGCATCAAGTAATGAAACTTTGATAGGAGTTACTTTACTGGTACCCGATCTTAATACTGGTGTTACCACGAATGATTATGGTTTTTACTCCTTAACACTGCCCGAAGGAGATTATCAAATCAGACTGAGTTATTTAGGATATCAGGATATAGTGCAAACCATATCTCTTACACAGGACCTAAGGCTAAATTTTGAAATGTTTGAAGAAGTTGAACTGCTAGACGAAGTTGTGGTAACTGAAGATGTGGAAAAAGTTAATATTCGAAAACCCCAAATGAGTGTGAATACGCTTTCTGTACAAACCATTAAAAAAATTCCAGTGATTTTGGGTGAAGCAGATGTAATAAAATCGCTACTCCTTCTGCCTGGCGTTACCAGCGCCGGGGAAGCCTCTTCAGGTTTTAACGTGCGAGGCGGAGCTGCAGATCAGAACCTCATATTGCTCGATGAAGCCATTATTTTTAACTCTTCCCATTTGTTTGGTTTTTTCTCCGTATTTAATCCGGATGCCATAAAAGATGTTAAATTATTTAAAGGGGGTATACCATCCAGATATGGAGGACGTGTTTCTTCTGTACTCGAAATATTTCAAAAAGAAGGGAATAGTAATAAGTTTCATATGACTGGCGGTATAGGGGCAGTTGCAAGCAGGTTACTGGCAGAAGGCCCAATTGTAAAGGATAAAGCCGCCTTTTTAATTGGTGGCAGAGCTTCTTACGCACATCTGTTTCTTCCGCTCTTCGATATTCCTAATAAAGCCTATTTCTATGATCTCAATACCAAATTAAATTATAAGATAAATGAAAGGAACAGTATTTATCTTTCGGGTTATTTTGGTCGTGATGTTTTTAGCATCTCAAATAGTTTTGAAAACACCTATGGCAATAGCGTAGTTAACTTTCGTTGGAACCATCTCTTTTCTAACAAATTATTTTCCAATCTCTCTCTAATTTATTCGGATTATTACTATGGCCTGGAGCTCGATTTTGTAGGATTTAAATGGAATTCTGGTATTAAGAATTTTAACGTCAAGTATGACTTTAAACATTATCTAAGCGAAAAATTGCAAATTAACTACGGGTTAAATAATATCTACTATAAATTCAATCCGGGTAAAATAGTTCCAAACAGTCAGGAATCTGGAATTGTGGAAGAACAACTTATTGAAAAATATGCCAATGAATTTGCGGCCTATTTGGATGTGGAACATAATATAACAGAGAACCTAAGTTTACAATACGGCTTAAGATTTAGTTATTTTATGAGACTGGGTCAGGATGAATTAAATGTTTATGAAAATGACAACCCGGTAATTTTTGATCCTTTTCTACTTATCTATAGGGAAGCAGAACCAATAGGAACTATAAATCCCGATAGAGGTGAAACGCTGGACTCATTTGCTAATTTAGAACCACGAATTTCATTGGCTTATACCTTAAACCAGGATAATTCCTTTAAAGCCAGTTATACAAGACTAGCGCAATACCTTCACTTATTATCTAATACCAGTTCTCCTACTCCTTTGGACGTCTGGACACCCAGTGGACCTTTTGTTAAGCCCCAGCTACTAGATCAATACGCACTTGGATATTTTAGAAACATAAAAAACGGTGATTATTCCTTTGAGACGGAAGTCTTCTACAAAGATATACAGAACAGAATAGATTATATAGATGGGGCGAACTTAATTGCCAATAATGCGATTGAACGGGTAATTTTAAACGGTTCTGCCCGAGCATATGGCCTTGAATTGTTGTTTAGAAAAAACCAAGGTAAGTTTCAGGGATGGCTTGCTTATACACTATCCCGTTCAGAACAAAGAACTCCCGGTAGAGCTCCTGTTGAAGATAATGGCAGGTCTACTATGGAAACTGGTATTAATCTGGGGCAATGGTATAGCACTCCTTATGATAAAACACATGATATTTCAGTCTACGGAAGTTATAGACTAAATAAGAAATGGACATTCAATAGTAATTTTATTTATCAAACCGGACAGCCCACTAATTACCCTATAGGGCAGTTTGAGTTTCAGGGAATTGTAGTTCCTTATTACGGGTTGCGAAATAAGGAACGATTACCCGACTATAATAGATTAGATATATCTGCAACCTTAACTCCCAAGAAAAATGAAGGGAGAAAATGGAAATCCGAATGGGTGTTCAGCATTTATAACGTCTATAATCGCATGAATGCAGCATCTATTAATTTTAGAGAAAACCAGGATACAGGAGTCAATGAAGCTGTACGTACTTCTATTTTTGGTATTGTTCCTTCAGTAACCTATAATTTTAAATTTTGAGCTGTACTATGAAAAAATACATTTACCTCTTAGCGGTTTTAGTATTAAATGTTGCCTGTGAAGATGTCATAGACGTGGAAGTTCCCTCTGAGGAACCAAGGTTAGTAGTGGATGCCCTGATACGGGTTGATATAGATGAACCATATATACCTGTGGAAGTTAAATTATCTTTAAGCAGTAATTTTTTTAATGACAATACGCCAACTTCGGCAGAAAGTGTATTAATTCAATATGATGAATACGAAGATGGAACAATTATAAATTCAAGTTTTTCTAATTTAGCTGAAGAAATACCCGGATCTGGCATTTATACTCCTGATCCTAACTTTTCATCAGATCAAAGAATACCTACAAGCATCTTAGACAGGAACTTAGTTTTTAACCTATTAATCAGGCATGAGGGTCGGCTATATTTGGCGATTACAGAATATGTACCCTCAGTTCCAATAGAATCTTTAATTCAAGGAGATGAAACATTGTTCAACGATGATGAAACCGAAGTAATAATAACGTTTACCGATGATCCTGATAGGGATAGTTTTTATCTTTTCGACTTCGGTTTTAGTGAATTTCTGGTAACAGAAGATAAATTTTACAAAGGACAGCAATTTAGTTTTTCGTACTTCTATGATCAAATATTTGAACCTAATACAGAAATAGAGATTGCACTAATGGGAGCAGATCAGACTTTTTTTAACTATATGGACCTCTTGATTGAGCAAACCACAAATGATGCCGGGATTTTTGCTACCCCAGTGGCTACCGTTAGAGGAAATGTTTTTGATATAACAGATATTGATAATATGGATTTATTTGATAATGTTGAACAGCCCGATGTATTTCCTTTGGGTTATTTCGCAATTGTTCAGGAATATAAGGATACACTGATAATCCAGTAAGGTAAATACGCTTGAATCGTATCATAATTAGTGCGCTATACCTCTAATAGTAATCCTTATCTTTTTATGTGATTCTTAAGAAACTTCGCTAGGGCAAGTTCTATTAAACCAGCAGCATTTTCTATGCTATAGGAAAGTGGCCTTGAAGGTTCTCGAATTTCTAATACCTCAACATTACCCATCTGAATAAGCTGCTTTTTATTCACCTCTGATACTCCGCAAACGACAATAACCGGAATATCATATTTCTTGCCTAATTGGCATACACCATGAATTAATTTTCCTCTTAAAGTTTGATTGTCAATTTTTCCTTCGCCCGTAATAATGAAATCTACTGAATTAGATTCTAAAAGTTTATCTATTCTGGCCAGTTTGAATATGAAATCAGTACCGCTTATAAACTCCGCATTTAAAAACGTCTTTAAACCATAAGCTGTACCACCCGCAGCTCCGGATCCGGGTATATTGGCATAGTCCTTTCCCATTTGTGTTTTTACGATTGTATCCAAGTGTTTCAACCCTTTGTCCAAGAATTCTATATCTTCTTTATTCGCACCTTTCTGGGCTGCATAAACGTAAGCTGCACCCTTTGATCCGAATAATGGATTGTCTACATCGTTAACGGCATAAATCTCTAATTTTTTATAATCTTTCAGGAAGTTTGATAGTAATATTGAACTAATCTTTGATAAATTTCCACCTATTGGTTTTAGTAAATTCCCAAATTCATCCAGAAATGAAAAACCGAATGCCGCCGCAATTCCCAAACCCGCATCGGTCGTTGCACTACCCCCTAAGCCAATATATATTCTTTTTGCCCCTTTAAAAACTGCCTCTTTTATCTGAATTCCTGAACCCATCGTTGATGTTAGCAAAGGATTTCGTTTTTCATTACTCAATAATTCCAGTCCGGAGGCTTTAGCTAGTTCTATATATGCCTCTCCTGTTTGTGAGTTTACTAAATACTCGGTATTTATTTTTCTTCCTAAGGGGTCTACCGTATCAATTTTAATGGTTTCCAGATTAATATAATACCTCACCGAATCTAGAAATCCATCTCCCCCATCGGAAGCTGTAACACTGTATATACCTGCTTCCGGATAAATAGTGGAAACTGCCTTGCTTATTGCAGTTATCACCTGTTTAGCACTAAGAGATCCCTTAAATTTATCTGGAACCAGTAGAAAATTCATATGCTTTATTTATTAATGATTTTGATAATTCAATTAAACCAACCAGTTATTGATTTGCTTTCTTATACAAATTTATATCCCTAATAATTAAACCCTATTTGTATAAATATACCGCAATATTCTTATTTTTATCTGAAACATCCGGTATAGGCCATATATGAAAACAAACAAAGAATTAATTATTAAAGGGATTAAATACCTTGCCTATACACTTGTACTTATGTTTACTGCCCCGGTTGTATTATTTCAGGCATTCAAAAATTCCGATCATACATTTTACGTCCCTGTACTCGTCGTTGGTTATATATTGGCGATTGCTGCTATAGTTATGGGTTTTTATAGTATTAAAGTTCTGATGGAAGGAATTTTTACCGGTAATAAATAATTAATCAATAAAATATAGGGGGGTTTAAATCTTGTGAAAATCAATTAGGGATATTTTGCCTTCATATTCCTAAGATGCTATCTTTGCAAACTTAAATCCTCATTCCAGTATATGATTAAAATAACACTCCCGGATGGGTCAGTTAAAGAGTATGAAAAAGGCATAACTCCTTTAGATGTTGCTAAAAGCATTAGTGAAGGATTAGCCAGGAATGTTATTTCCGCAAAATTTAACGATACGATCGTGGAAAGCGTTTCTTCATTGAATGAGGATGGCAAGCTTGTACTTTATACCTGGAGTAATACTGAAGGGAAAAAAGCATTTTGGCACTCTTCTTCACATATTATAGCCCAGGCCCTGGAGGAGTTATACCCTGGAATCAAACTTACTATTGGCCCTGCAATTGAAAACGGGTTTTACTATGATGTCGATTTTGGGGAGCATTCAATTTCTGAAAAAGATTTTCCGGCTATTGAACAAAAAGCTTTGGAAATTGCCCGCGGAAAACACGACTTTAAAATGCGTTCAGTTTCCAAGAAGGATGCGTTACAATTTTATAAAGACCAGAGTAATGAATACAAAGTAGAGTTAATCGAAAATCTTGAGGATGGCAGCATCACCTTTTGCGATCACGATACCTTTACCGATCTATGCAGGGGCGGGCATATCCCTAATACAGGCATCATAAAAGCCATTAAAATAATGAATGTTGCAGGAGCCTACTGGCGGGGCGATGAGAATAAAACGCAACTTACACGTGTTTACGGCATTTCTTTTCCTAAGCAAAAAGAACTAACAGAATATCTTGAATTACTCGAAGAAGCAAAGAAAAGAGATCATAGGAAGTTAGGTAAAGAGTTAGAATTATTTACTTTTTCTAAAAAAGTAGGGCAAGGTTTGCCACTATGGCTTCCAAAGGGTGCTGCTTTGAGAGAACGCCTTGAAAATTTCCTAAAGAAAGCTCAAAAAAAGGCGGGTTACGAAATGGTAATTACTCCACATATTGGTCAAAAAGACTTGTATGTCACTTCCGGACACTATGATAAATATGGGGAAGACAGCTTCCAACCTATTCATACTCCGAAGGAAGATGAGGAATTTTTGTTAAAACCAATGAATTGTCCTCACCATTGCGAAATATATAATTCTAAACCGTTGAGCTATAGGGAACTCCCAAAACGGTTAGCCGAATTTGGCACTGTCTATCGTTACGAACAAAGTGGAGAACTTCATGGACTCACACGGGTAAGAGGTTTTACACAGGATGATGCACATATATTTTGTACACCAGATCAGCTACATCAGGAATTTATTAATGTAATCGACCTTTCTCTTTATGTTTTAGGTTCATTAGGCTTTGAAAATTTTACTGCTCAGGTTTCCTTAAGAGATCCGGAAAAGCCCGAAAAATATATTGGTTCTATTGAAAACTGGCAAAAAGCAGAAAAGGCAATCCTCAATGCTGCTGAAGAAAAAAATTTAAATTTCGTCGTTGAAAAAGGTGAAGCGGCCTTTTACGGACCTAAATTAGATTTTATGGTTAAAGATGCCCTTGGCAGAAATTGGCAATTAGGCACAATTCAGGTAGATTACAATCTTCCGGAGCGTTTTGAACTTACTTATAAAGGCAGTGATAATGTGGAACACAGACCTGTAATGATTCACAGGGCGCCTTTTGGTAGCATGGAACGATTTATAGCCTTGTTACTTGAACATACCGGAGGAATTTTTCCATTATGGCTTACACCCGATCAGGCTATTATTTTGCCAGTAAGTGAGAAACATGAAAAATATGCCGAAAAAGTTTCAAATTCATTAGAAAATGACGAAATTCGCGCGCTCATTGATATGAGGAACGAGACTGTAGGGAAGAAAATACGTGAAGCAGAAATGAATAAAATACCATTTATGCTTATCGTAGGTGAAAATGAAGAGGAACAAAATACAATTTCCGTTCGCAGACATGGAGGTGAAGATTTGGGAATGCTTAGTATTAAGGAATTTACTAACTTAGTCGAAAAGGAAATAAGTAATAGCTTGAAGTCGTTTTAAAAATAATAACGTTTAATTAAATATATCAGCCATAGCAATACGAAGAAGATTTAGGCCCCAACCTAGGAGGGAAAACAAGAATCCTCATAATATCAATGAAAAAATTACATCACCAAGTATTCGTCTGGTTGGTGATAATGTTGAGGTGGGAATATATCCCATTGCTAAAGCAATTGCTCTGGCAGAAGAACAAGGTCTGGATTTGGTGGAAATTTCGCCTAAAGCGGATCCGCCGGTATGTAAGATAATTGATTACAAAAAATTCCTTTATGAGCAAAAAAAGCGAGAAAAGGTAATGAAGGCGAAAGCCACCAAAGTAATCATAAAAGAAATTAGATTTGGCCCAAATACGGATGATCACGATTATGAATTTAAAAAGAAACATGCCGAAAAGTTTCTTAAGGATGGAGCTAAATTAAAGGCCTATGTATTTTTTAAAGGAAGATCTATTGTTTATAAGGATAAGGGAGAAATTCTATTATTGAAACTAGCCCAGGAATTGGAAGAATTTGGCAAGGTTGAACAAATGCCAAAGCTAGAAGGTAAGAGAATGACAATGTTTATTGCTCCGAAGACGAAAAAATAAGAAGGAATAGAAGCGAGATTAATTAACAAATAGGAAGAAAATGCCTAAGATGAAAACAAAATCCAGTGCCAAAAAGCGATTTAAGCTTACCGGTTCTGGTAAAATTAAAAGAAAGCACGCTTTTAAAAGTCACATTTTGACAAAGAAATCTAAAAAGCGAAAGCTTAAGCTAACACATGCGACTTTAGTACATGACGCTGATGTTGCAAATATTAAGGGACAATTAGGTTTAAAATAAACTGTCCTTAGGGTAAACAGTATTAACCATGGAGTTGGGCTTATAAAAGTGTTTTTAGAATAATTCTTTGAACCGCCTGCTACAAAAAAATGTAAAAAAATGCCAAGATCAGTAAATTCAGTAGCTTCCAGAGCCAGAAGAAAAAAGGTGATGAAGCAAGCCAAAGGTTACTTTGGAAGACGTAAAAACGTCTGGACAGTAGCTAAAAATGCGGTGGAAAAAGCAATGGTATATGCTTATAGAGACCGAAGAAATAAGAAAAGAAATTTCCGTGCACTGTGGATCACCCGTATTAATGCAGGTGCAAGGTTACATGGAATGTCTTATTCGCAATTTATGGGTAAAATTAAAGCCAATAGTATAGAACTTAACAGAAAAGTCCTGGCAGATTTGGCAATGAACCACCCTGATGCCTTTAAAGCAATTGTAGATAAGGTAAAATAATAATAAGAATATCTCGCATTAAAGCCCTGACAGTTTTCGTCGGGGCTTTTTTATTTTAGTTAACTCCCGAAACAGCTAAGGATCAAACTTCGACCAGAAGCGCTATTTCTATGTTCACATAAATATATGCCCTGCCAAATACCTAAATTTAACCTTCCATCACTAATCGGAATTTGAATTGAAGACCCCATAAGAGAAGCCTTTATATGAGCAGGCATATCATCCGACCCTTCAAAAGTATGCACATAATATGGCGCATTCTCTGGTACCATGGTATTCATATGTGCCTCAAAATCTGAACGCACTGTGGGATCAGCATTTTCATTTATAGTTAAACTTGCTGAAGTATGTTTTATGAAAACATTCAGGAAACCCATCTTAATTCCTTGTAATTCTGGAAAACTATCTTTAATGGTCTCCGTAATTAAATGAAAACCTCGTTTATAAGGTTTTAGTCGTAATTCTTTTTGATAGATTTTCATTGCCGCTTATGTTATTTAAAACTTTGTGAAAGTTACTAGTAATTTAAACATAAAAAATACCTTTGCGCTCAACAACCTGAAATATGAATTTATCGGCAATAAAAATGGTAGTTACAGACATGGATGGAACGCTTTTAAATTCCAGACATGAAGTAAGTCCACTTTTTTTTGAATTATATGAGGAATTGAGAAAAAGGGAAATCCTTTTTGTGGCGGCCAGTGGCCGTCAATACAACAGTATTGCTGATAAACTAAGTCAAATACAAAATGAAATAATCATTATCGCAGAGAATGGCGGATTGGCTATACACAATGATCAGGAACTTATTTCTAC
>Ga0265306_10000370_pt1 | contig 21179 bp, 21 predicted proteins | sample Helome_3_FD_192493 | JGI IMG/M metagenome (GOLD analysis project Ga0265306, IMG submission 192493) | Marine sediment microbial communities from subtidal zone of North Sea - Hel_20160420 (Illumina Assembly) | ecosystem: Environmental > Aquatic > Marine > Subtidal zone > Sediment ... | reverse complement strand
GCAATATCGCCAACCACACCGCCACCCAGCGCGATTACCGTGGTGTTTCGATCATGTCGATTGCTGAGCAGCAAGTCGATGACAGCTTCAACCGACGCCAGGGTCTTGTGCTGCTCGCCGTCCTCCAGAATTAACTCGTCGTGCCGGATGTTTGCGGTATCAAGCGCCTTTTGTACCGGCTCGAGATACAGCGGTGCGACCGTGCTGTTGGTTACGACCAGTGCCGATCGACCATTGACGTGACGGCTGATCAAGTCCGCCTGATCGAGCAATCCGGTGCCGATGTAAATCGGGTAGCTGCGATCGTCGAGGTCTACCTTGAGCGTGTGCTTGATGTGCATTCTTATTTCAAACTGTCGGGCAACTGGTTGATGATATCAGCTGCGAGGCGTCGCGCCATACGCTTGTCGGTCTTGACCGCGAGATCTGCCAGGTCGAGGTAGATTGGGCGCCGTTCGGCCGACAATGATTCGAGGCGCTCACGCGGGTTCTCAGTCTGAAGCAACGGCCTTTTCTTGTCGCGCCGGAGCCGGTACAGCTGCTGGTTAACCGAGGTATCGAGGAACACGATGTAGCCTTTTTGCTTGAGCAGTTGCTGGTTTTCGCTACGCATTATGGAACCGCCGCCGGTGGCTATAACGCGGTTGTTCGTGCTCAGCAATTCGCTGAGTGCGCTGGATTCGCGGTCACGGAATCCCTGTTCACCCTCGATGTCGAAGATGCGCGCTATATCAACCCCGGTACGTTTCTCGATAAAATGATCGCTGTCCTCGAACTCACGGTGCAGACGCTTGGCAATAATATTTCCAATCGTCGATTTCCCGGAACCCATCGGTCCGATCAGGATGATATTGCGATGACTCATGCGCCTATGATACCCCAAACAAAAAAAAGGCAGCCACCGGGGCTGCCTTTTTTTGAGTCGAAATATTGTTTTTATCGGATATCGAGGTTCGCCCCTTGCAGGATTTTCGGCGTGACAAAAATCAGCAGCTCGGTGCGATCGTCGATCTCAATAGTCGTCTTGAACAGGTTGCCAACCACCGGCAGGTCGCTGAAAAAGGGTACTCGTGTTACCTGGTTGGTTTTTTCGGTTTCGTAAATACCACCGAGTACCACGGTCTGACCATTATCGACCAGTAGCTGTGATTGCACTTCCCGGGTATCGATACTCGGTGCCGACAATCCAGCGCCAAAAGATACCGTTTCACCCACGTTGTCCTTGTGCACGTCGAGATCCATGATGACTCGGTCGTCCGGGGTAATTTGCGGCGTTACTTCAAGCGAGAGTACTGCTTTCCTGAATTGCAGAGTCGCGTCACCGTCATCGAGTTCGAGGTAGGGAATTTCCACACCTTGCTCGATTCTTGCAGTATGTGAATCAGCGGTGATAACCCGTGGACTTGATACCACTTCGCCGCGACCCTCGATTTGAGCGGCCGAAAGTTCCATTGAGAGCAGGGTCCCGAGCGGCAGCTTGGCCAGTGCCAACGCAAAGCTACCGGCTGGATTTTGTACCGGCAGGTTTACATTGAGCCCGTCAAATGTGTTGAAGGTATTATCGTTCACCAGGTCGTTAACGCCAGCCAGGGTTCCGGAGGTAACTGTAGCCTCTCCAGGTGATGAGAAGGCTCCCTGGCTATCGTTGCTGACACCGAAGCGGACGCCCAGTTCCTTACTAAAGTCATCGTTGGCAATAACCACCCGTGACTCGATTAACACCTGGCGCACGGGAATATCCAGTTCGGCAAGCAGTACGCGCACATTCGTCAGGCTGGAGTTGGTGTCCTTGACCAACAGTGTATTGGTGCGTTCATCGACACTCACCGAACCCCGCGGCGACAGAATCGCGTTATCCTTAAGTTTCAGAAGTTCGGCTAGATCAAGGGCCTTGGCATAATTGACCTTGATGAACTCGGTACGCAAGCGTTCAAGTTCTTCCACCTGTTTGCGAGATTCGAGTTCGAGTTTTTCGCGTGCGGCTATCTCATCGGTCGGCGCGATCAGGATCACGTTACCCGCTTTGCGTTGATCCAGGCCCTTGGTCTTGAGGATAATATCCATGGCCTGGTCCCAGGGGACGTTTTTCAGCCGCAGGGTCAGATTACCCTCGACTGAATCTGAAACCACCAGGTTGAGCCCGGTGAAATCTGCGAGAAGTTGTAACACCGATCGTACTTCGATGTCCTGGAAGTTAAGTGACAGGCGCTCGCCGGTGAAGCCAAATTTTTCCTTCTTTTTCTTTTCTTCCTCTTCCTTGGAAATAGGTGCGACCTCAACCGTGTAAACACGGTCGGTCTGGTAAGCAAGATGTTCAAAATCGCCATTCGACGAGATCGCCATACGAATATTAGCACCCTCCTGTATCGCGTCGATGCTAGTGATCGGCGTCGCGAAGTCGCTAACATCCATACGACGTTGCAGTTCAGCGGGTAACTGGGATCCGATCATCTCAACATAAACCACGTTATTTTCACGCCAGACATCGGTGCTGATGGAAGTAGTTGTAAGATCAACAATTACACGTCCCTCACCATTTGGACCACGTTTGAAATCGACATTGGTAACGCCTTTGGCTACCGCGGATATGGTCGGTGTGCTTTCGGTAATACTCGTCGTGGTGCCGCTGCCCCCGCTTTGCGTGGTTGAAGCGGGCAGAAGGCTCTGATCACCACCAGCGAGAGTCAGGGTTACCTGGTTGCCACTAACATCGGTAACATAGTCGGCTTTCTGAGCAAGATTGATTACTACGCGGGTGCGGTTTTTAGAGGCGGCTGAAACGATACTCTGCATCGCACCGATACCTACCTGCATGCTGCGCTGTTCCAGCTTGTTCTCGGTTTCACCGAAATCGAGTGCAATTCGTGCGGGTTCGTCGATAGTGAAGGTGCGCGGTGCTACCGCGGTTCCGTCGAAAGTGAACACGATCTGAACCGTGTTCCCGGTCATGACCGAGTAATCGAGACCGATAAGGGCTCGTGCCGAAGCGTCACCGAAGGCAAGCAGGAAGACCCCTGCCAACGAAGCCTTGAATAGTTTTGTTAAATTCATTTTATTGCTAACACTGTTCATTGGTGATTCCTCTCGTTACTCGATCAGCGCGACCGCTGATGAGCGCTCGATATAGTTTCCCAGCCCGTCTGGGACAATTTCAGTCAATTCAATAATCTGGTCAGTAACCGAAATAATACGGCCATGGTTTTGTCCCATGTAGTTACCTTCAATGACGCGGTGCACGGTATTATCTGGCGCAAAAATCAATCCCCACTTGATGCCGTCTTTATCGTCGATAGTGCCCTTCAGGCGCAGCGTATCAAGCGGAAAGTCCTCGAGCGGTTCCTTTACCCGATCAATATCGGGTCGAAGTCCGGAAGCGAGCTCGTTGATTTCTTCAGGATTCTCGTCGGGACGCCTGAAATCAACCAGTTTGAACGGATCGCGCAGGTCGTGTGAGGTATATTCAAAATTCTGGTAAGGCTGGAACTCCGGGATCGGTTCTATGCGTCCAGGTGGTCGCGATCTGATTTCCTGCACAAATTGTTGCAGGTCGCCGAGACCCGCACCACAGCCGGAAAGAAACGTGGCAATTGCACCCAGAAGAATTATCTTTGGAGAGGCTTTTAACAGTCCTGTCATTGCTCATCCTCCTGAAGGTAACGATAGGTCTTGGCGGTAGCTGCCATTTTCAGCTTTCCGTTAAGATCTTCCTTGTCGAATGGTTCCAGCTTCATGTCGTTGATGGTAACGATGCGGGGTAGTGCCGCGATGCCACTGATGAAAGTAGCGAGCTGGTGGTAAGACCCGGATACCTCGAGGGCGATAGGTAGTTCGGCGTAAAATCCTTTTTTCTCTTCGGCGCTGGGTTTGAATTTTTTTACTTCGAGACCCGAAGCAAGACCGGTTTGCGAGACGTCAACCAGCAGGGATTCAACCTCGGTTGTTTCGGGTAACTGGCGCAACAGGGCGCCGAAGGATGCCTCCATTTCAGCAAGCTGCTCTTTATATAGCTCGAGTTTGGCGGCCTGGTCTGCCTTGACCTTGAATACATCCTTAAGCTCGACTTCTTTCTTTTCGTGCCGTTCCAGAACTTTTAACTGGTCCTGGGTATCAAAATAAATACCCGCGCCGATAATCGCAACGAATATAATTGCGAATACCGAGAACTTGATAGTGTTCGGCGCAGTACCAATGTTGTCGGGTTCAAGATGATGCTGGATATCGTCCCAATTCATTTCAGACCTCCATCATCCTGTTCTTCTTCACCGGTCGCATTGGGGGAGGTTTGCTTGACAGTCAGGGTAAAAGTGCTGATGCGATCAACTGTAATATCTTCGACTTCGATAACCGTCAGATTCGGATCTTTAAGCCAATCTGAAGCGGAAAGGTTGCGCATGTAAGTCGATACCCGGGCGTTTGACTCTGCTTCACCGTTGATGGTCAGGTTGCTCCCGACCTGGGTTAGCGTCTCGAGGTAAACACCATTCGGTACCGAGGACACGATTTCAGTAAATAAATGTACGATCGAAGGCCGGCTTGCCTGCAAATCCTGGATAACCTCCATGCGTTCGATCAGGCTACGGCGTACTTTTTGCAGTTCCCTGATTTCCTTGATCTCCTCATCCAGCTTTTTGATTTCATTGGACATGTAATTATTGCGTGACAGCTGGTAGTCGATCTTGGATTGCATCTGGAAATGGATTAAGCCCCAGATGGCTAAAGCCAGCAAAGCAGTCATAACCGCCATCATGATGAACTGTTTTTTCTGCTCCTGGCGCAGCTCTTCACGCCAGGGGAGTAGGTTGATCGAGGTAATGATCATGAGTATTCAGCTCCTCGGATGGCTAGTCCCGCAGCAATCAGGAAGGAGGGTGCGTCCGCTTCCAGGTTGGCTTTGTTGACACGGCTTGTCGAGGACATATCGGCAAACGGATTTGCAATCGTGGTGGGAACACCGATGTGGGATTCAGTCAGCTCGGCCAGGTTTGGCAACGAGGCGGTGCCGCCGGCAAGTACCAGGTGATCAATGTCACCAATCGGGCCGCCCGCCGAGTAGAAGAACTGCAGAAAACGACTGACTTGTTGCGCCGTTGTTTCTTTGAACGGTTCGAGCACTTCGGGTTCATAGTTATCGGGCAATCCGCCCTGGCGCTTGGCCAGACCGGCTTCTTCATAAGATAAGCCGTAGCGGCGCATGATTTCTTCGGTTAACTGCTTACCACCAAAATTCTGTTCGCGCGTATAAATCAATTGATGATTGTGAATTACGCTGAGACTGGTCATGGTGGCGCCGATATCGACGATCGCGACAGTTTTATCCATGCCTTCATCGGGCATTTGAGAGGCCATCGCAGAAAACACGGTTTCTACCGTATAGGCTTCGATATCAACGATCTTCGGCGTTAGCCCGGCGAGTTCAACCGCGGCAACGCGATCATCGACGTTTTCGCTTCGACAGGCAGCCAGCAAAACATCAACTGTTTCAGGGTTGCTTTCGGTTTCTCCGATGATATGGAAGTCGAGGTTTACTTCCTCGAGGGGATAAGGGATATACTGGTCGGCTTCCAGCTGGATCTGGCCCTCCATCTCGTCTTCGGAAAGACTGATGGGCATGGTGATTTTTTTAGTGATGACCGATGAACCGGAAACGGCAATGGCACAATTTCTTGATTTTATTTTTGACTTGGCGAGCGCACGCTTTACACTCTCGCCTACTGATTCGACTTCAGCGACGTTTTTTTCGACAACTGCGTTTGCGGGCAGGGGTTCAACTCCGATACCTTCAATACGGTAACTGGATCCGGTTTTGCTGAGTTCCATCAATTTGACCGATGTAGAACTGATGTCTAGCCCAATAAGCGGCGGTTTTTTTCGCGATAAAAACACCGGTATCCCTCGTCAATGTGCCTGTGATACTCGATCTTAATATGACAAATTACATTAAGATCTAGTTGTAAGTATATAGAATATTAAATTATTCTGATTAAACAAAAAGGAGTCTAGTGCAAGAACTTACGCTTGTCGATACTTTTCATGTAACCGATTATGTATATAGCCTAACGTAATGAAAAAGCTAGTAAAAATAATATCCTGGCTGTTTGCTGCGGGTTCAATCGTGCTGGTTGCAGGAGCGTTCTATATATACGCCGTTCTGGTTCCCACATTGCCCTCAATTGATCACCTCGAGGATACCCAGTACCAGGTGCCGTTGCGAATCTATGACCGTAATGAAATCCTGCTGGCGGAGTTCGGAGAACATCGTCGTATCCCGGTAAAATTCGAGAAGATTCCGCGCTACCTGATTGATGCAGTAGTATCGGTTGAAGATGATCAATTCTGGAATCACTCGGGAATCGATTTTTATGCGCTGTTAGCTGCTGCATACGAGGTCGCGACCACAGGTCGAAAAACTCGCGGGGGCAGCACTGTAACCATGCAGGTCGCACGTAATTTTTTCCTCAGCGCCGAGCAGACCTATGCGCGCAAGTTCAATGAAATCCTGCTTGCGTTCAAGATTGAAAGCGAGCTGGACAAGGAAAAAATCATGGAGCTTTACCTCAACAAGATTTTCCTGGGACATCGATCGTATGGTATTAGCGCGGCATCGCAGGTTTACTACGATAAGAAACTTGCAGATTTGACGCTCGCACAGTCGGCCATGATTGCCGGCTTACCGAAGGCACCCTCCAAGTACAATCCGATATCTAATCCGGAGCGTGCACTTATTCGTCGTAACTATATTCTTGGGCGCATGCGAATACTCAAGTACATCGATGAGGAAGAGTTTCAACTGGCGCTCAACGAACCGATAACAGCCGAGTTACATAGGACCAGGACCATTGCCGAGGCCCAGTATGTATCGGAGCAGGTGCGGGCACAGTTGTTCGAGCAATATGGTGAAGAAGTTTACAAGGCGGGCCTCAAGGTTTACACCACCATCGATGGTGAACTTCAGGCAGTCGCTAACCAGTCGCTACGAAGAGCTTTACTCGATTACAACCGCCGGCATGGTTACCTGGGGGTTGTCGATAAAATTGATTTAAAAGAGGTTATCGAAGATCCGTTTGACGAGGATTTTGTGACTGACGAGCGAATTGGCGGTTTGCGTAAGGGTGTCGTGATCTCGGTCAACGAAGCGATAGCCACAGCCGAAGAAGATGCTAACGAGGTCTCGACCGCTAGCGCGACAGTACTGATTTCAAACTACGAAAAGATCGAGGTCATGTTTGAAGGTGGCATCGATTGGGCAGCTAAATTTATCGATGTCGATAACAGGGGCCCGGAACCCGAAAACGTCAGTGACGTGCTGGCGGTGGGCGACGTGGTATGGCTCGAACAACGCGGTGCACTGTGGTTGCTCGCCGACGTGCCGAGGGTCGAGGGTGCACTTGTATCGATAAATCCCTCCGATGGCGGCATCCGTGCAATGGTCGGTGGCTTCGATTACTTCAAGAACAAGTTTAACCGGGCGACGCAGGCGCGCCGCCAGCCCGGTTCCAATTTCAAGCCATTTATTTACTCTGCCGCATTGGAAAAAGGTTATACCGCTGCCACGATCATTAATGATGCGCCGGTGGTATTTGATGACGACTCGCTCGAAGCGACCTGGCGACCGGAGAATTATTCGGGAAAATTCTACGGCCCCACGCGAATGCGCGAGGCCCTGGTCAAATCGCGCAACCTGGTTTCGATTCGCATCCTGCAATCGATCGGGTTGCGCTTTGCCACTAATTATATCAAGCGCTTCGGGTTCGAAGCCGAGCACATGCCGTATGATTTATCGCTTGCGCTTGGAAGTGGCACATTTTCTCCATTGCAAATGGCACGTGGCTATACGGTGTTCTCCAACGGCGGTTACCTGATAGATCCCTATATTATAAACCGGGTCGAATCGGGCAGCGGCGAACTGATTTTCCAGAATCATCCCCGGACCGTCTGCCAGGGATGTGAAGTCGAAAGCCTCGATGAGCTGGCGGCAAGCGAAGCCGCTGCCGTTGAGCAACAGGAGGTCGAGCAGGAAACTGCGGCGGTTGCAGTGAGTGAAGAGGAGCAGCTCGAGGCAGCAGAACTGGATAAGCCCGAAACCGGGAACATCACAACTGGCGAAGCACCTGTTATGGCTGAGGAAGCAGGGCCACAATATGCACCGCGTGTGATATCGGCCCAAAACGCCTTTATCATGCGTTCGATGATGCTCGAAGTGGTGAAACGCGGTACAGCGGTGCGTGCCAAGGCATTGGGACGGAATGATATCGCCGGTAAAACCGGAACCACGAATGATCAGATCGATGCCTGGTTCAGCGGTTTCAATGACCAGGTGGTAACCACCACCTGGGTAGGATTCGATAATCAACGCAGTATGGGCAACCGTGAAACCGGGGGGCGGGCGGCCCTGCCGATGTGGATCGAGTTCATGCGTGCAGCGCTCGAAGGTAATCCGGAGAATCTGCAAGAGCAGCCTGAAGGGCTGGTAACAATTCGCATCGATTATGAAACCGGAAAACGTGCGGATCTTGAAAGCCGTAGAAGCCTGTTTGAAGTCTTCCGGGTGGAGAATGCGCCGAAAGAGAAAACGTTGGCTAAATCGAGTAGCGATGATTCAGGCGGAATCATACTCAATGCCCCCGAAACCGAAGACGAAATTGTTGAAGACATCTTCTAGTTCCAACTGTCATCCCGCCAACTCCAACTGTCATCCCGCGGCTTGACCGCGGGATCCATCTCCGATCAAAGGCAACCGACCAAGTCTCTCGCGAGGTAAAGGCTGGGTGCCGCAAAAGTGTAGTGAGGCAGGACGCCGCGGTCCGCTTAGCGGCGGTCCGACGTTTCGGAATCTTGAGATTAAGGTGTCATTGCTGGATCCCGGATAAGTGCTGGCGCACTTTCCGGGATGACGCCGCTTTTGGCGGCGTCACTTGCGGATGTCGAAACCGAATTCGTGGACCGCGTCAATCAAAACACCGAGATGGTCCGGGTTGACTGCCGGGTGAATGCCGTGCCCGAGATTGAAGACGTGCCCGGGATGATCGCCGAAGCGGGTAATGATTTCCTGCACTTTTGCGCGGATAGTTACCGGGTCTGCATAGAGCACGCAGGGATCGAGGTTGCCCTGCAATGCAACCCTGTCGCCGACGCGCGAACGCGCCTGATCTATGTCGATGGTCCAGTCGAGTCCGAGCGCATTGCAACCGGTATCGGCGATCTGTTCGAGCCACTGCCCACCGCCCTTGGTGAACAGCGTGACTGGAATCGTCTGACCATCGTGCTCGCGTTTCAGGCCGTCAACGATCTGCTGCATGTAATTGAGTGAGAATTCGCGGTAAGTTTGCGGGGTTAGTACACCACCCCAGGTATCGAAGACCATCACCGCCTGTGCACCGGCTTCAATTTGCGCGTTCAGATAAGCCGTTACTGCTTGTGCCAGGATGTTTAGCAGCTGATGCAGAGCCGCCGGGTTTTGGTACATCATTCCTTTTATATAGCGATACTCCTTGGAGCTTCCGCCTTCGACCATATAGGTCGACAATGTCCACGGGCTGCCGCTAAACCCGATTAGCGGGACCTTGCCGTCGAGTTCCTGTCGAATCAGGCTTACGGCATCGGTTACATACCGCAGACTGTCGCTTGGATCGGGTACGCCTAAACGGCCGATATCCGCTTCGCTACGCAGCGGCCTTTCAAATTTGGGGCCTTCGCCTTCAGCGAAATAGAGACCGAGTCCCATCGCATCCGGAATGGTCAGGATATCGGAAAACAGGATTGCCGCATCGAGGTCGAAACGTCGCAATGGCTGCAACGTGACCTCGCAGGCCAGTTCCTTGTTCTTGCACAAATCGAGAAAGCTGCCGGCCTGTTTGCGGGTAGCGCGGTACTCGGGCAGGTAGCGTCCTGCCTGGCGCATGATCCAGACGGGAGTGGTGTCGGTCGATTGGCGCAGCAGCGCCTTGATCAGGCGATCGTTTTTAAGTGGGGGCAGACTCATTAAACTTCCAGATAATCGAGGATGCCTTCGGCTGCCTGGCGCCCTTCGTAGATGGCGGTAACTACGAGGTCGGAACCACGCACCATGTCGCCACCAGCAAATACTTTCGGATTACTGGTCTGGAAAGGAAAATCGGCCTGCTCAGGGGCAATTACGCGTCCCCCGTCATCGATAGCGATTGTATGTTCACCGAACCATTCGGCCGGATCCGGCCGAAAACCAAACGCGATTACAACCGCGTCGGCGGGCAGGACTTCCTCGGAGCCGGGAACAATTTCAGGTCGTCGTCGGCCCTGTTCATCGGCCTCGCCGAGTTCGGTAGAAATCAACTTGATACCTTCAACCTTGCCGTTGCCGACGATTTCGAGCGGTTGGCGGTTGAACAGAAATTCGATGCCTTCTTCCATGGCATTGTCGACTTCGCGCATTGAACCCGGCATGTTTGCACGGTCGCGGCGATAGACGCAGGTCACGCTTGTTGCACCCTGGCGGATTGCTGTGCGGACGCAGTCCATCGCGGTGTCACCGCCGCCAAGCACGACCACCTGCTGGTCACTAAAGTCGATAAATTCGGGCTTGTCGCCGCCGAAATCGATTTGATCGTGGATGTTTGCCACGAGGTAAGGAAGCGCTTCATAAACACCCGTATTGGTCTCGCCCGGAAAGTCACCTTTCATGTAGCTGTAGGTGCCCATGCCAAGGAACACCGAATCATAGTCGGCAAGTAATTGCTCGAAACTTAAATCTTTGCCGATTTCGGTATTGAGACGGAATTCAATGCCCATGTCTTCAAACATTTTACGGCGCCGGGTAACGACTTCTTTCTCGAGCTTGAATGGGGGAATACCGAAAGTCAGTAAACCGCCAATTTCAGGATACTTGTCAAATACCACGCAGGCAACGCCGTTGCGAGTCAGTACGTCGGCACAGGCGATACCGGCCGGGCCAGCGCCTATGACCGCAACCTTTTTCCCGCTATCGGCTACGTTGGAGAGATCAGGAGCCCAGCCCTGCTCGATCGCCTTGTCGGTAATATATTTTTCGACCGAGCCGATCGACACCGCACCAAAGCCGGTGTTCAGCGTGCAGGCGCCTTCGCAGAGTCGATCGTGGGGACAAATTCGACCGCAAATTTCAGGCAGGCTGTTGGTCTTGTGCGACATTTCGACAGCTTCCAGCAGGTTGCCTTCCGCCACCAGTTTGAGCCAGTTAGGGATATAGTTGTGAACCGGGCACTTCCATTCGCAGTAAGGATTGCCACACTCGATACAGCGTTCTGCCTGCTCGGCAGCTTCCTGCTGTTCGTAGTCGCCGTAGATTTCGCCAAATTCCTTAACTCGTACAAATGCCGGTTTTTTACCGGGGTCGGTACGTTGTACTTCCAGGAACTGGAAAACGTTAGGCATTAGGTTTGACTCGCTAAGCAGAAAGCCGCGATTTGATCAGCTGGCTGACTTTCCCCATGTCTGCGCGTCCTTGCAGCTGGGGCTTGAGCACCCCCATTAACTTACCCATATCCTTGATGGTTGCTGCGCCGGTGGCAGCAATGGATTGTTCGACGAGATCATTGATTTCTGCCTCGGACAGGGCCTCCGGCAGGTACTCCTGGATGATGTCGATCTCGGCCTGTTCGACTGCAACCAGGTCATCACGGTCCGCATCGCTGTAATGAGAGATCGATTCGCGGCGCTGCTTGGCCATTTTATCGAGCACCGCGAGTATACGGGTGTCGTCAAGTTCGATGCGTTCGTCGACTTCTATCTGCTTGATAGCCGCGAGCATCAAGCGGATAACACCAAGCCGTTTCTTGTCACCGCTTTTCATCGATGACTTCATGTCGGTGGTTAATCGTGGCTTGAGCGTACTCGACATTTCGCGCCCGGCTTAGTAGAGGCGTCTGCGGGTACCGAAATCCTTGGAGATGCGCTTGAAATTGCGTTTTACTGCGGCAGCTGATTTACGCTTGCGAACTGCGGTGGGTTTTTCATAGTGTTGACGACGACGGGTTTCGGTCAGGACGCCCGCTTTTTCACAAGACCGCTTGAAACGACGCAATGCGAAATCAAATGGTTCGTTGTCCTTTACTTTAACTGATGGCATATTTGTTGATCCAGTATGTTAACAGTGGCGCCATTTTACTGGCTCCGGCTTCAAGAGCCGGCCAATTATAAGGAGGCGGCACCAAATATCAATCTCCAGAAGTAATTAATAGCCTGTTTTTATGAAAGTTTTAGGTATCGAAAGCTCCTGTGACGAGACCGGTGTCGCTGTTTACGACAGTGATAGCGGGCAAATTTGGCAGCGACTTTACTCGCAGGTTGAAAAACATCGTGAGTATGGTGGGGTGGTACCCGAACTCGCTTCGCGCGACCACGTTGTCAAGGCGGCGCCGCTACTGGGTGAAATCCTGGATGAAATCGGCGGTATCGATGCCGTTGACGCGATTGCCTATACCCGGGGTCCCGGGTTGATTGGCGCGCTGATGGTCGGTGCCAATCTTGCCCGTGGGCTGGCCTGGGCCCTCGATAAGCCGGTAGTGGGTGTGCATCACATGGAAGGCCATCTACTGGCGCCTATGTTGTCCGCCGAGCAACCGGAATTGCCGTTTGTGGCGTTGTTGGTGTCCGGTGGACATACCCTGTTGGTCGATGTCAAGGCCCTTGGCGACTATCGCATTCTTGGTGAATCGTTGGATGATGCGGTCGGGGAGGCCTTCGATAAAACCGCGAAACTGATGGGATTACCCTACCCGGGTGGTCCGCAACTGGCAGCGCTTGCGGATTCGGTGGCGCAATCCAGGTTTGAATTTCCCCGTCCGATGACAAATCGGCCGGGGCTTGATTTCAGTTTCAGTGGTCTCAAGACCGCGGCACTTAATATTGTCAGGCAGCACGAACCGCTGGACGACAAGTTGCGCGCAGAAATTGCCTTTGCATTCCAGCAGGCCGTGGTTGATACCCTGCGCATTAAATGCAAACGGGCGCTGGACGAGACCGGGTATCAGAGTCTCGTCATCGCCGGGGGAGTGGGTGCCAATCGGCGCTTGCGTGAGGTTCTCGAGAAACTGGGGAAGGCGCAAAATACCCGGGTTTACTTCCCGGCACTGGAATACTGTACCGATAACGGTGCCATGATCGCTTATGCCGGGGCCTTGCGGCTGCTGCGTGGCCAGACTGATGACCTGGCTGGTGACGTGTTGGCCCGCTGGTCGCTGGAGTCGTTAATCCCCATTTAGCCGGCATATCTCTCGCACAGAGATTTTATGTAATGGATGCTAGGATTCGGAGCCCTGGATCAGGCGCTGGATATTGCTTTTATGACGCCAGACAAGAATCGCCGAGATCGCGACGAAGACGATGCTGACCTGAAGGTCCTGCTCGCGCCAGTAGATCAACAGCGGCAAGGCGCAAAAAGAGATGATTGCGGCTAACGATGAAATCTTGAATACCCTGGCGAACAGGAGCCAGATAGCGATCAGAATTGTGCCGGCTATCCAGTTAAAACCGACCGTTGCGGCAATCGCCGTGGCAACGCCTTTGCCTCCCCGAAAGTGAAAGAATACCGGGAAACAGTGTCCGCTGAACGCGGCGAATGCGGTAAGCGCTACGACCAACGGATCGGCGTCCAACCCGCGTGCCAGCAGAACCGGGATCAGGCCTTTCAGGCAATCTCCGACCAGGGTCAGGAAAGCCGCCTTTTTACCCGCGATGCGTAACACGTTGGTGGCGCCGGGATTGTTCGATCCCTCGCTACGCGGGTCCTTGAATCCCATGATCTTGCTCAACACTATTGCCGACGAAATCGACCCGAGCAAATAGGCGAATAGTATTAAGGCGGCGGATTCCAGCATCGATGACAGGGTAGTAGTGTTGGCCAGACTCTAACAGATAAGGGGTGACCTTACAGCCTGCATTGATCTCAATTCCCGGGCAACGTGGAAGCGGAGTTCTTGATAAAACATTGTCGTGTTCGCATTGGCATATTTGAGCCACCCCGATATGCCAGAATCGAGCGAATCAGGCGTTATTCGGCGTGATTAGAGTTTTAAGGCAACAAATGCCTGATGTTGGTCCATGGATTCGGTTAGAATCCTTTGCCGACGGTATCGATACGCCGGTTTTTTCAAATTCGGCTGTCATTGCTGCCCGCATTGATCGCTGAAACTACCCGGTAACCATGAAAATAGTTCCAGGAGACTCTTTGGACCTGCTCAATCCACCCCGGCTGGATAAACAATCGATAAAGAAATTCTTCAATCGTGCTGCTAAATGTTACGATAATGCAGCTATTTTGCACGAAGAGGTAGAAAATAGGCTTTTAGAGAGACTGCAGTATATACGTCACCGTCCGGAGACAATCATCGATATTGGCTGTGGTACGGGCAGGGGCGTGCACGGTCTGCAAAAGGCCTATCCACGAGCCCGGGTTTTTGCCTCAGATATTGCGTTTGAAATGCTGCTACAGGCTCGTTCAAGGTTTCGATTACTATCGAAAAAACGCCTGGTTACGGCTGATATGGAGCGCCTTCCGTTTGTCGGCCAGAGATTCGACCTCGTGTTTTCGTCTTTGGCAATGCCATGGTGTAATGATGTCGGCGCAACAATGAAAGAGTTTGCCCGCATCACTCGACCCGGTGGTTTGCTGATGTTCTCCAGTTTCGGTCCCGGTACCCTTTATGAACTGGCCGATAGCTGGCAGATGATGGATTCTCACCCGCATGTTCACCAGTTTGTCGATATGCACGATGTCGGTGACGCAATGCTGGCAGCCGGTTTTGCCCAACCGGTTGTGGATGCCGAGACAATTCGACTGGAATATCGAGAATTTCAACCACTGCTGGATGATTTGCGCAATATCGGTGCCAATAACGCGGACCTCGGTCGCCGGCGGGGATTGATGACGCCGGCGCAGTTACGCAAACTGGAAACTTGTTATCGTCAGCATGGATTCGAGGGCGACAGGTTCGTTGCCTCCTACGAGGTTGTCTACGGCCACGCCTGGATTGATGCTGGTTAATTGCCGAAATGCTGATCAGGATGCCGGGGGGACGATACCGTGAGGTTGCAGCCAGCCCATATAAAATGAGAACACGATGAAGACGAAAGTCACAATGGAAAGGACAATTCGGACGGTCAGGAGTTTGACGGTGGCATTTGAGTTGGTGCGATCCTTAATCATGCTGAACATACTGGCACCGAGGCTCAGCACGATCAGCAACAACAGGACAACGATAATAATTTTTACGCTTAGCATGGTAGTGAACAGGTATACGCCGGGGAATAGTCTACTGGATCACGAGGCTTTGTCGATATGATGATTGGACGGCGAATTTTTGAGCCTGCCTGGTGGGCGATTGCGCTGACTGCCGCGGGTGTATCGCTATGTGTTGCGCTGGGGCTGTGGCAACTCGATCGTGCGGCGCTTAAGGAGTCAATCGAATTAAAGTTTGAGCAACGGCTGGGTGAACCATACCAGGCGTTTTCGGCGGGTGATGCGCTGGATGATATCGAATACCGCAAGCTTTTACTGCAGGGTAGTTACGATAATACCCGCCACTTGCTGGTCGACAATCAGCTGCATCGCGGCACCGCCGGTTACTACGTGTTGACCCCTTTAAAACTCAACGACAGCGATGACCTGATCCTGGTGAACCGCGGCTGGGCGGCATGGGGCGTTTCTCGTGAAGAATTGCCGTCGATACCTCCCGCGACGAGCGCCAACGGCGTTGCAGGTATTGCAAATTATCCGAACGAGCCGGCACTGCGCCTTGGTGGAATGAATTCATCTGAGCGCTGGCCCCGGCTGATTCCCTATATCGACATCGATGCCCTGCAGACGCTATTCTCGGGTCGCCTGTTGCCGGTGGTGCTATGGTTGGCGCCCGAACGGAGTGGCGCCTTCGTGCGCGACTGGAACCCGGTCTGGATGAAACCTGAAAAGAGCCGTGCCTATGCGACGCAATGGTTCGCCTTCGCGCTGATCGCGCTCGTGTTTTTTGTCATTTTAAACCTGCGGAAAATTGAATGAACCAGGAAGAACCCAAACGATTGTTGTGGTACCGGATTAAGCTGCTTGCGTTAATTGCGGTATTCCTGTCACCTTTTATCGGTGGTTGGCTGGCGCTTTACGTGTTTGATATCAAGCCCAGTAGTGGCAACTACGGCATGCTGGTAGCGCCGGTGAAAAAACTTGATTGGCCGCTGCTCGAGACAGCCGACGGTCAACGACACGAGGGCGGATTTGGACGCAAATGGACCTTTCTGTTATTCAGCGGCGAATCCTGCGATGAACAGTGTCGATCGAACCTGTTTTATATGCGCCAGATCAGGACCTTGTTGGGACGTGACACCATGCGCCTGCAAAATGTGCTGATCAGCGCGCGACCGCTAAGTGAAAAAACAAAAATTTACCTGCAGGATTTTCCAAACCTGAAAGTGGTTGAAAACTACCAGGATACGAACCTGTACAGGCAGTTCTACCTCGAGGGTCATGGTGAAGTCGGCGAGGCTCCGCGCATGTACCTGGTAGATCCTGAGCAGAACCTGATGATGCATTATCCTGCCGAGAACGAACAGGACCGGGTGCTAGAGGATATAAAGAAACTGATGAAGTTATCCCAGATCGGTTGAGTCTGTTATCATCGCGCGATTGAACCGCGGCAAGAATGCCTGTATAAAGCCGCTTCCATAAAAAGCATCTTAATTCGCCGAAATTAAATGACAGCGCTTACACTTGATTCCTGCTCGCAATACTACAAGCTGACTAAACCCAAGGTCGTCTACCTGATCGTGTTTACCGCGATGGTGGGAATGCTGCTGGCAGCGGACGGGGCGGTACCGCTGGATACTTTCGTATTCGGCTTGCTGGGTATTGGTCTTGCTGCAGCCTCGGGTGCGGCGATCAACCATGTGGTTGATGAACATATCGACCGTATTATGGAGCGCACTCGTAACCGCCCATTAGTCAGCGGCGAGCTCGATCAAAAATCGGCCCTGGTTTTTGCATTGTCACTCGGCGCCCTCGGTATAGCCCTGCTGCTGGTGTTTATCAACCTGCTTACCGCGGTGCTGACCTTGTTTTCGCTGGTCGGGTATGCATTGATTTATACCATGTACCTGAAGCGCGCGACCCCGCAGAACATTGTACTCGGAGGTGCCGCTGGGGCTGCACCGCCATTACTCGGCTGGACCGCGGTGACCGGAACCGTCGATACCGAGGCCCTGCTGTTATTCCTGATTATTTTTGTGTGGACGCCACCGCATTTCTGGGCGCTCGCAATCCGTCGGCGCGAAGAGTACGCCAAGGCCGATATCCCGATGTTACCGGTGACCCACGGCGTCAATTTCACCAAGATCCAGATACTGCTCTATACCATTTTACTGTTCGTGGTAACCATGATGCCGTTTATCGTGCAGATGAGCGGCCTGATATATCTCGCCGGAGCGATCGCGTTAGGGGTCGGATTTCTTTATTACGCGATCAAGCTGTATCAAGACCAGGAGCCCAACGTGATCGCGATGAAAACATTCGGCTACTCGATCTTCTACCTGAGTCTATTGTTCGCTTTTCTGCTGGCGGATCACTACGCGCGCGTATTCATACGCGGCTGGTTTCTCTAGTTACCGGTCAGGTGCAATACCAGTTGCACCACGCCGATTAGCGTCAGCACAAACACGAGTCCGAATAACAATCCCATCCAGATAAAATGGGACATCTTGCCGTGTTTGAAATCACGCTCCCGATTTGCGCTGCTTTGCACACCGAGGAATGCCGAAAAGGTGCTTTTAACAAGTTGTCCAAAGCTCAATTGGACTTCCTCACCCGGGTGCTCGTCCTGATTATTATTCAAGATTGAATTCCTTACCAAGTTTGGTGAAATTAAGTATTGTCGCAGGCGGGCTTAAATGGTGAAATATCCAATCTAGAGTAGGCCCTAAATCTATACATGGTCAACATTAGCAAGGTCGATTCCCGGGATAGCTATAGAATCGTGCTGTCCCCCAACTGTTCCATCAGCTGGCGCGAACTGGTGTTGTTTTACCTGTTTACCTGCCTGGTCGCAATCGCTGTGGGCCTGTTTTTTACATTGCAGGGGATGTGGATGGTACTGCCTTTTTCCGGGCTTGAAATGCTGGCCCTGGGCATCGGGCTTTATTTAACCTCACGCAAGGTCTACCGCAAGGAAGTTATCACGCTGGATCCGGACCGGACCAGGATCGAGAAAGGGGTGCAACGGGTTGCCCAGAGCTGGGAGTTCAAGACGCCCTGGGTGCGGATTATCGACGAACCCAAAGATGGTCGAAACCCCAGGCGCAGGCTTGCTATCGGGGTGCATGGAGCCGTGGTCGAGGTGGGCAGTTTTCTGGCCAATTCGGAAAAGGATGCGCTAGCCTTTCAATTGAAAGACTGTATAATTCGCGTTTGATTTAGCGCCGTCTGGATGTCCATGTCCAGGTGGCATTTTTGTGTTTAAATACCGGCACGAGTCACGCAACTTGCAAAATATTTGCGGCCGTGTGATCCAGGGGAGCCTTAAGAATGATTTTTAACAAGTTTTCCAGACGTTTCTTGCTTATTTGCACGAGCCTGGCTTCGACATTATCGATGTCCGCAGCTCATGCAGAGTACGCGTTGAACATGACCGAGAGCGTCACTCCCATAGGGCGGGAACTCTACGGTCTCCACATGCTGGTATTATGGATCTGTGTCGTTATCGGGGTGCTCGTCTTCGGGGCGATGGCGTGGTCGATAATTCATCACCGCAAGTCCAAGGGTGCGGTAGCCGCTAATTTTCATGAAAGTACCACTATAGAAATTGTCTGGACTGTTGTGCCCCTGTTAATTCTAATCGGCATTGCGATTCCGGCGACCGGTACCCTGCTCGACCTGGAAGACGCTAAGACCAATGCCGACATTACGCTGCAGGTGACCGGCATCCAGTGGAAATGGAAGTATACCTACGTAGACGAGGACGTCAGTTTCATCAGCAGCCTGGCGCAGTCCAGCCGCGATGTGATGAGTGACCCGACCGGCAACGAAAACTACCTGCTTGAAGTTGATGAGCCGGTGGTGCTACCGATCAACAAGAAAATCCGTTTCCTGTTTCACTCTAACGATGTCATCCACGCCTGGTGGGTTCCGGAACTGGCGGTCAAGCAGGACTCAATTCCCGGCTTTATCAACGATTCCTGGGCGACCATCGAAGAGCCGGGGATTTACCGTGGTCAGTGCGCCGAACTCTGTGGTAAGGATCACGGCTTTATGCCGATTGTCGTCAATGCGGTGACCGAAACAGAGTATGAGCAGTGGCTAGTCAGCAAGAAAGAAGAAGCGGCCGCAGCCGCAGCCTCGGCGGAACAGGAATGGTCGATGAAGGACCTGCTCGCGCGTGGTGAAACGGTTTACCAGGCCAATTGCTCAGCTTGTCATGGTCCGACCGGTGCTGGCATTCCGGGTGCCTTCCCGGCGATGACCGGTAGCCCGATCGTCCTGGGTGATGCTGCGGGACATATCGACGTCGTCGTTAACGGCAAGGCCGGAACCGCGATGGCGGCCTTCAAGGGGCAGCTCAACGACGTCGATTTAGCCGCGGTGGTGACTTACGAGCGCAATGCTTTAGGAAACAGCGTGGGTGATATGGTTCAGCCATCCGCGATCAAGAATGCAAGATAAGGGGATTTAGATGTATACCGAAACAACACACGATGCAGCTCATGGCGAGCACCACGATCATGGTCCAGCGAAAGGTTTGATGCGTTGGGTTACGACGACTAATCACAAAGACATTGGCACCCTTTACCTGTGGCTGGCATTCATCATGCTGTTGTACGGCGGTTCCATGGCAATGATTATTCGCCTGGAACTGTTCCAGCCCGGACTGCAGTGGGTCGAGCCCCATTTCTTCAACCAGATGACCACGATGCACGGACTGGTAATGGTGTTCGGTGCGATCATGCCTGCTTTTGTCGGCCTCGCAAACTGGCTGGTACCGATCATGATTGGTGCCCCGGACATGGCGTTGCCACGCATGAACAACTGGAGCTTCTGGATCCTGCCGTTCGCGTTTACGATGCTGGCATCTACAACCTTCATGGAAGGTGGTGCTCCGGCGTTTGGCTGGACCTTTTATGCGCCGTTATCCACTACTTTTGCACCCGACACGACCGATTTTTTCATCTTTGCGGTCCACTTGATGGGGATTTCATCGGTCATGGGCGCGATTAATATTATTGCGACCATTTTGAACATGCGTGCCCCGGGTATGACCCTGATGAAAATGCCGCTGTTCGTGTGGACCTGGCTGATTACCGCCTACCTGTTGATCGCGGTTATGCCGGTACTCGCCGGTGCGGTTACGATGATGCTGACCGATCGTCACTTCGGCACCTCGTTTTTTGATGCTGCCGGCGGCGGTGATCCGGTCATGTTCCAGCATATATTCTGGTTCTTCGGTCATCCCGAGGTGTATATCATGATCCTGCCTGCCTTCGGCGTTATTTCGGCAATCATACCGACCTTCGCGCGCAAACCCCTGTTCGGCTACAGCTCGATGGTTTATGCAACCGCGTCGATTGCGATCCTGTCTTTCATGGTCTGGGCGCACCATATGTTTACCGTCGGTATGCCGGTCGCAGGCGAGCTCTACTTTATGTACGCGACCATCCTGATTTCGGTACCGACCGGGGTCAAAGTATTTAACTGGGTCACCACCATGTGGAAGGGTTCGATGACCTTCGAAACCCCGATGCTATGGGCGCTGGGATTCATTGTCATGTTTACCATCGGTGGCTTTTCCGGGCTGATGCTGGGCGTAGCCCCGGTGGATACCCAGTATCACGATACTTACTTTGTCGTGGCTCACTTTCATTACGTACTGGTAACCGGTGCGCTGTACTCGATTATCGCCGCCTTTTACTACTGGGTGCCGAAGTGGACCGGTCATATGTACGATGAAAAGCTGGGCAAGATCCACTTCTGGTGGTCAACCATTGCGGTTAATGTCCTGTTCTTTCCGCAACACTTCGTTGGCCTGGCGGGCATGCCGCGGCGAATTCCGGATTACTCTTTACAGTTCGCCGAGTTCAACATGATCTCGAGTCTCGGCGGTTTTGCGTTCGGCCTGGCACAGGTGTTCTTCCTGTATATCGTTATCAAGACGATCAAGGGTGGTGAAAAGGCGAGCGCTCAAGTCTGGGAAGGT
>Ga0265306_10000368_pt1 | contig 21217 bp, 17 predicted proteins | sample Helome_3_FD_192493 | JGI IMG/M metagenome (GOLD analysis project Ga0265306, IMG submission 192493) | Marine sediment microbial communities from subtidal zone of North Sea - Hel_20160420 (Illumina Assembly) | ecosystem: Environmental > Aquatic > Marine > Subtidal zone > Sediment ... | reverse complement strand
ATGATCACTGTGTTTTGCTTCCGAAAGTATAACAGAGCGTTTTAGTCTATGCTCAAGACTACGACTTACCATACCGTAATCCAGACGCCATCCCTTATTATTATTACGGGCATTTGCCCTGTAACTCCACCAGGTATAATGATGCGGATCTTTGTTAAAAAACCTAAAGCTGTCTATAAACCCACTATCCATAAAATTACCTATCCATTCGCGTTCAACGGGTAAAAAACCCGATACATTTTTATTTCTTACCGGATCATGAATGTCAACTGACTGATGACAAATATTATAATCTCCGCAAATAATCAGGTTGGGATGTTTAATTTTAATCTTATCTATATATGATTGCAGATCTGCCATATATTTCAATTTCAGATCTAATCTTGCCAAGTTGGTGCCTGAAGGAAGATACATACTCATAATGGAAACTCCACTAAAATCTGCCCGAAGGTTCCTGCCTTCAAAGTCCATATAATCTATTCCCGTTCCATATTCTACATGGTTTGGCTGCTTTTTAGACAAAATAGCTACCCCGCTATACCCCTTTTTTTGGGCACTAAACCAGTGATTATAAACGTATCCGCTTTTTTCAAATACACTAATATCTAATTGCTCTTTCATAGCCTTGATTTCCTGAAGGCAAATCACATCAGGATCAACCTGTTGTAGCCATTCCAGAAAACCTTTGTTAAGGGCTGCCCTAATACCGTTTACGTTATATGAAACTATTTTCAAAACTATATTGTTTATTTTCAAAAATAATGAATGTTTAATCTAACCAACAAAATGTTTTTTGGTCTATGATTTTAAAACGGCTAGTATACGAAGTGCTTTTATACATTATATAGCGCTCTGTGCTTTATTCCCCCTATGAAGTCAAAGTTTGTATAGCTAGGAAAAGGCCATTTCCCGATTAAATTTGGTTCGGTATGCTAGGGGAGATAAACCCGTATATTTCTTAAATGTTTTTCTGAAGGCCTTCTGATCATTGTAACCGACATTATACATTACCTGATTAATATTTAAAGTTGAGGATTCAAAGCTCTTTTTGGCAACTTCAACTTTTACTCGCTGCATATATTCCAATGGTGTGTTAAGGGTTGCTTTTTTAAATCTCCGAATAAAGGTTCTACTGCTTATCGCAAATTTTTTTGCCAGTACTTCCACGCTTAATTTTTCTTCAAAATTTTCCTCGATATAAATCTGGACTTCTTTTATGATCTCATCACTATGTTCCTTCTGTCCATTAAAAATTACAAATTGATTTTGATTAATCCGGTCAAAATCTATTTCTGCCATTTTAGAACACCATATTGCTGTTTCTCTTCCGTAATATTTTTCTATCAAATAAATTATCATATTTAAGAAAGAATAGGCTCCGCCGCTAGAATAGATACCATTATCCTCACTTATTATCTTGTCTGGCAGGAGATGGATTTTGGGGTATTTTTTTTCAAATTTTTGATGAACTGCCCAGTGAGTGGCACAGGATTTTCCATTAAGCAAGCCAGTTTCAGCAAGAATAAAAGCACTTCTGCATAAACTTGCGATATCTGCATCATCTATAATCCTTCTCATTTTTATCCAATTAATGAAAGGTTCATTTTTCACTAGTCCATCTTCAATATTTCCCGTGATAGAGGAGATTATAATCAAATTTGTACTTTTTACTTCCTCAATGGTTTTGGTCGGTTTTATCTGAAAATATTCATGACAAGAAATAGGCTCTTTTGTTAAGCCAACCAAGTCGATCTTAAAATAGTCCTCTTGATTTTTCCCTATTCGTTTTGAATAGCTATTGGCCATCTTAAAAAGGTTGAGCGTTCCAACAATAGTATCCAAAATAAATGTTCCTTCAGGTATAATAATGCTCAAATGCTTCATTTTAGTTTTTCTAACAAATATATAAGATGCATTTGGCATAATCAACCCCTTAAGATGTCATTAAAGACACCTTGCAGGTATGCATAAATGCCATAGCTTTGTATTATTCATAAACTTTTAAATTCATAAAAATGACAAATCAAGAAATTACAGTGGTGTATAAATGGACAGCCAATCCCGGAAAAGCAGAAGAGCTCAAAGCCATTTACAGGGAAGTCGAAAAACAGATGCAGGAAACAGAACCAAATGCACTTAAAGTAGATTGTTATTTCGATGAGAGTACAAATGCCTTAATTGTTTATGATCTATTCAAAGATGGTGCTGCTTTGGGCCAACATTTAGGTACAACAGCGGCCGGACACTTCCCAACCTTGCTTCAAGTTGCAGTCCCCGGGCCGTTTCTTTTTTGCGGAGATGTTCCTGAAGAATTGAAACAAGCTGCCATAGGTATGGGACTAGATGCAACATTTGCTCCCCGTATTTTTGGTTTTGACAGAAGGACTGGACAATAAATAATTCATTGAAGTAAAATAAAAATCAATAGAGTAGAAACATCATTCTATTCTATTGATTTTTATTTATGAAGTCTAAACGTTTGTATAAATTCACTTCATTACAATGATTATTTTCCATGAAGCACAACAGCTATAATCTAGCTTTTATCTGTATTTTTGGACTTCATAATATTTAATGAAGTACTACTTTTTATTTTTTATCCTAATTGCGAATTGTTTCTACGGGCTTTCGCAAGAAAAGGAAAAGGACTCCATTACCTACCTTAATGAAGTGATTATTTATAATCCTATTAGTGTTAATAAAACTCTTGGGATTACACAATCCACGATTATTCGGGAAAATGCATTTCAAAATCACAGCCCAATTGATATAGCCTCATCAATTAATCAGATCTCTGGAGTTTATCTGCTTTCAGGGGCATTAAACACCAACCGAATAACCATTCGGGGAGTTGGTGCGCGCACCCCATTTGGAACAGATAAATTGCGCTTATATTTTAAGGATATTCCGGTTACAAACGGTAGTGGTTTTTCAACTATTGAAGCATTTGACCTGGAAAACCTTACTTCAATGGAGGTGATAAAAGGGCCCAAAGGAACCGCATATGGGACAAATCTGGGAGGTGCCATACTTCTAAAGCCTAAAGAACAAATATCTAATGGAACCTATTTTGACAATAATTTTACTATAGGTTCATATGGGCTTATTAAAGACAATTTAAGTATTGCACATGCTACAGATAGTCTGGAGTTTAATTTGCACTATAATCATTTGAATACGGAAGGATACAGGGAGAACAGTAACTTTAACCGTAATGGCATTCTTCTGACAACAGCTATTAAACTTAACTCCAGGAGTTCAATTGCAATTTTAGCAAATTATATTGATTACACTGCACAAATACCAAGTTCTTTGGGGATAACTGCATTTACGGAAAACCCGAGACAAGCTGCTTTTACATGGAAACAGTCAAAGGGATTTGAATCTAATAAATATACACTTCTGGGACTCTCGTATAACTATAAAATAAGTAGTAAACTGGAGAATACCACAAGTCTGTTTACTCATATCTTGATCATTATGAAGCCCGCCCTTTCAATATTCTAGATGAGTTTACTAATAGTTATGGTTTCAGATCACAATTTATAGGACATTTTGGATATCAGGATAGAGAAGCATCTTACCTATTTGGAGGAGAACTCTACAATGATGAATATAATTGGAGAACTTATGAGAATTTATATGAAGAAAACAATGGAAATGGCAGTTTACAGGGAAATGAGCTTAGTCGCAACAAGGAATACAGAAGGCAGTTCAATCTGTTTGCCTCTCTGACACTCCCGCTTGCTAATAGATTTAATATGCAACTAGGGATTAACCTAAACAAAACTCATTATGACTACAGAGATTTATTTAACTCGGGGGAAGATAATAAAAGTGCAAAACGAAATTTTGATCTGATAGTAATGCCTAGTTTGGATTTGGTCTACTCCTTTAGCCCGGGAAGGCAGGTTTATTTAAATATTAGCAGGGGATTTTCTAACCCTGGATTGGAAGAAACACTTACTCCTGAAGGAATAATAAACCCGGAAATAACCCAGGAAAAAGGGATGAATTATGAGCTTGGTACAAAAATATTTCTTGCCGAGAATAAACTATGGTTGAATCTTGCAATATTTAGGATGAATATTAATGACCTATTGGTCTCACAACGCATTGGAGAAGATCAATTTGTTGGTAAAAATGTCGGGAGCACAAGACATCAGGGCGTTGAATTAGATATTAATTATACGTTCGATCTAAGCTCTAAATTACAAATCATTCCTTTTGCAAGTTACACCTTAAGTGACCATAAATTCGTTGATTTTGTAGATGGAGACAATGATTATTCGGGAAATCCTTTAACCGGAGTACCCAGGAATAGAGTAAATTTAGGATTACGCCTTAACTATACAAAAGATTTTTATTGGAATACTACCTATCAATATGTAGATGGCATTCCTCTTACAGATGCCAACACTCTGTATAGCGAACCATACAATCTTCTTAACACAAGATTGGGTTATAGGAAAGAGATTGTAGAGAATTTATACATTTCTTCAGATTTGGGTATAAATAATATTTTTAATGTTAATTATGCGCAATCTGTATTAATTAATGCTGTTGGATTTGGGGGGGCTGAACCTCGATATTACTACCCGGGAAATGACAGAAATTTTTATGTAAGTCTTGGACTTAGATATCAATTATGAGTTTTATCCCGGAATAGGGCTTTATTCCGTTTTCTGCAACCAGTTTTTCATAGCCACTTCATTAGCAATAGTCTCATTTACAGCACCAATAGCAACTCTCTTCTGCTCCATTGTATCTCTGTGACGAATAGTAACCGTTTCATCTTCTAAAGTTTGATGATCAACAGTAATACAAAAAGGAGTCCCGGCGGCATCTTGTCTTCTATATCTTCGCCCAATAGCATCTTTCTCATCATAGATCACATTGAAGTCCCATTTGAGATCATCAATAATTTTATGTGCTATTTCTGGTAATCCATCTTTTTTTACAAGTGGTAGAACAGCGGCTTTAGTGGGTGCAAGTACCGCAGGTATTTTTAAAACTATTCGGGTTGTTCCATTTTCCAATTCTTCTTCCTTAAGTGAATTTGAGAAAACAGCCAGGAACATTCTATCCACTCCAATAGATGTTTCTACTACATAAGGCACATAATTCTGGTTGAGTTCTGGATCAAAATACTGCAATTTTTTACCAGAATATTGTTCATGGCTACCCAGATCAAAATCAGTCCTGGAATGAATCCCTTCCAGTTCTTTAAATCCAAAAGGAAATCTAAACTCAATATCCGAGGCGGCATCAGCATAATGAGCTAGTTTTTCATGATCATGAAAACGGTAATTCTCTTCGCCCATTCCCAGTGATAAATGCCATTTCATACGCAATTCCTTCCATTTTTCATACCACTCTATCTGAGTTCCGGGTTTAATAAAAAATTGCATCTCCATTTGTTCAAATTCTCGCATCCTGAAAATAAATTGCCTTGCAACAATTTCATTCCTGAATGCCTTTCCAATTTGTGCAATTCCAAATGGTATTTTTAATCGGCCGGATTTTTGAACATTCAGAAAATTTACAAATATCCCCTGTGCTGTTTCAGGTCTCAAATAAAGATCGGTCGCATTTTCAGCCGAAGCTCCTAGTTTTGTTCCGAACATTAAATTAAATTGTTTAACATCCGTCCAGTTTTTAGACCCTGAAATGGGACAAACTATTTCGAGCTCCTCGATTAAGTTCTTTACATCCTCTAAATCTTCGGCTTCCAAGGATCTTCCTAAGCGTTTAAGTATGCTTTGAGCTTTTCCCTGATAACCCAAAACACGCGGATTCGTAGTAAGAAATTGTGTTTTATCGAATGTTTCACCAAATCGTTTTGAAGCTTTCTGAACTTCTTTATCAATTTTTGCTTCAATTTTAGCTACATAGTCCTCAACTAAAACATCTGCACGATACCTTTTTTTAGAATCTTTGTTATCAATGAGTGGATCATTAAAAGCATCTACATGTCCGGATGCTTTCCAGGTAGTAGGGTGCATAAATATGGCGGCATCAATGCCAACAATGTTCTCGTGCATCTGCACCATTGCTTTCCACCAGTATTCCTTTATGTTTTTTTTAAGTTCTGCCCCATTTTGCGTATAGTCATACACCGCACTCAAACCGTCATATATTTCGCTTGATTGCACCACATAGCCATATTCCTTTGCGTGTGAAATTACCTTTCTAAAGATGTCTTCTTGATTTGCCATTTGGCAAAAATAGAATATTATCCCATTTATTTTTTAAGAGATAGACATAAAATGGAATAACACTAACAAGTAATGTTTATTTTAATTGAAATTCTGAAGATGATAGTAGTTTTTCATTTTCAAAAACATTAAGCGTATAGGTGCCAGGTTCAAGCGAGCCTTCAGGGATTGTTATAAAATCACATACACTAAGTTCATTCCCGGTGGATACAAGTTCTACCCTTTTGCTATAGATATTTCCATTTACTGAAATGATATTGGCGTTATCCTCTATAACACCCATATTAGGACCAAGAAACTGAAAGTAAATAACCTTTTCTTCGTTCCTATCATCAGGATTACCCATTATCGTTACACATCCTCTTAGCTTTTCAATAGTAGATGCTTTGGTGGTTTTAATAGGTTTTCCGCTTCGCAGTCTAAAACCACTTCCTTCTGAATTTTCCAACTTCAAATAGCTCTTAATTCGCAATTCATTGCTAAGTTCTCTATTTTTTTCACGTAACAAGGCTTCTGCTTCTGCAAGTGAACTACTTTTTCCTCTTAATTCTTCGATCATTTTGCGAGTCTCCTCATATTTATCGGAGAGTAGCATATTGTTGTACTTAAGGAAATTGTTTTTAAGTTTAAGACTATCGTGTTTTACTTCTAATTCGCGAAGCTCTTTCTTATATTCCTTCAATTTGGCTACGGTAAAGTTGAGTCTTCCCACCGAATCCAATAGCTGTTGTACACGATATTTGGAATCCTGTAATTCTATTTCATTTACCTCATTAAGTGCTGAAAGTCTGTCTACTTCAGTCTTCATAAGGGTTAAATCCTTTACAAGCAGCCCTTTTTCATCTTCAAGATAGTTTATTTGTGTTCTGGATTGGGCATAACTATAGTAGAAAGCTATTAATATGCCTAAAATTACGGCAACTAATGCAGCAAGTATTATCTTATAGTTAAATTTATTATCTTGAATATCCATTCAGATAGGCTAAGTAAATAAGATTAGGTTTAGTTAAGATTTGTACTTTTCCAAGCTATCAAATATAATAAATGATATCAACACGGTACTTCTACCGCGGTTGTGTTTTGGATGTAATGTTCAATTATATCGAGGAGAGCAGCTTTTGTGTACACTTTGTCGGAACCAAATACCGCTTACCGAATACAATTTTATTGATCAAAATGCAGTGGATACAATATTTTATGGCCGAATTGACATAAAAAAGGCCTCTGCTTTCCTTTTCTATTCAGATCAGGGGATTGTTAAAAATTTAATCCACTTTTTAAAGTATAAAAATCAACCTCAAATAGGTCAATTTTTAGGGGACTGGTATGGCCAGGTTCTAAAAGAAAGAAACGCTCTAAACTATATTGATATTGTAATACCTGTTCCATTACATAAAAAAAAGCTTAAAAAACGAGGATATAATCAAGTATCCGGGTTTGCAAAAAGAATTGCAGAGCATATTAATGCCAGTTATATGGAGCATATTCTTGTAAAAACAGCAAATACGCGTACCCAAACAAAAAAAAACAGGCTTTATCGCTGGAGAGGTATGCCAGATCTTTACAGAGTGACTCATCCTGAGATTTTGTCTAATAAAAATGTGTTATTGATTGATGATGTGATTACTACTGGTGCTACCATAGAAGCCTGTGCACGGGCTATAAGAAAGGCAAAAGACGTTACTGTTTCAGTTGCTGCGATGGCGGTTGTTCCTTAATTTCACAGTTCTATAAATTAATTGTTTCTTTGCCTTATAGAATAATCAAATGCCTCGAATACAGCGTATTTTATCCTTCTTTTTTCTTATTGCAGTTATTCTTGCGGTAATACAATGCGCCAGGAGAGGAAGTCCTTCTGGTGGGCCTAAAGACACAACACCGCCAGTATTAATAAAGGCAGATCCGGAAAACTTTACAACTGAATTCAAGGCTAAAAAAATCAGGCTTTATTTTGATGAATACATCAAACTAGAGGATGTTCAAAATCAGTTAATAGTATCTCCTCCATTAAAATATAATCCTGAAGTTTCACCTCAGGGAGGGGCAAGCAAATATGTAGAGGTAACATTAAAAGATACTTTGTTGGAGAATACAACCTATACATTAAACTTTGGACAAAGTATTGTGGATAATAATGAGGGCAATCCGAACAGTTTCTTAACTTATGTTTTTTCTACAGGTACATATATTGATTCATTAACTGTTTCAGGGGTTGTTAAAGATGCTTTCAATGTAAAAGCGGATGATTTTATTAGTGTGATGTTATACGAAATAGATACGTCATATACTGATTCTACTATCTTTAATAAACCTCCTAATTATCTTACAAATACATTGGACAGTACCACGATCTTTCAACTTAAATACCTCAAAGAAGGAAAATATGCGATTTTTGCTATTAAAGATGAATCTAAAAACAACCTATTCGATCAGAATATTGACAAAATAGGCTTTATTGAAGACACTGTATCTCTGCCTACAGACACTGTTTTTCTGCTTAATCTTTTTAAAGAAATCCCTAATTATAGTTTAAGAACACCAAATTATGCAGCTGCCAATAAAATAATTTTTGGCTATTCCGGGGGTGATGTAAAATTAGACGTCACAGCTTTAACAGAATTTCCTGATTCTATTAGAACCCTCGTTGCTAAAGAGCCGGAAAAAGATACCCTTAACTATTGGTTCACTCCCTTCGAAATAGATTCTATTATTTTTAAAGTGACAAATGAAAGTTTGAAGAAAATAGACACGTTTACTGTAAAAACCAGAAAGCTGGCTTCAGATTCTTTGATGCTCGCTCCCAGTCACCTAAACACCATAAATTTTGAAGATGAATTCCATATAACTTCCAGCATACCTATAATTACTATAGATACAACAAGGGTTGCTATTTTCAACAAGGATACAATGGAAGTTAATTTCAAAACTCAATTAGACTCTGCAAAAAACCAGATATCCATGGAGTTTGAGAAAGAGGCGGATGAGACCTATTATCTAAGTTTACTTCCTAATTTTGTTACAGATTTCTTTGGAGAAACCAATGATACAATTAACTATAGATTATCTACAGGAGGGTATGCTGATTTTGGCAATCTGCGTTTGAATTTAGCAGGTGAAATAGCCTATCCAATTATTGTACAATTAACCGATGAAAAGGGGAAATTGTACAGGGAAATATATGTGCCAGAAGCGAAAGCCTTAGATTTTAATTCACTTGAGCCCGGAAATTATCTTATCCGGATTATTATTGATAATAACGCTAACGGCAAGTGGGATACAGGAAATTATTTAAAGAAGATTCAACCTGAAAGAGTTATCTATTACCCAGGTACTATTGAAATGCGGGCCAATTGGGAAAAAATTGAAACATTTACTGTTTTAGATTAAAATGATCTCTATCTTCTAAAAATTTAAACTGAGCCCTCAAATCTTTTAATTTTTTGAGGTTTAAAGTCGCATAGAGTACCTCATCATTTTTGGAGAAAACAATCTGACTTCCCATAGGATCGTACATTGCTGAATGACCTGAGTATCTATGTGCATTATTATCCTCACCCAATCTATTAACCCCAATACAATAGCTCATGTTTTCTATTGCCCGTGCTTTTAATAAAGTATCCCAAGCTTCAATTCTCGGTTCGGGCCAATTGGCTACAAAAATTAAAAGGTCATAATCTCCTTTATATCTAGACCAAACAGGGAATCGAAGATCATAGCATATTAAAGGACAAATCCGGAATCCTTTATAAGAAAATACCAATCTCTCTGTGCCTGAATCATATATTTTACCTTCTCCTGCAAATGTAAATGTATGTTTCTTATCATAGGTCTTAGCTGTACCATCTGGGTGTATAAAAAAAAGTCTGTTTGAAAATTTATTCTTTTTCTTAAATGAAATGCTCCCTACCAAAGCCATATTTTTATCTCTGGCTATTTCCTTCATCCATTTTACGGTATTTTCTCCCTCTTTAGCATTCACTCTTTCCGGGTTCATGGTAAATCCGGTTGTAAACATTTCAGGCAAAATAATCATATCCGTATCGCTTGGAATCTCTTTTATCTTTTTGGAAAACATTTTTCTATTTTCCGAAGGATTCTCCCATATCAACTTTGTCTGTATCAACGCTACTTTAAGCTCACTTTGCATAATAATCATTAGTTATCCATTCTTTTCCAATAGCGTAATCAAGTCCGAAAATCCTTGCATTTTGGCATGGTCCAGAGCTGTATTTCCCCGTGCATCTTTTACCATTGTATCTGCACCACATTCTAATAGCAGCTTTGCTAATTTTCCTTTATTAAAGGTAGCAGCATAAATCAGGCAGGTGGCACCCAAGGCATTTCTCTCATTTACGTTCGCTCCTCCGTTTATTAAATCCTTGGCTAATTGTACTAAGCCTTTAAAACTGGTTCCCATTAAGGCAGTATTACCCGAAGCATCTTTAGCATCGATTTTCGCTCCTTGCTCTAGAAGGAAATTCGCTATCTCTCTATGATCATAATAAGTTGCAAGAATTAAAGGGGTATACCCTCTCTGGTCAACAGAATTTACCAGGGCCGGTATTTCTGAAGCCAAATCCTTAACGGCTTTAATATTACCATTTCTTATTTCATTAAAAAAAACTTCAATTTTGTCTTGCATAGAAATTAAATGTATAAAAAAAATATAACTATAAGATTCTTCTTATGGTGACATAAGACATAGTTAAAAAATGAGTCTTAAAATGGTCAATTATACCCTACAGTTCCTTGAACCAGATCATTGAAGTACTTAAATTTAAATCATAGCTGTATTATATGATATACTTTTAAGGTATTTTCTTACGTTATACTAATTATACCTAACTATAAGACAAATAAATCAATTGGAATCACTTTTAATTTCTTCTTTTATTAAAGATTATCCTGCATCTGTAGTTATTGTAAATCATGAAATGCAAATTATTGACCATTCCATGCTTTGGCTAAAAGAATTGGAGAATCTTGGTAGCCCAATTGGACTTTCTATCTATGATGTAATCGATTACACTTCCGAGGATTTTTCAAAATGTTGTGAAGAATGTCTGCTAGAAGGTGAAATAATGAAGGTCATTCAAAAATTAAATCATACTGAGGAAAATACGCAATGGCTCGAATGGACCATTTCGCCATGGAAAGAGAGCCCCGGCAAGATCAACGGCCTGATCATAGTGAAGAATGATATCACTGAAACGAAAAAAAAAGAAGAACTTTTGCTAAAAGCCAAAAGTATTGCCCGAATAGGGGGATGGGAAGTAGATTTAATGGCCAATACGATGCACTGGACCCAAGTAACGAAGGAAATTCATGAAGTGCCCAGGGATTTCATACCTAATTTAGAAGAAGGTATTAATTTCTATAAAGAAGGAGTTGACCGTAACAAAATCACCAGTCTGGTAAGTGATGCTATAAAAGATGGCGTGCCTTGGGATACAGAGTTACGAATTATAACTGCCAAGGGTAAAGAATTATGGGTGAGGACAAAAGGAGAAGTAGAGGTAGTAGATAACAAAGTAGTTCGCTTGTATGGTTCTTTCCAGGATATTGATGAAAAAAAGAGGGTAGAACTAAAATACAATGAAGTTTCAGACAGGCTGGCTATTGCTACAAAAGCTGCCTCCATTGGAATCTGGGATTATAATGTTGTCGATAATAACCTGGTATGGGATGATAATATGTATAAGATGTATGGGCTAAACAAAAAGAATTTTAGTGGGGTTGTTGAAGCCTGGGAATCTAGCGTTCATCCTGAAGATATTAAGCCTGCTCAGGAAATATTAGAACTTGCACTAAAAGGTGAAATAGAATTTAACACCGAATTTCGAATAGTATGGCCAAATGGTGAAGTCAGATATATTAAAGCAATAGGTCATGTTATCAGAGATTCTAAAGGAAATGCAATCAAAATGGTCGGTGCCAATTGGGATTTCTCCATGGATAAAAAAGCTGAAAAAAAATTAAAAGATCTTCTTGATATCACCAGCGAACAAAACAATAGTTTAATGAATTTTGCTCATATTGTTTCTCATAACCTAAGGTCTCATTCCAGTAATTTATCCATGCTTACAGGGTTTTTCTCTGAGGAAAAAGATAATGAAGAAAAGGACCGGCTTATAAAAATGTTGTGCGAAGCTTCTGAAAGTTTAGACGAAACCGTGCAGCATTTAACGGAGGTGATCCAGGTGAAAATTGATGCACATGATAAAATGCGTTCTGTAAACCTATATGAAACCATAAAAGGTGTTGAGAAGAACCTGGCTGTCTTTTTAAAAGAAAAAAATACAACTTGTAAAATAGACGTGGGGAAAAAGCTCCAAATTAATGCTATTCCGGCTTATATGGATAGTATTCTTTTGAATTTGTTTACCAACAGTCTAAAATATAGTTCCCCAAAAAGATCTCTACTCCTTAAAATAAAAGCTGAAAGAAAAGGCCAGTATACCATGGTTACCTTCTCGGACAACGGACTGGGAATAGATCTGAAAAGGCATGGCGATAAAATTTTTGGAATGTATAAGACCTTCCATAGGCATAAAGATGCGAAAGGAATAGGGCTTTTTATTACCAAAAATCAAATTGAATCTATGAATGGTAAAATTGAAGTGGATAGCCAGGTAAATAAGGGTACTGAATTCCGATTGTTTTTCAAGGCTATTGACGATTAATCTGCAATATAATGAAGAAATTAAAAGATGTTTGTATAATTGATGATGATCATATATTTATTTACGGGATTAAACGTCTAATGAAGGAAGTAAATTTTGGCGAGGATATTCTCGTGTATGAAAATGGAAAGGAGGCTCTAAATGGGCTTAAACTACATTCGGAAGCCGGTAAGCAATTACCCTCAATTATCTTTTTAGATTTAAACATGCCTATTATGAATGGCTGGGACTTTCTGGATGATTTTTGTAAAATCAATGCCTCAGAATTAAATAACACAGTGGTTTATATCATAAGTTCGTCAGTTGATCCAAGAGATTTGGTTCGAATAAAAAGCTATTCAATTGTGAAAGATTATATTCTTAAACCTGTAACGGCAAATGATCTGGAAGTTATACAGAAAGAAGAAGTTGCATAAATCTTAAATATCAGCGGATTCCCGGTGAAAAATCTTCAGGTGCATTCTGTGGTACTTTTATTGTTTCAGAACCTCCAGTATCATTATAAATAGTCCATTCGCTAAAGGTAAAGACCGGGTTCCCGGTCGCAATATTTAAGTTTCTTTCGGCTTTCCCGTCTTCAAATTCATGATTTGTTCCGGAACCATCTTCACCAATAAGTCCGAAGATATCAATTACGGTTCCAAAAGGATCTGTCAATACTAAATTATCATCGCCATTAGAATCTGCCGGACTATTGCTTCCCACTTCAACATCGGGAGGAAATCCGTAAACCCTTTCAAATTCAGTGGCATTTGGTGAGAAAACCAAAGTACTATTTGAATCTATTATTATCCCCGAAAGGTCTATTTCTGATCCTGAAGTAACGTTTTCGTTAGTATACCTTATTAAAAACCAACCATCTAATTGAATTTGATTATTGCCGGCATTGTAAAGTTCAATAAATCGAGCTTCTGCATTATTATTAGGGTCAGCTATCTCAGAAATAAGCACATGGTCCGATGTCAAAAAGACTTCGGTATCTTCACAACGTTCACTTATCATATCCATATCGTTCAATCCGCGAATGATTAGTTGATAATCATTATTTTCTCTATAAAGTACCGCTGTTACAGAGCCGTTCCCATTAGGGAGTATTTCATCCTGAAAATCAGAATAACCACTATTTAATAATTCAATCAAACCACCATTACAATTCGTAAGGTTCCTTATGGTTTCCTCCTCTGGAAAAGCAAAAGCCAGGTTTTGTTCCTCCGTTATAACCTCCAGACTTTCAAGCCTTATTAAAGTGCTCACGAGATCTTCGTTAAGTTCTGGTATAGAGGTAATAATAGGAACCAAATTACTGACAGGTTCACATGATACAAAAAGATGATCCTTCACGGCAAGGGACGGTAACCTTCCTATGCTCAATTTTCCAAAAGACGTGAATACGCCGCCAAGCTTGTAAACACCTTTACTCCTCCCTAAATAAAGACCCTTCAGTTTAATATAAATTTTACTTCCAATTTCATAAAATAAGTAAGAATCCCTAAGGTCTATTTCTATTTGAAAGCCTGAAGTTGGGATTATCGGATCATCTTGTATATGAATTGTGCTGAAAAAATTTCCATCCTGATCTGATGAAATAACATAACCTGCAATTACAAAATCTTCCTGTATTCGTATAACATCTCCTTGATATGAATTTTTGACTTCATTGAAAGTAATATTCGCAATTAATCCATCATTACAAGGTGTTCCCGGATTCTTAAAATCTGGATCCTTTACGCAGCTGAAAATGAAAAGAAAACAACAATACTTAACTAATATAACTGGATTACATTGCTTTACTCTTTTCATTTTAATAGCTATAATAGTCAATTTTTGACTCTATTTTATTTTAAAAACTTATGGCAAGATTCAAAAAAAAAGTTCTTCCATAACCAAACCAGTACTTTGGCCCAAAAGTTGGAGTTGCACTTAGATTGTCCTGAACTAATTGCCCATAATTACCATTCCTATTTTGCTCATACCCTCCGGTTCTAAAAACTGTATCAAATACATTGTTAATGCTAACAAATACACTTAGGTATTTCCCATTTAGTAACCAGGATTTCCCTCCAACCAGATTTAAGAGATATATATTACCCAAAGGTTTTTGTTTTAACAAGTTATCAGCATTTTCCAAATTGGCATTTTCAAACGGTTGGCCTGTATCAGGATTTAAATAGAAACTCTGGGTTCTTCTTATAATTGATATACTGGTATAATTATCCGACAGATAGTTCATTTTTGCGCCAATCCACCAGAATTTCGGATCTCTGTATTCTACTCCAAACGAAAGCGCCATTTGCGGGCCGCTTGGCAGTTTATAGTTCTTAATTTTAGCAATTCCAAGGTCTTTTGTTCCTTCTAGAGTGATTAAATCTTCTTCATTACCTGCAGTATCAAAATTTATGGCCAGATTGGGGTCACTGGCATAAACATATTTCCCTAACGCCAAGGCCCCGGATAAATTCACAGATGAAGAAAGCTGGTATGACAAACCCAACTCAACGCCCATATTTAGTTTATCAAGATTGGTAATTACCTCTTGCACAAAATCTGAACCAACTCCGGCATCAACAAAGAAAAAGTTAACATCAGTAAGTTTTTGAAAACGAGTGTAAAAGCAGGTTATTCTTCCCATAAGGTTTAGAAACCTGATAAAGTAGTTGAAATCAATACTTGTAATTTTTTCTTTGTTTAAATTAGGTACAATTGCATTGTTCTCTCTTGGATTTATAAATGCATTTACTATGAATGGGGCTCTATTCAAGAGTATTCCATTTGTACTAATCCATTGCCTCAAATTTAATTTATAAGTAAATCCACCTTTAAGGCCATAATTACTGAATTGTATGGGATCGCTTTTTCCCAGTGAATTTTCGGGGAAGCGTTCATTCAAAAAATGTCCATTTCGTTGGTACCTCGAATTTGTGTAGTTCGCCGCCAAAAAAAAGTTCCATTTACTTTTGTCGACACTCATTTGAGCAAAAGCATCAAATACTTGGTAATTGAAAGTATAATCATAATTAAAGATATCCCCTTTACCCTTTTTCAATTCGCCATCTAGATCATTTCTGGTATTAGAAAAAGGGTCTTTATCTACATGATAATCTGCACTTAATAGGTCTTGAATTTTTGCAAAATTATGCGAAATGGCCTTTCTAAAAGACATATTCATGTCTACAGTGACCACCTCATTAGGCATAATATTAAAGGTAGTATTGAGCGTCAATTGTTTATCCTCAGCAGTATCGTTGTATAAGACATAAGCAGCGATCCCATTTCCAGAGTTCACGGTATTTGCTTTGTAGAGGCTTTCCCAATGCAATTGAGGATTTAATACAAAGGCCTGTTTGGCTAGATCGGCATTTAAAAAATTTGCCCCAATAGGGCTGTTTATATAAAAGCTGGGTAAATATCTATAATAAGTGGGATCCGGATTGGGAGCGTTATAATATCCTATTCTACTTTTTGCAAAGCTGCCAAATTGGTAAGATATTGCTGCATTAATATGTAGTTTTTTAAATTTCCCAAAATAGTTAAGCATAAATAACGGTTCCAAAATTTTACGTTCCCTGGAATTGCGAAAGTGGCCGTTCTGAAATCCCCAATAGGGATTATACCTGTTACCCGCTAAATTATATACCTCCTCAGTTATAGCTGCAGAACTTCCACGGCGATTGGAAGAAAGAATGCCTGTAAAAAGCAAACTATTAGTGGTGTTGAATTGATATTCAATTGCTCCATATATTGAAAAGGCATCATATAACGTTCCGTTTACAAATCCTTCCTTGGCCCATCTTCTTGATACTGAAAGAGAATAGAAAAAATCACTTTCACTCTTTCTGGAGGTATAACTGGCCATAATACGTCCCGAATAAATACGATTAGAGAGAGAGCCGGATAATCTAAACCCCGGTCGAAGACCTGACGGTCTTGTATCTATATTTGTGACCCCCAGAAGTCCTCCAAACCCATAAGGAGATGATTGTAATCCTAAGTTAAAATCCTGGTTCCTTACCACATCATTAAGACCACCCCAATTATTCCATTGCGGCCTCCCGTCACGAAGTTTATTCATAAGGACGCCATTTATTAATACGCTGCCATTATGTGAGTCATAACCCTTCACTTTGAAAAATACTTGTCCAAAATCAAAGGCTGCCCGGTTTAAAAAGACATCACGAGTGGCTGTCAACATGCCCAAATTTCCTCCCTCTAGTTCCCCATTAATAATTTGGTTATCGGTAAGTGTTACTAAAATTTCATTTTGATCAATGGAAAAGTCCTTTTCAATTAGTATTTGCCCCAATTTTAATTCATCTTGGGAAATCTCAACGGGCAGCCTTTTTACAATATATTCCTTAGCCTTAATTGATAAAACGAAATCCCCCTTTAAAGTAGTAACTAATTTAAAGCTCCCATCCTCATTGGTAATTGTCTTTAAAGATGTTCCCTCTATTTCAATAGTTGCATAAGAAATTGCAAGGAGACTTTGCGCATCTCCGATGGTCCCGGTTATACTTATTTGCTGTCCGTTAAGCACTTGAAAAAAGAATAAGAGAATAAAAATACAGTGGATAAATCGCATTCAAATTTCCATAAGATTCGGACCGAAAGTATTCTTGCCGGCTGCATTTTGCTTGCGGCATCCAGGTATAAATTGCGATTGGAAGCAGGTTGTAACTAATTTGGAAAATAAAATATTATGGGCATAAAGAGTATGTTTTTTTCTGTATTGCTGATATCAAATTTGGTGCAATCACAAAATGAGGGTCGGTATAGTATACGCTCCTTTGCTTTCTACAATGTTGAAAACCTATTTGATACTGTTAATGATTCTTTATACTTTGATGATGAAATGACGCCAGAAGGAAGTTATAACTGGACCCTCGAGCGTTATAGGCTTAAAATAGCCCATATAGCTGAAGTAATCGCAAAGATCGGGCAGTCAATTACGCAAACCTGCCCTGATATAGTTGGTCTGTGTGAGGTTGAAAATCTGAAAGTAATAAAGGATTTGGTAAATCATCCATCTCTCAGGTCTTGTAACTTCAATATTATTCATTATGATTCCCCGGATGAAAGAGGTATTGATGTGGCGCTAATATACAAAAGCACCAGATTTATTCCCGTATCATTTAAAAGCCACAGGCTTTTGATATTTAATGATTCTGATCAACGGGATTTTACCAGGGATCAACTTGTAGTAGAGGGATTATTAGAAGGGGAAGAGTTCTATATTATAGTTAACCATTGGCCTTCCCGTAGCGGAGGAGTAACAAGAAGCAGGCCTTACAGAAAAGCTGCCGCCAGACTCAGCAGAAGAATAATAGATTCTGTGTTGAGACTTAACATTGATGCCAAACTAATATGTATGGGTGATCTAAATGATAATCCAACCGATAGCAGCATAAAAAATACGCTGATATTCACTGATAGGGAAAATGAAGAAAGTCCGGTTTTCTTTAATCCAATGGAAACTATGTATAAAAAAGGTGACGGTTCTCTCGCTTATCGGGACCAATGGAGTTTGTTCGACCAAATTATACTCTCAAAAAATCTTATAAATGAAAATAGGAATTCATATACATTTTGGAAAGCCGGTATCTATCATCCTCCATTCCTAAGGAATAAAACAGGGAATTATAAGGGATATCCTTTTCGCACCTATGTAGCCGGAAGATATATAGGTGGGTATAGTGATCATTTTCCTGTTTATGTTTTTCTAATAAAAAAGGTGGATTAGGACTTACTCTGAAGTGGTTATTTTAATATTTCTCCATTTCACCTTAATTCCTCCACCATCATGTATTTGCAGTGCTATAGAGCCTTCACCCGCCCCAATTTTATCATCCTTAATTGTGACCATTTCTACTCCATTTAGCCAGGAGGTGAGCTCATCTCCTGATAATTGAATTTTCATGGTATTCCACGCCCCTTCTTTAAGTACCTTTTCCTTTTCTGCGCTGGGTTTAATTAACCAACCTCTTCCATAAGATTCATAAACCCCCCCGGTATGATGTCCTTTTGGAGCAACCTCAACCTGCCAGCCACTTACCTTTGTTCCATCAATAGTAGACCTGATAAACACCCCACTGTTACCATCAGCTTCCTGAAAAAACTCCAGTGTAAGTACAAAGTCCTTGTAATGCTCATCTGTAGCCAGATAACCATATTGAGCGTCAGGACCGCTTTCAGAAACCAATAAGCCATCTTCTACATACCATTTCTCAGTACCATAGATAGTCCATCCGGAAAGATCATTTCCATTAAATAAAGATTGCTCCTGTGCAAGTACCACAAGGCTAAATAACAGGGCTATAAGACTGCTTAATAATTTCATAATTTATCTATTGATTAGTTAAACCACTGACCCCATGGAATCCTGCTTAGGATAAGAACAAGGCCCAGGCCGTAAAAAATGGCGATTGCTTTAAATTTTCTTTTGGCTTCCATGAATTTTTTATGACGAGACCAGCCTATCGTGATTAAAACTATCGCAATTATGTTGATAAATGGATGTTCTACAGCCAATAGTCTTGCGGCCGAATTTAAACCGCCCATTCCAAATTCTTTAATGGCCGAAAACCCATTGGATGAAACAAAAAACAAGATAAGACCCAAAACCAATTGAATATGCGAAAGAATAAGGGTAAAAAGGCTTATTCTAAAATCCTTTTCCAGCGTAAACATCCTGTTACTCATTAATCCTGTAATTGCGTTGGCCACTGCAAGAAAGAGAATTGCCAGAACTATGTAGGCCAGGTAAGAATGTGCCGTTTGTAAAATTTCCATTTTGATTTATTTTTTCTAAAAATACGGAATTCTAGGAATTAAAAAACCCCGGCAAAAATGCCGGGGTTTTTTAATTTAGATTTTGATACCCTTAATTAAATATATAACGCAATCCAAGTTGCATTTGCCATCTGGAAGACTGTAATCCTGAATCGTCTAATTCAACGATATTCGGAGATCCATCATCATTAATAACCCCGGAATTAATATCGAATGTTGGTATATCACCAGTAGATACAGTAGTAAGCGGGCTTACATTCTGTCTAACAAATTTTTTCTTTCCCCAATCCTTATTCAAAAGATTAGTGAAATTAAAAATGTCTGCAGAAATTTGAATGGTATTCTTTTTACCACCTACATCAAATGAAAAATCCTGCAAAAATTTCAAATCAACAATATTACTCCATGGTCCCCTTGAACCATTTCTCTCGGCATATTGCCCTCTTCTGTTTCTTAAATAATCTACACTATTTATAAAGGTATCCAATTGTTGCCATTTAGCAGCCTGCTCAGCAGGATCCCCGGCAAAAACAATTTCATCCTGAGATGCCGGAATATAAATCAGTGCATTATCCCTGGAATCATCATTTAACAAGTCTCGTCCTTCATTATAGGTAAAACTATAAGGTTGTGATTGTGACCCATCATAAAAAAACCCAAAAGTTGTTTTAATATTTTCATTCCATCTCACCTCATAACTAACATTCGCATTTACTCTGTTTCCCAGTGCAAAATCTGAACGACTAACCGGTAAATTAGAATTTTTACCATTAACAGATTGTATGTTTCTCCATTGAGAGCTATTCTGTGAAGAAGTGCCATCAAAAACCTTGAAAGAATCACCCCATGAATAAGATACCTGTCCGGCAAAACCATTCTCAAACGGTTTTCTCAACGAGAACGTAAAGTTGGTAGCATCTCCACCGCCTGTATTTGAGGCCAAATAAATTCCCCCGTATGTGCCATCAATTAAATCACTTCTATCGTAAAAAGGTCGGTTATCTGCTCCAGAATAGTTTCCAACAGGGCCTTTAAGATTTAAATTCTCATAATAGATGTCCGTAATAACATCTGTATAAAGGAAGTCTGCTGTAGCTATCAATCCCCAAACAGGCAATTTCTGATCTACCGCAATATTGTATTTAACTACCTGAGGCAATTTAAAGTCTTTGGAAATTAAATCTACATTTCCTCCAACACCACCAGTGCCAGGTAGTGGATCTTCAAACTGGTTGTTTACGTCTGGTTCAAAAGGCTGATCAAACTCAAACATAAAACCTCCTGTCACACCATTATTGTTATAGGTCCCTCCGGGCCATACCAACGGAAGTCTTGATGTAAACACACCTAACCCACCTCTTATTTGAGTGGTATTGTTACCATCAACATCCCAGTTAAATCCAACACGGGGTGCAATCATAGCCGTTGGGTTTATACCCTGACCAACTCTGGCGCCTTGTAAATTTTTGCCGGCAGCTTCAAGCAATCCTACGGTTCTTGTATTAAAATCTTCATTAACAGGACCATCTG
>Ga0265306_10000367_pt1 | contig 21280 bp, 19 predicted proteins | sample Helome_3_FD_192493 | JGI IMG/M metagenome (GOLD analysis project Ga0265306, IMG submission 192493) | Marine sediment microbial communities from subtidal zone of North Sea - Hel_20160420 (Illumina Assembly) | ecosystem: Environmental > Aquatic > Marine > Subtidal zone > Sediment ... | reverse complement strand
CTGAATATTTTGGTTGTCAGTACCCGCTGGGACTGATAGGTCAAAGCCAGTACCTACAGGAGTAACCGTGACAGAAAGGTCGCCAGAAACAATATTTTGAATTTCATTGGTATCATCTGTATCGCCATCCGCTGCTTCGGAAGCCGCAATGGCTGCGGCGAGCTCAGTTTCCAAGGCAAAAGCAGCAAGGCTGACATCTTGTGAAGTACCGTTTTCGATACCGATAGTCAAAGTTTCCACGGCAAGTCCTGAACCCTGAATATTTTGGTTGTCAGTACCCGCTGGGACTGATAGGTCAAAGCCAGTACCTACAGGAGTAACCGTGACAGAAAGGTCGCCAGAAACAATATTTTGAATTTCATTGATCGGATCAGCATCGGCATCATTAACTAAGCTGCTTAAATCTACAGGTGGAACTATATTTGCACCTTCTGCAATATTCAAATCAGTACCCGCCAGCGTAAAACTTGTAATTAATTCATCGTTCGGATTAGCAGCACCCCCTCCGGAAATTCCGTCAATTTCGGTCTGAAGTTCCTCTATAGCGGACTGAACCTCAATACTCGCAGTATTCCCCGTTGGGGTAAAAGGAACTTCGGCGGCCACTTGATTGTCATCTGCGGGCGGTACATTGGCCCAGGCAACATTGCCGCCACCATTAGTGGTTAAAAACTGACCCGGAGTTCCTGGTGCTATTTTTAAGGGAGTTACATTGGCATCTAAAATTTTGGCCGTTTGCACTGCATTGTTGGCAAGGTCTATTGCCTCAATGGTGCCATCAGTGATCTTTGTAGAATTAATAGCACCGTCATTTACCTCAAATTCATCGCCGGCTGCGCCGGTACCTACAATGGTCAGTTGATCAGCCAATTCGGTAGAGCCTCCACCTCCTAAAATAGGAGTGAGATCAATGGTATTTCCGTCTTGGATTGTGATTTGATTACCCAATAAGCTTAAGGTCTGGTCATCGGTATCAACGCTGCTAAGAGCTCCCAAATCTACCGTAGCCGGAGTACCATTTTCAATATCAATCTGTAAAATATTACCTGTAAGAGTGGCCCCCGTAAGATTCTGATCGTCTGTTCCCGTACCACTTAAGCCTGAAAGGTCAACTGTAGCGGAAGTACCATCCTCGATATCAATTTGCAAAACATTTGCCGGACTCAAAGAAGCGCCGGTGAGATTCTGGTCATCAGTTCCTGTTCCACTCAATGTAGAAAGATCTACCGTGGTTGACCCACCATCTTCAATATCTATCTGTAAGATGTTTGCCGGACTCAGAGAAGCACCGGTGAGATTCTGATCATCAGTTCCTGTTCCACTCAAGGCAGAAAGATCTACTGTGGTTGATGCGCCATTTTCAATATCTATTTGTAAGATATTTGCCCCGTTTAGAGAGGCTCCCGTTAAATTCTGATCATCTGTCCCCGCGTTGTTAAAAATGCTCAAATCAACTGAATTGGCCCCGGATATGGAGAGGTTGTCACCTGCAAGTACGAGATTCTGTATTTCATTCGTAGCATCCGTATCCCCATCTGCAGCTATAGCAGCAGCGTTGGCCGCTATGTCATTCTGCAAAGCTGTATCATTATAAAACGCACCGGAATTGTCGGTAATGGAATTATTTGGATCAGGACTTACAATTTCTGCTCCCGAAATAAATCCTGCATCATTGTTAAAATCATTAAGTGTTACCTGGTTATAGTCAATTTCGGCATCTGCCACGGTATTGTCCTGCAATTCTTCACTCCCTACAGAATCGGGCGCTAATTTATCTGCAGTAATTGAATTATTCTGTATGTCTACCCCACTGATACTAAAATCCACAATGTTAGCACCAGTTATTTCGCTAACCTCAAAATTGCGGTTATCTCCATTTTCGGTGATCACAATGGTGCTGGTAGGATTTACAATAGGGTCTGCTGTAAATGTGAGCCCAAAGGTCTCGCACATATTCAACCAGGCGGCGCCGTCGTAAAAGTATAAGCATTGCTCGTCGGTGTTATACACTATAGCACCCTGGGAAGGAACGATGCTATTCATTTCCGAGGTGTTAATCCTCGTAACGACCAATACCCTGTTTGAACTTTCCAATTCCAAAACAGAGGACGCGTCAATGTTTTGCGGATTATCACCAATTTTAATCTGACCTGAAAGAACGTTGCAAAGCGTAAAACTTACCAGGGCTAACAGGAATTTCATTTTCATTTTGGTATGTATTAAATTACCTGAAATCATATATTTTGACCATTTTGCTATACTTTTTCAAACAACAAAATTGTTAAGGCACATTAGATGTAAATCTCTTTAATATTCTCGCACATTGTGGACTAACAAAAATAGAATTATATCCACATTTAGCTAACTTTATACTCCAAAATACTTTATTATGGGGTAAAAGGATAAGTTGTATGGTTAAACGACCCAATTTATCTGATATGACTGTATTTATTGTGCATGACAGGCCTGGATTTTCAGGTTGTGTGTTCAGAAATTAACAAAAGTTTTATGACGTCAAATTTTTTTATAACGAGAACATACATTTTCTTTATAAATTAGATCAATCTATATAAGTACAGATACCTATGAATTTTAAATTACTTTTTGTTTTTGCAATATTTTGTATTTCCATAGGTACTTCTCAGGGTGATGAACGAACTATTCTACGCGGTCAGGTCCTATACAGAAATTCATATGTGCCTAATGAAAATGTTATCAACAGTACTTCTCAAAGGGCCACAATTACAAATGATAATGGTGAATTTAATATCAGGGTAAAACTAAATGACGAAATAGTTTTTACCTCTATAAACTATCAGATTGAAGTGGTAAAAATAACACAGCAGATTTTGGATAATAACCGGTTAGTGGTTGAGGTTAATGAGAAGGTAACTCAACTTGATGAAGTTGTGGTGAGTCCGGAAAATCAGCAGAAATTCCTCGAACTTCAAAACGAGGATTTTAAAAAGGTTGAATACGAGACCGACCAGACTACCGAAGTTGTAAATATTGCCGAGGACAAAATAACACGGGGTATAATGCAAGATGGAATTAATTTTGTGAACATATTTAAGGCCCTTGTCAATACTAAAAAAGACCAATCAAATGAGGATGATGAACCTCTAAAGGTTAGTGAAGTCTTACGGCTCGTATATGATGATGAATTTTTTGTGTTAGATTTAAAGATTCCTCAGGATCAAATAGATGCTTTTTTGATTTATTGTGACGAAAAAATTCCTCCCCGCTCCTTATTGAAAAAAGACAATGAGTTTGAACTCATTGAATTTTTAGTAGTTCAAAGTAATATATTCTTAAAACAGATGAATGCTAAGGAATAAGAAATTTTTCCTGTTTTTTTTTCTGATTGTTTCGAGTGCTTCAGCACAATCCGTTTTTTTTTACAATTTAGAGGGAAAAGTTACAAACCTAAGTAAGGGTATAGCAGATGTTCATGTTATAAATACTTCTTCGAAAAGAGCTACTATAACAGACGCGGAAGGACTATTTTCAATTGCCGCTAGACAGAATGATACTATCCTGTTCTCCGCCGTGCAATATAAACGTAAGACCCTCGTAGTAAACAGGGCAATGCTCGAGAGCAGTTCTATAATTGTACCGTTAGAGGAATTTATTAATGAATTGGATGAAGTGGTAGTTCGGCCTTATAATCTATCTGGCGATCTTGGGAGGGACATGAATAGTTTAAAAACTGATAAAGTTTATGTGGCAGCCACATTAGGGCTGCCAAATGCGTATGTTAAGCCTATAACCCAGGAAGAGCGGAAGTTGTATGAAGCAACTACTGGTGGTGGCCTTGTACCCCTGAATCCTATTATTAATGCTATTTCAGGCAGGACAAAATATCTTAAGAAAGTATTGGCTTCACAAGAAAAATATGCGCGCACAATTAGGGTGCGGGAGTATTATGCCGATTCCTTGTTTGTAAAATATCTCAAAATACCCGAGAACAAAATAGAGGACTTTATGTATTATTGTGAAGTGGATAATGCTTTCAGTTCTGTGGTAGACAGTCATGATAAGCTTAAAATCTGGGAATACCTTAAATTGCGCAGCAGTGCCTACTTAAGCGAGGCTACTGAAGAATAATTGAATCTTGTAAAATCAAACTATGTATTCTTTTAAAATACAGCTCATGCGCTCTAGCTTGCTTCTTATAGTGTTACCTCTTTTTGCGTTTTCAATAATGCATAAGTTTTACGTGAGCGTAACCAATATTCAATATTCGGAAGAGGACAATTCTCTCCAAATTACCAGCCGCATATTTATTGATGACCTGGAAAATGTGCTTGAAGAACGATATGATGTACAGCTGAATCTCGCTACTGAGAAAGAATCTGAAGAGGCCAACTTCTATATTGAAAAATATATGCGGTCGAAATTGGTTTTAAGTGCAGATGGCAAGGACAGGGCTTTTGTGTTTTTGGGAAAGAAATACGATAATGACTTAATTATTTGTTATTTGGAAATTGAAGAAATTGATCTGCCAGATTTAAAGATTATCGAAATTGAAAATGATATTCTTACGGATATGTTTGAAGAACAACAGAATATAGTTCATTTTAGAATAAACGGTAAAAAGAAAAGTTTTGTTTTGGTAAAGGAAAATAATAAAGCTATGTTAAACTTGTAACATTTTGAACTGCAAATAGTTGAAAAATTCTAAATTCGCAAATTCTAATTAGAATTCAACTACATGGAAAAATTAAATTGTTCCCTCACTTACTTATTGTGTTTTGTTGTTACTTTGAGTTTTGCGCAACAGAATATCAGCAAAGAAAGAGAAGCAGGTCATTCTAATCAAAGTAAATTTAAACAGCTCTACGAGGAATTTGCAACTCCTAATACATACAGGTCTGCTTCCGGAACTCCTGGGCCCGATTATTATCAACAACAGGCAGATTACAAGATAGCTATTGAATTAGATGATAAGAATGCCAAAATTTATGGAGAGGAAACCATTACCTATTTTAACAATTCCCCGGATGATTTGGAATACCTCTGGCTTCAATTAGATCAGAATGTGCGGGCTAAAGATTCAAAAGCTCCACTGAGAGATGAAAATGAACTATCAATTGCCTACAGTTCGGAAAAATTTGTTGAGAAACTAATGCCAAAAACTTTTGACGGGGGTTTCAATATTGAATTTGTAAAAGATGCAAATGGTAAAAGTTTACCCTACACAATAAATCAGACTATGATGAGAATTGATCTTCCTCAGCGGCTTAAAAGTGGTGCTCAGGTTTCATTTTCATTAAAATGGTGGTACAATATAGTGGATCATACCGTAGACCGGGCCCGATCTGGCTATGAGTATTTCGCCAAAGACGGCAACAGGTCCTATGTAATAGCTCAATTTTTTCCAAGGATGGCTGTTTATAGTGATGTAGAAGGATGGCAGAATTATCAGTTTTGGGGTAGGGGAGAGTTTGCCCTGCCTTTTGGGAACTATGAAGTTAATATCACTGTGCCCGCGGACCATATATTAGATGCAACCGGAGAACTTACGAACAGGAAGGAGATATTTTCCAGGGAAATGATGCGGCGCTATGAACAGGCGAAAAAGTCTTATGACAAACCGGTTCTGATTGTAACCCAGGAGGAGGCGGAACAAGCCGAAAAAGGATTTTCTGAGGATAAAAAGACCTGGAAATTTAAAGCTGAGAATGTCAGGGATTTTGGATTTGCCACTTCCAGAAAATTTATTTGGGATATGCAAGCGGTAAAAATTGGTAACAAGGATGTCATGGCCGTTTCTTTATACCCCAAAGAGGGCAATCCGCTATGGGAAGAACTTTCTACCAGGGCTGTGGCAAGTACATTAAAATCTTATTCTGAACACACATTTGATTATCCTTATCACAAAGCTATTTCTGTACATGCCAAAAATCAGGGAATGGAATATCCTATGATTTGCTGGAATTACGGAAGACCTGAGGCAGATGGGACTTATTCAGACCGTGTAAAATATGGTATGGTCAGTGTTATTATTCATGAGGTTGGACATAATTTTTTCCCAATGATCGTTAATTCAGATGAACGCCAGTGGGGTTGGATGGATGAAGGCCTTGATACCTTTATGCAATATATTGCCGAACAGGAGTTTGGAGAAGAAAACCCCGAGGTTATAGCACCTAATAAAACGTATCCGTCAAGAAGAGGAGCTCCGTCAAAAATAGTGCCTTATATGAGTGGAGACCAATCCACCATATCACCCATAATGTCTAATCCTGAAAATGTATACCAATTGGGGCCTAATGCTTACGCTAAACCAGCAACGGCTTTAAATATTCTTCGTGAAACCATAATGGGCCGGGAATTATTCGATCATGCTTTCAAAACTTATGCCCGGAGATGGAAATTTAAGCATCCTACCCCAGAGGATTTCTTCAGGACTATGGAAGATGCTTCGGCAGTAGATCTTGACTGGTATTGGAGAAGTTGGTTTTATACCACGGATTATGTGGATATTGGAATAAAAGGGGTTAAAAAATATTATGTGAGTGATAAGCCGTCAAAGAAAATGAAGGATTATATTGCTTCGAGAGGTTTAACCGAAGCCAGTTTTCCACCATTGGTATACCTTGTGGACGGAGAAAGTGAAGATTTTGAAGAAGGCCTTAAGGGTAGGGCACCATCAGAAACTTCACAAACTTTAAAGGAATATATGATGGATAATATGACAACACAGGAACGTGCTCAGATTGAAGAACCGAAGTATTTTTATGAGGTTGTTTTTAATAAACCGGGAGGGATACCAATGCCCATAATTGTTGAATATACCTATGCAGATGGTTCTAAGGAGAATGTAACTTATCCACCACAAATTTGGAGGAAAAATGATCAGGAATTTAAACGGGTTATCTCTTCCCAAAAAGAACTTGTTGGAATTGTTGTAGATCCAAAATCGGAAACTGCAGATATTGACTCAAGTAATAATTCCTGGCCTAAAAAGGAACAGCGATCTGAGTTTGAACAGTTTAAACAAAATATAAAAGGAAAGTAATAATTCTTCCTAAAAAAAGTTAATAGTCCTGATGTAGTACATCGGGACTTTTTTTATTTGGCACCTAAACTTAACTATATTTGTATTATGCAAGCAATGGTTTTTTTATTTATTAGCGGAGCCGAAATATTTTTTATCATGTTTATAGTGGTAATGGTATTTGGAGCGGATAAAATTCCGGGAATAGCCAAAGGCCTTGGCAAAGGTATGAGGCAGTTGAGGGATGCGACGGATGATATAAAGAAGGAAATTCAAAAAAGTGCTGAAAAACAAGGAATTGATACCAGTTTTACTGACGATATAAAAGATGAAATTGACAAAGTAAAGAAAAAAGTAGACGATGTTACTGGTACAATTAAGCGTAAATAGTCGGGTTTATGCTCAATCATCTTCTGGAATGGGATAGGAATACTTTCATATATCTAAATAATCTGGGGACAGAAGATTATGATTTGTTTTGGGTGATGGTTACCAATATAACTTCCTGGATCCCACTTTATATTTTGTTATTCGCACTTATATTTCTTAAATACCCAAAAAAGGAAGCTTTATTCATTACATGTACAATTATCCTGCTCTTAATTTGTGTTCTGGGTCTCACCGATATTACCAAAACATATTTTGAACGACTCAGGCCTAATAATGACATTGAAATCAATTCTATTATCAGAATTTTGAAAAATCCTCCCGGATATAGTTTTTTTTCTGGTCACGCCTCCTCATCCTTCTCATTATCGACTATATTTTTTTTATTTCTTAGAAAAAAGGTTTCAATTATCTGGTTGCTTTTTCTTTGGCCTTCTCTATTTGCCTATAGCAGAATATACGTAGGCGTCCATTATCCAATGGATATTTTAACAGGTGCAGCAATAGGCATTCTTTTGGGCTTTCTGTTTTTCCTGTTTTATCGTAAGTTCATAGAACCCTACATAGTGTAAGTCCATCTCTTATGGATAATAGAACAGTTTCTACCCTTCGATCGTTTTTTAGTTTTTGATTGTATGCCAAAAGATTCCTGGTTACAATATCTTTCTTATCCATTGGTTCAATTACTTTGCCTGACCAAAGGACATTATCAGTTAGTATGATACTTCCAGGTTTTGTCTTTTCAATCACAGCTTCGAAATAGGCGTCATACATCTTTTTTTCAGCGTCAATAAAGACCAAATCAAAAACCTGGTCCAATTCAGGAATAATTTTCAATGCATCACCTGTGTGTTGGATTATTTTATCACCAAATCCACTTCGGTTAAAATACGTACGTTGTATTTCCGAAAGTTCTTCATTGATATCAATGGTATGCAGTAAGCCGTCATCTGATAACCCTTCTGCCAGGCAAATTGCTGAATATCCGGTGTATGTACCAATTTCCAAAATACGGCTTGGATGAGCTATCTTTGAAAGGATACTAAGAACCCTACCCTGATAATGCCCTGTAATCATTCGGGGTTGTACTACCTTTAAATGGGTCTCACGGGTTAATTCACGTAAAACATCCGGCTCATTTTCAGAATGAAGTGTAATGTAATTTTCTAAAGATTCCGGTAGAAAATGCATAAATCCTTTTTTGTAAAAATATGTATTTATATACTATCTTACGCTTAAAATTAGTGCGATAAGCATGGATGAAATAACCATTAGAAAGGCTGCATTATCCGATTTGGATGTGCTTTTAGCCTTTGAACAGGAATTAATTAAGGCTGAACGCCCTTTTGATAAAACCATACGCAAGGATCCCGTATGTTACTACGATTTAAAAGGGATGATTTTAGACAATGAAGTGGCCGTTGTTGTAGCCGAAATAAATAACACTATTGTTAGCTGTGGTTCTGCGGTAATCCAACAGGCAAGATCTTACTTAAATCATAAGGAATATGCCAATTTCGGTTTTATGTATACACTTCCCGCCTATAGGGGTATGCGAATTAATAAAAAAATTTTAGATTCCTTAAGGAAATGGTCACAATCAAAAGGATATGAAGAAATGCGTTTAACAGTATATTCAGATAATATTCCTGCTATAAAAGCCTATGAGAAAGCAGGATTTGTAAGTCATATTATTGAAATGAGAATACCTTGAGCTGAGCATAGCATAGAAAATATGATCAGAGTGATCTTTTATATGGATATTGTATTTTTGATTAAAAATTAACCATGCCATTTCAAAATACATTGTCCTACGCCAGAGAATTAGATAGGAATGATCCTCTCCAAAAATTCAGGGATAAGTTTTACTTTCCACAAGTAAATGGCAAAAACGTAATTTATTTTACTGGGAATTCTTTAGGCCTTCAACCCAAAATTGCAAAAGATTTTGTGGATGAGGTAATGGAAGATTGGAAGAATTTAGCTGTAGATGGTCACTTTCATTCAAAGAAACCGTGGTGGGACTACCACGAAAGACTGGCAAAACCACTAGCAAAGATAATTGGAGCTAAACCGGAAGAGGTATCAGTGATGAATACACTTACTGTAAACCTGCATCTTTTGATGGTTTCTTTTTACAGACCCACCAAAAAGCGCTACAAAATATTATGTGAAGAGAAAGCCTTTCCATCGGATCAGTATATGCTGCAAAGTCAGGTGCGTTTTCACGGTTTTGATCCAAAAGATGCTATAGTTGAAGTAGCGAAGCGCCCTGGTGAATATCACTGGCATACCAAAGATATTATTGAAAAAATAAATGAAATCGGAGACGAATTAGCGCTCGTAATGCTGGGAGGTGTAAATTATTACAATGGTCAGGTTTTTGACATGAAAGCCATTACCAGTGCGGGTAAATCTGTTGATGCAATTGTTGGATGGGATCTTGCCCATGCGGCTGGGAATATAGAATTGAAACTACACGATTGGAACTGCGATTTTGCGGCCTGGTGCAGCTATAAGTATATGAACAGCGGACCAGGAAATGCCTCCGGTATCTATATTCATGAAAAGCATTTGGGACAGGAAAATATTCCAAGATTTGAAGGATGGTGGGGGACCAAGAAAGAGACTCGGTTTTTAATGAAACAGGAGTTTGAACCAATTGCAACTGCAGATGCCTGGCAATTGAGTAATCCCCCGGTATTAGCATTGGCCCCTTATCTTGCTTCTTTAGCCCTCTTTGAAGAAGCAGGAATGATTTCTTTAATTGAAAAACGTAAAAAAATAGTCTCTTATCTTGAGTTTATCTTGCACGAAATTGATAGCGAGGTGGATAGCAGTTTTGAAATTATTACACCCACCGAAAGAGGATGCCAGCTATCTGTATTGCTCCATGGTGAGGGGAGGTCTTTATTTGATTATTTGATGGAAAACGGGGTGATAACAGATTGGCGAGAGCCTAACGTTATAAGACTTGCTCCGGCTCCGTTTTATTGTAGTTTTGAAGACATGTATAATTTCGGACAGATTTTAAAAACGGGGATACTAAGTAGGACCGGAAATATGATAAGCTAATTTTATAAAATTCTATAAGGGCCGTTTAAAGATGTTTTCATAAATATTTTAATTTACTCCAATGAAATTAGAGCATGTGGCCATATGGACCGATAAACTGGAATCACTTAAGAATTTCTATGTTGACTATTTTGGAGCTAGGGCCAATACCAAATATTATAATCCTGCCAAAGGGTTTCAGAGTTACTTTCTGACTTTTGATTCCGGTGCAAGATTAGAACTTATGTATATGCCCGATATACCAAAAAACACAAATGATACAGTAGATAAACAGCATTTAGGAATTATTCATTTGGCCTTCGGAGTAGATAGTATGTCTGAAGTAGATGAAAAGGCTGCAGAGTTAAAAAAAGCCGGATACAAAATCATTAACGGCCCAAGAAAAACAGGTGATGGCTATTATGAATTCGAAACTTTAGATCCTGATAATAATCGTTTAGAAGTAACAACATTGTTTATCGAATGATTGTATATTTTTGGCCTTTAGTTAAAGACAATTTATGAGATCTCTTAGATTAATTCTTACAAATCCCAGATATTTTGGGCCCGCCTGGGTATTTGCCAGTTTAAATATTTTATTTGGCACCTGGGCAATTTATATACCTTCTGTCAAAGAAGATCTCGGAATTAACAAGGCAACTCTCGGCATTGCCATTTTTTTTCTTTCCCTGGGTGTTTTTACTATTTTTCCTATTGCATCAAAAATTATTAATAGAATTGGCGTTGGCAGAGCTACCTTTATTGGATTAATACTTAGCTGCATTGCGGCTTTATTTCCCCTATTGGCACCGGGTTTTCTAAGCCTTGCTATTGCATTATTTTTGTTTGGGGCTACAAATGGATTTACAGATATTTCCATGAATACCCTGGTTACAGAAATTGAAAAAGAAGACAGACAAAAGTTTATGTCTGCTTCCCATGGTTTTTTTAGCCTTGGAGGGGTATTGGCCGGACTTGGTAGTTTTTTAATCCCTGTTTTGGACAACAGAGGTCTGCACATGCTTATAGCTGTTTTATTGGTTCTTTTTATAAATTTTATGTTTTTTCGAAGATATCATAAAGTTGTAGCAGCTCCTATAGAAAAGGAAGGATTTAGTTTTAAAAATTTCAAACCACTAATGCTTATTGGGGTTGTGTCATTTGTTGTTATGGGTAGTGAAGGAGCTATAGTTGATTGGAGCGGATTATTTTTAAAAGAAGTAAGCCTTGCACCTGAAGCCATATGGGGAGCAGGATTTTTAGGGTTTCAGGTATTTATGACCCTGGGACGTTTCTTAGGAGATTCAATTAGTTCCAGGATCGGATCAGTTAAAATAGTGGCATTGGGATCTATAATAGCCATTGTCGGATATTTACTGGTACTAACAACAGATATGTATTTTGCCATTACCGGATTTGCGCTTACCGGTCTTGGATTTTCTGTCATTGTCCCTGAATTATTCAGAATTGGGGGTAATGTAAAGGGAGTAGAATCTTCTCAGGGCGTTGCTTTTATTGCCGGTACAGGATATTCGGGTTTTCTTGTAGGGCCAGTTATTTTAGGTTTTATAGCAGAACAATTCTCATTAAGTTTGAGTTTTATTAGTTTAATGATCTGTTCTGTCGCCGTTTTAGGTGCCACTTTCATATTGAAAAGAAAAAAAGCGATTAAGGTCTAATAACGAGTTATTTTACCTGAATATTTGTAAAATACAATTTAAAATTTCCTTCAGTATTTTTATGGGTCTTTGAGATATCCAAACCATTTAAGTTGGTATATTCTTCCCATGTGGTTGTAAGTGTGGGTTCACTTTGGTTTGCTTTGCGAAATGTCCATTCCTTGATGATATGATCGTCTTCAAAATAAAAGTCATAAGCATCACCAGGGGTGTAACCTCCTTCACTAGTATAAACTATGGTTAGTTTTTGCATTGGTGTTTTTGCAATTGGAGCCTCTGCTTTCTCTGTTACGTCATAGCTGTAACTGCCCTTATCCCAGACCAGGTTAAAAGGCGCTAAAAACCAATATTTATCATTAATAAAGCCAGCATCAACTTTGGCTATTGTACTATCTATCTCCTCTTTGCGGTTATAGGTAACCGTATCTCCCTCAGATATTCCTGTAACCTCATTTTTCTTAATATTCCATATCCAGCCCCTCTCATAATGTGCTGTATCGCGATCTACATTAAAGGTAAACTTTAGTTCTTCGACATTTTTCCAATTCTTTATACCGTGCGCATTGGCTATTTTTTCGGGAACTGTTTGTTCAATTTTTTTTGAATCCGCACCTTTTTTTTGTTCATTTTTACAACCAAAAAGAAGCACTAATGTTAGTATAGCCAGAAAGTGTAGAATTCTCATAAAAATGTTTTTTCAAATATAACAGCTTTTCAATTCTTAATAGGTATTAATACATGACTTTATTGGGGTATGAAATCCCAATAAAATGATTAATTTTGGTTTTTAACAAAAAGGAAAAAATGAGTAATAAAAAGGGAAAAGTACAAGAAGCCATTGATGAAAAGTTATTGGAGGATAGAAAAGTATTTCTATGGGGTATGGTTGATGATGATTCTGCAAAACATGTAATTGATCGATTATTATATCTTGATATGCAGAACAATAAGGAAATACAATTAGTAATAAATAGTCCTGGTGGTTATGTAACCTCTGGTTTTGCTATTTACGATACTGTAAAATCATTAAAGAGTCCAGTCTCAACTGTTTGCAGCGGATTAGCAGCTTCAATGGGTTCTATCCTCCTCTCGGTTGGTAAGAAAGGCCGACGTTTCATCCAGCCTCACGCACGAGTAATGATCCATCAACCAAGTGGGGGAGCAAGAGGTCAGGCATCGAATATTGAAATTCAGGCCAAAGAAATAATCAAGACAAAAGAGATAGGAGCTAAAATATTAGCTAAAAACTGTGGGCAAACCTATGAAAAGATCTTGAAAGACTTTAACCGTGATTATTGGATGGATGCTGAAGAATCGATAGCATATGGAATAGTGGATGGCGTTTTAAAGTAGGTTATACTCATTTAACAGAAAAAGACCTTCGTACAATATGATACGAAGGTCTTTAAAAATATATATGGACGCCTTGGCGGAAAATTTTATTTTCTATATATACGATATGCACCCCCTGAACAGATCTTTTTTTGAAGAAAAAAGAGATAAAAATTATAAGCTATGTTTTTATTTTTAATTCAGGCTTAGGAGTTCTATACCCTTAATCGACCAACAAACTATTAATTGTTTTTGAGACTGGTTATCATCATATCTTAAGGGAAACTTAATTTTAGTACATTTACCTACAAACCTAACCATTCTGCGGACTTAAATTATGAGGCAAACTCCAAAAGATATCGCTATTATTGGATCCGGGTTAATAGGATCTTTATTAGCCATTTATCTCAAAAGGCTGGGGCATAAAATTACTGTATTTGACCGCCGGCCTGATATAAGGACCATTGAATTTTCCGGACGGTCCATAAATCTTGCATTGAGCGATAGAGGTTGGAAATCTTTGAGTAAAGTGGGTATAGAAAAAGAGATAAAGAAAATTGCCATACCACTTTATAAGCGGGCGATGCATGTAAATAACAAGCCTGTTTATTTTCAGAACTACGGTAAAGAAGGGGAGGCAATCTGGTCTATTTCCAGAGGACTACTAAACAGAAAAATGATTGACCTTGCCGAAAATGCAGGGGTTGTTTTCAGATTTAACGAAAAAGTATGGGATATTGATTTGCCAGAAGCCAGATTGTATACAGGAGCAACGGAAAAAGGCATATGGAAAGCTTACAATTATGATATTGTGTTCGGATGTGATGGGGCATTTTCCAGAATTCGTCACAAAATGCAACGTAGAAGCAGATTTGATTATTCGCAGGATTTTATAGAGGTTGGATATAAAGAACTCACAATACCACCTAATGATGACGGGACACATAAGCTGGAGAAAAACTCCTTTCATATCTGGCCCAGGGGAAATTTCATGTTTATTGCAATGCCTAATCAGGATGGTAGTTTCACATGCACACTATTTTTACCATTTGAAGGTGAAATATCTTTTGAGAATATAAAAACCAAAACCCAGGCTAAAGAATTTTTTAAAACCTATTTCCCCGACGTTATTAAAGAGATAGATAATCTGAGTGAAGACTTTTTTAAAAACCCGACCAGTGCAATGGTAACTATGAAATGCTACCCCTGGACCTATTGGGATAAAGTTGTTCTCGTTGGGGATGCTGCACATGCCATAGTTCCTTTTTACGGGCAAGGAATGAATGCTGGGTTTGAAGATATTTATATTTTAAACAAATTTATTTCCAAATATGGGGATGACTGGGAGCGTATTTTTCAGGAGTATCAGAAGAAAAGAAAACCAGACGCAGATGCTATTGCCGAATTGAGCTACAGAAACTTTGTTGAAATGAGCAGTAAAACGGCTGATAAGCTTTTTTTGCTTCAAAAGAAAATAGAAAAACATTTTGCGAAAAAACACCCAGACAAATGGATCCCTGTTTATTCAAGGGTTACATTCTCTGATCAACCTTATTCAGATGCATTAGCCATAGGTGATGAACAGGAAAAAATCATGGAACAGGTCATGCAAATACCAAATATTGAGTTTAAATGGGATAGCTTGGAAGTAGAAGAAAAAATGTTAGGGTTACTAGAAAAAAATTGAATTTCTAATATATTTATCTGTTTTTCATTTCGGACCTTCGTATTGGCATTTGATCAATTAGATCAAAAACCTCATTTGCATCTACAATGTAATTCTTCGTGAGTTTTACACAACCATCTTTTCCAATTAATATAACACCCTGAAATTCACCATAGGATACATTGTTGGGATTAATATTGGTTATCATTCCATCCTTATCCAAAACTTGCTGGCCGGAGCAAACAAAAAGAACTAAATCTCTTTCCTTCATTTCTTTATTCCGGGCAACAAACATGTTCGGTTGCAAGTCTCTGGCAGGTAAATCATTAGTCGTATCTATGATAAGAAGAATTCGCTTTTGCCACTTAAAATCCGTCAATTCCTGTGAGGACATCCGTTTAATTTTAACATTAGAACCAAATGAGCAATAATTCTAAGACTAAACATATAGCTCTAAAATAAAAAAACCACCTAATTACAGGTGGTTTCAAGTAAATATTTAAATCTATCAGATTTTAGCAAACATTTTGTGCATCTTCGCTTGTTCTTCTTCAGCCAAAACAGGATCTACAAGAATTCTACCACTATGTTCATCTGTAATTATCTTTTTTCTGGAAGCAATTTCTACCTGTACCTGAGGAGGTATGGTAAAGAAAGAACCACCTGAGGCACCTCTTTCAACCGGGACTACCGCCAGGCCGTTTTTTACATTATTTCGGATTCGTTTATAAGCTTGTACTAATCTATCTTCGATTTGTTTTTCAAATTTTTCAGATTTAGCCAGAAGAGCTTTTTCCTCCTTGTCTGTTTCGGCAAGAATAGCATCTAATTCACTTTTCTTATGTTTTAAGTGGGCCTCACGTTCTGCAAGTTTTTCTTTAGTCTCACTAATTACTTCCTTTTTTTGCTCGATTTGAACTTTAAATTCTTTGATGTTCTTCTCAGCTAATTGTATTTCCAATTCCTGAAATTCCACTTCTTTGGCAAGTGAATTAAATTCTCTGCTGTTTCTTACATTTTTTTGTTGATCAGCATATTTTTTTATCAGTACTTTGGCCTCTTCAATTAAGTTCTTTTTCGCCCCGATTTCATAATTTATGGTTTCTAAATCGGTCTTTAACTTATCCATCCTTGTTTTTAAACCAAGTACTTCGTCTTCAAGATCTTCTACTTCAAGGGGTAATTCACCACGTACATTTCTAATTTCATCAACTCTGGAATCTATTAATTGCAAATCGTATAATGCTCTTAATTTTTCCTCCACGGTTGTTTCTGTTTTTGTTGCCATATTTAATAATACTTGATAGGATTTGTAATACTCTCTGATAAAGAGATTGCAAAATTAGGCATTTTTTTTGTAAGATAGTCCACCAATAAATTTTTTGTAAACTGCTCAGTTTCATAGTGCCCTATATCTGCTATAAGAATTCTGTTTTCAGCTTCAAAAAACTGATGATACTTTATATCTGAGGTAATAAAAATATCTGCGCCCGATGTTTTTGCTGCGCTTATAGCAAAGGCCCCACTACCGCCTAAAACTGCTACTTTATGAATTTTTTTACCTAAAAAATTTGAGTGTCTTATACAGGACACATTCATTTTCTTTTTAATTATAGTGAGAAAATCCTTTTCGGCGAGAGGTACTTCTAATTCACCTATCATTCCCATGCCAATTTGAGAATCAACATTGTCTAAAGTGCTTATTTCGTAGGCTACCTCTTCGTATAGATGATTATCAAATAAAGCATTTAAAACACTTTTTTCTTTGTTTCGTGGAAAAGTAACATTGATCTGAGTTTCTTTCTCTAAATGTAATTCATCCTTATTTCCCTTTACCGGATTTGCATTCTTCCCTGCTTTATAGCTGCCTGTACCGTCTACGGTAAAGCTGCATTCACTATAATTTCCAATACTGCCTGCCCCGGCTTTAAAAAGACTATTTAGTAGTGTTTTAGCGTGGGTTTCAGGTATATACGTCATTAATTTTTTGATGGTTCCCTTTTGCGGTATTAAAATTCTGGTTTGTTTTACCTCCAATACTTCGCATATTTTTGCATTAACACCATCAATTGAATTATCCAATGCAGTGTGCAGGCAATAAATAGAAATATTATTTTGGATGGCCTTTATAACTGCCCGTTCTATATAATTAGAGCCGGTAAGGTTCTTGATTCCTTTAAATAATATGGGATGAAAACTAATGATCAGATTGCATGATTTGCCCAATGCTTCATCAATGACATTTTCGAGTGAATCAAGGGCAACAAGAATATTACTCACATCCATTTCCTGATCACCAACCAGAAGCCCAACATTATCAAAATCTTCTGCGTATTCCAAAGGGGCTAATTCTTCAAGTATTTCGGCAACATCTTTGACCTTCATAATTAAAAATTTATAGCAGTTAAATAAGCTTTGTCTATTAATAGTATGTGCGATAAAGCCTTATAAGTGTTTAAAATACTATTCAGATAACTAGTAAATTAATCCGCCACAACATTATTCTTGCACAATTTAAAACTAATTAAATTGGTTAAAATTAAATAGTATGTTTTAAAGCTAAGTGCGCGCATCAAAGATAAAATATTATATTTTCGTTCCTATGCAACTGCTAAGAATTCTGGCCTTCCCATTTTCATTGATCTATGCCCTCGTGGTATATTTTAGAAATCTTTTATATGATTCAGGAATTTTAGCTTCTACTAAATTTACTACGCCAACGATATGTGTTGGAAACCTGAGTACGGGAGGTACTGGCAAGACACCAATGATAGAATGGCTTCTGAATCATTTGTCTTCAGGTTCAAAGTTGGCAGTTTTAAGCAGGGGTTACAAAAGAAAATCCAAAGGCTATGTTTTGGCACAACCAACAAGTACAGCCGAAGATATTGGAGATGAGCCCTTACAGATATATTCTAAATTTCCCACAGTTACCGTTGCGGTAGAAGCAGATAGAATAAGAGGTATTAAGCAGCTTGAAACCTCAAAGCATCCAGATCTTATACTTTTAGATGATGCTTACCAGCATAGAAAAGTAAAACCATCGTTTTCTATTTTATTGACATCCTATGACCAATTGTATTCCAGAGACTGGTATTTACCAACTGGAAATTTAAGAGACAGTAAAAGTGCTTCTAAGCGCGCAGATTTGATTGTTGTGACCAAGTGCCCGCCCAATCTGGACAATAAAAACCAATTGAGAATCACACAGGAGCTTAATCCTGAAAAAAATCAAAAGGTATTATTCTGCACTTTAGAATACGACATTGATTTAAAAGGAAAAAAAGCGGGATTGTCCATTCCTGATTTGCAGGACAAAGAAGTTACCCTAATTACGGGAATAGCTAACCCTAAGCCTTTAATCGATTTTTTACGAAGAGCGGAAATTACTTTTGATCATCGAGAGTTCAGAGATCACCATTATTTTTCCGGGAAAGAGATTGAATTTTTTAAATCCAGACCTTTAGTACTGACAACGGAGAAGGACTATATGCGGTTAAAGAATAAGGTAGACAATCTGTACTATATATCTGTCCGGCACAGATTTTTGGGAGAAGGGAAAGAGGTAATTACCAAAAGCCTTGAGAACTTAGGTAACTGATTTCTTGAGTTTATGTTCAAGGATGTTTTCTCCAATTTTTTGATAAAATACCTCAGGTTTAAAAGGTTTAGTAACCACGTCATTACAGCCTGCGGCATAAAAACTTTCTAGGCTATCATCTAAGGATATGGCTGTAAGTGCTATAATTGGAGTATCCGTATCAAATTTTCGAATCTGTATTGTTGCTTCAACCCCACTTATTCCGGGCATATGTATATCCATCAGTATCCCATCATATTGGCTTGTATTAGCCATTTCTACCGCAGTATTTCCATTTCCGGCGACCTCACAACTAATTCCCCTTTTATTCAACATTTTTTTGGTGATCACCTGATTTATCTTATTGTCTTCAACAACTAAAACATGTAGGCCATTTAAATCATAGTTTTTTTGGGTTATCTCAAATGCAATTTCATCTACTACACTATCTTTACTTTTTAGATCTAACTCAAAGAAAAATGAACTACCCTTACCCAAAGTACTTTGCAGCTGAATTTTACTGTCAAATAGTCCCAAAAGACTCTTTACAATGGTAAGCCCAAGGCCAGTGCCACCGTATTCCCTGTTAATTTGAATGGAACCCTGTTCAAAGCTATCGAAGATATTTTGTTGTTGTTCATTTGAAATGCCTATTCCATTATCCCTAACTTCAAAATATATAGTCACCTCTTCTTTTTCCTTTTTCATGAGTTTGGCTATTACATTTACTTCTCCATTTTTCGTGAATTTTAAAGAATTACCCACAAGGTTCATAAAAATTTGAGATAGTTTTAGAGGGTCACTCATTAAATTTTTGGGGATTTTTTCATCATAGTCCAAGGTAATTTTTGTATTATTTTCCCTAGCACTTTGTTGTAATGAGCTAATAACATCTGCAAGTACTTTTTTCAAATTAAATTCCATGTTCAAAGGCTCTAATTTGTCCGCATCTATTTTGTTTATTTGGAGTATGTCGTTAATGAAATTAAGTAGATAATCTCCTGAAAATTTTAATGACTTCAAATGTTCTTTTTGACTTTCACTTGGGTTCTCTTCCAATAATAAGTGGGCCAAACCTGTAACTGCATAAAGAGGCGTTCTCAATTCATGACTCACCGTAGAGAGAAAATTAGTTTTAGCTTCCATAGCCTGAACAGCAGCATCTCTGGCTGTTTGCAGCTCCCTGTTTTTGGTCTGTAAAAGATCATTGGTCTTTAACTTTATCTGATTATTCCTAAACAGCGATACCGCCAATAATGAAATAATAGTTAAAAAAGCTGAGGTTAGGATAGCGGTAATTTCAGATCTGTTACGGGATTCATTTAATTCCTCTATTTTGGTGTCCTGGCGTTTAATTTCGTCCGCCATAAATTCAAATTGAATCCTATCTGCTGTTTTCGCTTCAGCTTTAATTTTTTCTATGGTGAAAACAGAATCCTTTAGTTTTAACAGATTCCTATTGTGCACAAGAGAAAGGTTATACTTTTCTCTCTTTTCATAAGCCTGTCCCAATAATTCATTGGCTTCGAATTCCTCTTTGGAGAAGTTGTTAGCCTCTGCAATTTCTAAAGCCCTAATCCCATTTTTAATACTCTCTTCATAATCTTGAGTTTTTAGAAATAATCTGGCCAATCCAAGCTGTGATTTTACCATGAGGGATTCTTTTTCAAATACATCATTATTAACTACAAGAGAGTTAAAATTTAAGGCGGCACTGTCATATTTTTCTATGCTGAGATAAATATTTGCCTCTAATAGTAATATGTTATTGAGAAGATTACGGTCATTGGTAAGTTGTTTAGATTCATTAAGCATAAAAATAGCCTGAAAGTTATTACCGCTGTCGTAGAGTAAAATAGATTCAATAAATTTATGAACTGCATGGCCATAAGGATATTCCAGGTCGTTCAACAGAACTGTCGCACGATCCCAGTAAAAAAGAGTAGTTTCTCTCTTGTCCAGTTCCATGTAAAGCAAGGCAAATTTGTGATAACAATCTACCAGGGCTTTTTCATCCTCTGTTTCTTCTGCCAAAGCAGCAGCTTTGTCCAGGGATTCCAGGGCAAGATTTATTTTGTTCTGGTTTTTGTAGTTTCTGGTTTCATTAAAGAAAGTTTCCAAACCATCTACCTGATTTGTTCGTTCCTGGGCCAAAACAATAGGGGTATAAGACATGCATATTAATACGAGCAATGCCTTAAGAATTCTAATATGTTGGAAAAGTAATTTCAAACGATTTTTTATCAATCTTAGAAGTTAAGTAAATACATTAATTTTTTGATGCACTCATCTAACTTTTTGATGTTTCGAAAAATATTAAACTTTTTAATCAACCTTACCTTAAAATCAAACGTCCAGGATAAGCAACTATTGTTTATTTAAACAGAAACTATAAGTTCTTTCTTATAAAAAGCACTGTTTTTTAGTTCATTTTAGGAAATTCTGTTAAAAGTATTGTTTATTTAATGAAAAATCACTGCTTTTTTAACATATAATAGTACTGCTAAGCTGGTATTTAATGGGTGAAAATTGGTACCTAAATTCTCTATATCTATTTATAAAATCTTTGGAAAATATAA
>Ga0265306_10000366_pt1 | contig 21293 bp, 19 predicted proteins | sample Helome_3_FD_192493 | JGI IMG/M metagenome (GOLD analysis project Ga0265306, IMG submission 192493) | Marine sediment microbial communities from subtidal zone of North Sea - Hel_20160420 (Illumina Assembly) | ecosystem: Environmental > Aquatic > Marine > Subtidal zone > Sediment ... | reverse complement strand
ATGCGCTGGGTGTCTTTGTCCGCATACAACTGGTCACCGAGAATGGGATGCCCCGATTCGGCCAGATGGACGCGCAACTGGTGACTGCGCCCGGTGGTAGGACTCAATTGGACCCGCGAGAATCTCCCATCGTCCGCGCTTTCGACGACACGGTATCGGGTTTGTGCCGCCTTGCCTGCAGCAAAATCGACCCGCTGCCGCGGACGCCGTGGCCAATCCGCCGCCAAGGGCAGATCGATCTCTCCTTCGGCTGGATCCGGCACGCCCCGGACACGAGCAACGTATTGCTTTGTCACCCGGCGTGTCTCGAACAGGAATCCAAGGTCGCGCTGGGTGTCTGAGTCGAGCGCAAACAGCATAAGCCCTGATGTCCCCATGTCCAGGCGATGTACCATGAGGGCCGACGGATACTCTCGCTGGACTCTCGACAACAGGCAATCCTGTTTGTCCGCACCCCGCCCGGGTACGGACAAAAGGCCGCTGGGCTTTTCGACCGCCAATAGATAAGCATCCCGATGACGAATCAACGGTTGTTCAGCGGCATCAGGCATCACCGATGGCATCAACACGTGTCTTTGGCAGATTTCCCGATCAGCATTGCGAAATGGCACCCGTCTATCGTTCGCCAATAGAGCCAAGGGCGGTCTCAATGTAAAGCTCGCGCAGACGCCGGGTAACTTCACCCGGCTTACCGTCAGCGACAGGGTTTCCATCGATGGATATGACCGGCATGACAAAGGTCGTCGCCGAAGTAATAAAGGCCTCTCTCGCACTGACTGCTTCTTCGATATCGAACGGTCGCTGTTCTATCTTTATCCGCTGTTCCCGGGCGAGTTTCAGTACGGCTTTACGCGTAATGCCGGCAAGAATCTCGTTTCCCAGCTGCCGGGTTACCAGGTTGCCTTCGGCATTGACGATAAATGCATTGTTTGAACTGCCTTCGGTCACGTAGCCGTCTTCAACAAGCCAGGCGTCGTCGTCTCCGGCAGCCTTGGCCTGCATTTTGGCCATGCAAGAAGCCAGTAGGCCGACGCTTTTTATATCTCTGCGTTTCCAACGAATATCATCGACCGAGATGACAGAAATGCCCTTATCGGCCTGTGGGCTGGCGATCACATTCTTCTGCTGGGTAAACATCACCAGCGAGGGTTTCACTTCTTCGGGATAGGCAAAATCACGATCAGCGGCACCACGTGTGACCTGCAGATAGACCAGCCCTTCATCGACGTTGTTCTTTTCGATCAGTGCTTTCTGTATGGTTTCGATTTCGGCATCACTGGCTGGAGCGGCCATATCCAGTTCGTTCAACGACCGACGCAGACGCGCCAGATGCCCCTGGTTGTCAATCAACTTACCGCGCAAAACCGAAGACACCTCGTATACGCCATCGGCAAACAGGAACCCACGGTCAAAAACCGATATCTTGGCCTTTTCTTCCGGCAGGTAGGCACCGTTTACGTAGACGATTCGGCTCATTCTGTTTCTCCCGACCATCCAGCCTCAACCGAACGAGTCTTATCTATACAATCTTCATGCAGGTTACAGGTCAACCCCATAGCTCGCGCGCCGGCGGATAAACGAGACTGTTGTCAAACCTGAGTCCCGGCCGGCGGTCTCTTTCCAGCAGCAGAGGGCCATCGAGGTCGACGATCGCGATACCCTGTGCAAGCAGAGTGGCCGGCGCCATTGCCAGCGAAGTCGCCAGCATACAGCCAACCATAACCTGCATGCCCTCGGCTTCAGCCGCTTTGCGCAATTGAAGCGCCTCGGTTAATCCACCGGTTTTATCCAGCTTGATATTGATCATGTCGTATCTGTCGACGATATTTTTCAACGATCCACGATCATGGCAGGACTCGTCTGCGCAAATTGGTATTGGACGGTGCAGAGATCGCAGCGCCTCGTCATCAGCCGCAGGTAACGGCTGCTCGATCATTTCCACCCCGAGTTGCAACATTTCAGGCACCATTCGTCGATAAACGCCGACATCCCAGCCTTCGTTGGCGTCTACAATCAGGCGCGCTTCAGGCGCGCCTTTTCGAACACCCCGCACGCGTTCCATGTCGCCTTCACCGGCCAGCTTGAGTTTTAACAGCGGCCGGCCTGCATGTTCCAAGGCCGCCCTGTACATATTCTCGGGGCTGTCCAGAGACAGGGTGTAAGCCGTGGTCAGCGGCTGCATCGAGGGCAGTTGCAACAGTTCCCACACCCTTTGCCGCGATATCTTCGCCTGCAGATCCCAGAATGCACAGTCCAGCGCGTTACGTGCTGCACCGGGTGGGAGTTTCTGCTGCAGCTGCATTCGATCCATCCCCTGCTGAATATCATGCCGGAGTGATTCGATCTGTTCGATCACCGAGTCAGGGGATTCACCATAACGCGCGTAGGGAACGCATTCGCCATACCCTTTGCAGTCGGAGGTAACCAACTCGACCAGCACCACGTCCGCCTCGGTCTTGGCACCACGTGAAATCGTGAAACGGCCACGGATCGGCCAGGATTCGGCGCGCACAACGAGTTCGGTCATCAGGTCATTTGATCAACGATTCGTGCGACACCATGGCGCAGGGGGTCCACCGTCACGAGCTCAAGGTCTTGCTCGGTCTGTTTCAGATAATCATCGGCCTCTTGTTCACCAAGCTTTGATGTATTCACCGCCACACCGACGAACTGCACATTCGGATTGGTTAGATATGCAACACCCAGATTGGCGTCCATACATTCTTTCAGGTCGGGAATGGGAAATTGGGGAAGCCCGCGCATATGGGTCCTTGTCGGTTCGTGACACAATACCAATGCATCGGGCTGAGCACCGTGAATCAGTCCCGTGGTTACTCCGGCGAACGAGGGATGGAACAGTGAGCCCTGCCCTTCAACCACGTCCCAGTGATCGTCATCGTTGTCGGGGGACAACCACTCGACCGCGCCCGAGATAAAATCTGCCACCACCGCATCAACGCAAACACCTCTGCCGGTGACAAGAATGCCGGTCTGACCGGTGGCGCGGAAATCGGCATTGACACCTCGCGAGCGTAACTCTTTCTCGATCGCCAGTGCGGTGTACATTTTCCCGCAGGAACAATCGGTACCAACCGGCAGCAGTCGCTTACCGCTGCGCTTTGTCCCGGTGGCCACATCAAATGTTTGCGTCGGATGGCGCACATCGAACAACCGCCGGCCCAGCCGGTCCGCATCTGCTTTCAACTCCGGCACGTCCGCCAGTTTATTGTGCAGACCGGCGGCAATATCCATTCCCTGGGCCAGCGCATCGCGCAGTATCTCAATCCAGCCATCCGAAATGACCCCACCTCGATTGGCCACGCCCACAACCAGCGTTTTAGCGCCGGCCGCCACCGCTTGTGCAATGCTCATATCCCGCAGACCAAGATCGGCATTACAACCCTGCATGCGAAATTGACCGATCGCGCTGTCGGGTCTCCAGTCACAGATACCCTGGGCGACTTTTGCGGCCAAGGCGTCGGCGGCATCGCCTAAAAACAAAAGGTAGGGTGTCTGAATGTTCATTGATCGTTTCCTATTTAAAGAACTGGAACCTGCCTGGCTGCATAAACGGCTTCCATCTTTCCGAGCCCTCCGGCCAGCCACCGGGGACAACCTGCAAAACGAAGAACGCCACCCCACGATAATAGCTTGATGCGAATATACCGGAAGCCAAACCACATCAGGCACGATGGTAAATCTCTCTGGTCCGGTCTACTCAGTCCGACTCGTGATGAGCCGGCCACTGCTTGCCGTAGTCGCCAAAGTGGCCGCTGATGACCAGGCGTCCATCGACATCTACGACAGTTACACCATTGACACTCGCAACACCGCTGAGCAGACGGACGGCCTGTGGTCCGGCTCGAGGTCAAAGGTACCGCCAGCTTCGAGGCATGTCCTGACCCGCAGGGTATCGAGGCCGGAAGGTACACCGATCGTATAACTGGCTTGGGGGGAGAGCGGCGCCGCCTTGACCGCGGCGACAGACAGGCCCAGCAAGATCAGAACAAGAAACAAGGACCGGTTCATGTCGAGCCTCTGGTGAACCGCCGCTTTTTGGGCCCTGGCTGATGACCATATTCCTCAGTGCAGCATGCACCAGGGGCAAAATTTGTCTGCGCGATATCAGCTACCGCGCACCCAGGCGTGGTAGCGCGCCAGCCAGCCGAGCACACGTGCAGGCGCATGCGCACGCTTCCAGTTGCCAGCCACAAACTTGTTGCCCTCGGCCCAGGTCGGATAGATATGAATGGTGCCAAGGATCTTGTTCAGGCCGATGCCGTGGCGCATCGCCAGAATGAATTCAATAATCAGATCACCCGCGTGTTCGCCGACGATAGTCGCACCGAGGATCTGGTCCTTGCCGGGTACGGTGAGCACCTTGACCAGACCATGCGCCGCCTCATCTGCAATCGCACGATCGAGATCGTCGAGTCCGTAGGTGGTCACCTCGTATGCCACGCCCTGGGCCCGGGCATCGGTTTCGTTGAGGCCGACCCGTGCGACCTCCGGTTCGGTGAAGGTCGCCCAGGGAATCACCGAAAAGTCGGCGCGAAACTTACGAAAACGTCCAAACAGGGCATTGACTGCCGCATACCAGGCGGTATGCGCGGCGGTGTGGGTGAACTGGTAGGGGCCGGCGACGTCACCGCAGGCGTATATGTTCGGATAGATGGTCTGCATGTAGTCATTGACTTCGACCGTACGCTGTTCGGTGGTCTCGATACCGAGTTCCTCGAGGCCGTAACCTTGGGTATTGGCAACCCGGCCGACCGCGACCAATATCTCGTCAAAGGGTATGCGCACCTGCTCGCCGGCATGTTCAGCCATCAGGATCTTCTCGCCGGCCTCGACCGTGCACGACAGGGCCTTGGTCTCAATGCGCACATCGACGCCCTCATCGCGGAAACGCTGCATCACTGTTTCCGACACCTCGGGGTCCTCGCGCACCATCAGGCGCGGCAGCATCTCGACCTGGGTGACCCGCGAGCCGATGCGCGCAAACGCCTGGGCAAGCTCACAACCGATCGGTCCACCACCGAGCACGACCAGACGCTGCGGCCGCTCCTGCAGCCCCCAGACGGTGTCCGAGGTCAGATAGCCGACATCCTCGAGCCCGGGAATCGGCGGCACGAATGGCCGCGCTCCGGCGGCGATCACAAGCGAGCGGGCAGAGAGCGTCTGCGTGCCCTCCGGCGTCGCGATCGCGACGGTCCAGGGTGAGGTAATGCACGCCTCGCCCTCCACACAGTCGACCCCCAGCTCGGTGTAACGTTCGACCGAGTCATGCGGTTCGACGGTCTTGATCACACGCTGTACGCGCTGCATCAGATCTCTGAAGCTGACGTCAACCTGTACGGCCCTGATGCCGAGCTCTGTGGCCCGACGTGCCTGGGCGAGAAACTTGGCCGAGCGCAGCAGCGCTTTGGACGGCACGCACCCGGTATTGAGGCAGTCGCCCCCCATCTTGTCGCGCTCGATCAACGCCACCTTCGCCTTCACTGCGGCGGCGATATAGGCCGACACCAGGCCCGCCGACCCGGCACCGATCACCAGCAGATTGTAATCAAACCTTTCCGGACGTCGGTCCTTCCAGGGCGCATAGACTTTGCGCGCCTCCAGCCACGCAACACCCCGTTTGGCAAGCAGCGGGAACACGGCCAGCAGCGCGAAGGAACCAAGCAGCGCCGGCGAGAGTATGCCACCCACATCTTCAATCTGAGCAAGCTGGGTGCCGGCGTTCACGTAAACCAGGGTCCCGGCCAGCATGCCGACCTGGCTGACCCAATAAAAGGTCCAGGTTCGGATGGGCGTAAGCCCCATCAGCAGGTTGATGATGAAAAACGGGAAGATCGGCACCAGGCGCAAGGCGAACAGGTAGAAAGCCCCCTCGCGCGCCATACCATGGTTGATGGCTCGCAGCTTGTCACCGAAGCGGCGCTGCACCAGATCGCGAAACAGAAGGCGACTGGCGAGAAACGCCAGCGTCGCGCCGATGCTCGAGGCGAAAGAGATGATCAGGGTGCCCCAGGCAAGGCCAAAGACTGCACCGCCGGCCAGGGTCATGATCGCCGCACCAGGCAGCGACAGGGCGGTGACCGCGATATAGACCACGAAAAAAAACCCGGCGGCAAGTATTGGATGATCCTGGCGATAGGCTTCGATCGCCGACTGCTGGGCCTTGATGAAGGCCAGGTCGAAAAAGCGCCCGAGATCAAAAGCAAAAAAGGCAGCAACCGCGAGCACGATCACCAGCAGCAATACGATTTTGTTCCTCGACACCTTTCCCCCTGAGGCGTTGGGTCGCCTGACCCGTATTGCCTCGCTGTTGATTTTCGGTGAAGCCGGCGCAACCGGCCGTATCCACCCTGCGTCCTATCCTGGAATCCATCGGGGCGAAGTCAGGCTCATCCTCAGGAGACCGGTCATCCGGGAAAAATCATGCACTGCACAAGGAAAAGGTCGTGCGTAGCCGGGCCAATGATGATCAGTACGGCCAAGGTGCCCTGTTGCAATGACGAGAAACCGTGACGGCATCCCATTCGAGTAATCGGGGAATACGTGCAACACCCTCAGCGAACGGCTGAACCGCCTGGCTTACCTAGGAGTCTGCGCGGCAGAACGTGGCGGACCTGCGGCTTCCCCATTTCGGCTTGCTCCGGCGCTCGTTCTTGTCGCGTAGTGCCCACTATGCTCCTCGAACGACCGCCAGACCATGCTCGAACTGGGAAACCCTCGGCTACCACCAGTTCTACCGCGCAGACTCCTAGATCGGCTGTCCGGCCAGCCAAACCGATAGCTGTTCTGAAAATCATGCGCATCGATTTCAGCCAGGAAGGCTGAACCTGCCGCGCCTCGCATTGCCCAACAGTTTGCTGAAATCCGCTCGCTTCATATGAACCAGTTGCTCGTGGTCGCCGGCTTCGAAATAAATATCATCCTGTTCCAGCAATGCCTCGTCCACGATGGTATCGAGGTCGTAGAGGACACCGGCCGGAGGAATCGCACCCAAGGCGCAGTCACCGAACAGGGCCGACACCTCAGTCTCGGTAGCCAACCCCAGGTTTCGATCAAGCGCATGGTGCAGCTGGCCAAGATGCAGGCGGTGGCACGCCGGCAACACGGCAAGCAGGTAGCTTTCATCATCCTTGAGCAGTACCGACTTGGCCAATTTATAACCGGTCTGGTGGGCCGCCGCCGCAGTGCGCTGACTCGATTCGGTATAGTCATGAGAAACGACCGAATAGTCCAGAGGATGCGATTCGAAAAATGCCTGAAGGCTTATTGCCATTCCCATTGTTCCGCTCCTTTTCCTCAATCTGCCTCACACCGAGTATAGACAGGTGCATGGCACCTACATTCACATGTTTCGCGCATTTTGGTCAGAGCCCCATATCAGTTACTAACCAAGGATATTGTTTTCCTTGAGTTTATTCGTTTTCACCGATACGGGAATCGAGGAACGTTCGCATAGCGCATCAATGACGACGGGTTGTGCAAATTCCTCATACGCCAGTTCCATTTCATTGACTTTGCGTTTTCCATCGATCACACGGTGCCGGCACCCTGAATGTCGTAAACACGTCATCGATCAGGGTACAATTTCCCGGGTCGGTTCGGCCACCAGCTATTGCATCAGCATCTAACTATGAAAACCAAAGTTACGGGCAGGAAAGGATTATTGGGCCGGCTCAAATCGGTATTTGGCAACGCTGCGCATTGCCAGGAAATATCCCTGACGCAATCATTTCATTTACAAAAAGACAGCGCGAAGATTCCGCTTGAAGACTGTGTCGCCGGAATCTCTCTGGACTGTGGGGGAAAGGCCCTGAGTCTCGTCCGGGAACAGTTTATGGGAAAGGCGCATGGTGGTGACGGGTCGGCATTTCTGTTGTTGGATCCGGAAGATTTTGAAACGGGGATTAGTGGTTTTGTACGTATCTCCGTGGGAGACCATCTAATCGTGGGGCGGGAAGATGAGCACCAGCAGGCAATGCTGGGTTTATCCGAGACAACGGCCAAGAGACTGTTTTCCATCGTGCACGAAGGCGATGCGCTGGTATTCAAGGACCTGACCGGGGATCCTGGCGTTGTTTTGGCGCCGAGCGTTGAAGACAAACTGAACATCGCGGAAAAACGTCTGGCAAATCTGAGGGAGATATTCAGGATCTTTGGCGGCCCAATCCAATTGTTGCCGCCAGACCAGGCATTGCAGGATCTGAACCGGGTGAATGAGCTGTTAGAGAAGGAGCCATTGCGCCCGAAAGATGACCGCGGGATGCCGGGAGGGGTGGTCAGTCTCCCCAAGAAGATGATTCCGATCATCATTGGTGATCTGCACGCCCAGGTGGACAACCTGCTCACCTTGCTGACCCAAAACCAATTTCTCGAGGCGATGTCGGAAGGCAAAGCCACCATGGTGATTCTGGGTGATGCCGTTCATTCAGAAATGGACGGATGCATGGAGGAGATGGAAACCTCTCTGCTCATGATGGACCTGATTCTTCGCCTCAAACTCTGGTTTCCGCAACAGGTGTTCTATGTGCGTGGCAACCATGACAGTTTTTCGGAAGAGATCGGCAAGAGCGGAATCCCCCAGGGGCTCCTATGGGCCAAAGCGCTGCGTGATGTTCGCGGGGAGGCCTATAAAAAGGCCATGGATCGTTTTTACGAATTACTGCCCTTCGTGGTTTTGTCAAAAAGTTACGTGGCCTGCCATGCCGCACCGCCAAGGGGAAAAGTGGATATGGATATGTTGATCAATATCCACAAGTACCCGGGTTTGATCAAAGAGGTCACCTGCAACCGATTAAGCCAGCCCAATCGGCCAGCCGGTTATACAAAAGGTGACGTTAAGCGCTTTCGCAATACCCTGAAACTGGCTGGCAAAGCGGAATTGTTCGTCGGCCATACCCCCCTTACGCGGCATGACACCCTGTGGTCGAACGTGGGCGGCATTGAGCATCACGACGTAGTGTTCAGCGGGAATGATCCCTGGATAGGTGTTTATTCGAGTACCAACGGCGAAATGATTCCGCTGCGATATCGTGCCGAATCCCTGCTGCAGGTCATCAACGGCATGGATGATGTGGACCTGTATGACGAGCTGGAGCGTTAACTGACAAGTGAAAGAATACGACGAACAAGAATCGAGGAGACGGACTCTCAAGGATGGGCCCGTCATTTTCCAGTTGGAAGACCTTCCATCAGATGAAGACAGGACAAAGAAAGATCTCACGCTGGCCGAGCTCAATCACGTATTCAAAATGTATCTGCAGGAGCGTGGCACCCGAAGAGAAGACATATCTATCGTCGGCCAGTTTTCAGTGATTTACAACAATCCGAAATTTGCAGAATGGCACGCGCTGAGCAAATCGGAGCAAAGCGACTCTCTGTCTGAGCAGGTGATAATGCCGCAGGTCTATGGTGACTTGATAGCGCCTATCGGCAAGGTTGCTGGCGACGAGCAAACAATAAAGAGTGTGGTGAAGGACGCCATTCAAAACGCAATTGACAGTTTTTCTCATGCCGCTTTTATTCAGAAAAAATATATCACCCGTTTTCCTGGGATAAAGATCATACTGTTCATAGACCAGGCCAGAGAACGGATGGTTTTGGCGGTGATGGACAATGGCTATGGGGCGAATATCACAAAACCAAAAAAGTCACATATAGGCGAAGAGTATGGTGACGATTTTGCGTCGCGATTCGTCGATTGGGTGGTGCGCCGTTTTTTTGAGAAGGAAGAAGGTGACGTCAGGCGCGACATTGCTTACACCGGCGGCCAGGGAATGGCATTGAAGAAGATCCGCATTGAATTGCAGTTGGATGTGGAGATCCATTTTTTGGCCTCAGGGGCCGTATTCGAGCTCAGACTGAAGAACTTCTTTTGACCGGTGGCCTCTGGTTCCCGGCCCCCCGTTCGGATCACTAACTTCGCGGTACCGGCTGCCACCTACGACGGGAAAAGCGAAGGAATTGGTTACAATAGCCTCCCCACAGATCAATCCGAAAAGCGGCTATGAAACGAATTACCTACCAGGATTTGGTGGCGGAGATCGCGCCACAGATTAAAGAGTGCTTTCCCTGGGATGTCGAAGAAAGACTGGAAGCTGGGGAAGAGGTCCTGTTTCTGGATGTGCGCGAAAACCAGGAATACGACACCATGCACATCGATGACTCCCTGCATGTACCACGCGGTATTCTTGAGACCGCCGTGGAATGGGATCACGAGGAAACCGAACCGGACCTGGTGGAAGCGCGCGACAGGCAGATTGTTGTAGTGTGTCGCTCTGGCAGCCGCAGTGTTTTTGCCACCTATACGCTGATGCAGATGGGTTACCAACACGTAACCTCGCTGAAAACCGGCTTACGCGGCTGGAACGAATACGACCTGCCGCTGGTTGACATGGAGGGCAAAAAAATCGACCCTGAGCTGGGTGATCGGTATTTTGCAAACAAGTTGCTCGCCTACCAGCGCAAACCCAGGAGCTAGCACCTCACAAGCGGGCTGCTGCAATGCCCCAGAAAGGGGGCCAAGACCAGTCGTGCCTGACAACCTCCCCCGATGCTATCCGTCATATTCGATATCGTCGCGCCCGTTTTTCTCGTCATAGGTGCAGGCTACCTGGCGGTAAGGCGCGGATGGTTAAGCGACAACATGGTCGACGGACTGATGAAGTTCGCCATCCAGTTTGCCGTGCCCTGTTTGCTGTTCCGCGCCACCTCAACCATGGACCTTGGAACCGCTTACGATTGGCGGCTCATGAGTGCGTTCTACATCGGCTCTACGACCAGCTTTACCGTTGCGACACTACTGGCCTGGAAGTTGTTTGGCCGAACACCCGGGGAAGCGGTCGCAGTGGGGTTCGGCGCACTGTTCTCCAACCTGGTGCTGCTGGGCCTGCCTATATCGGAGCGCGCCTGGGGTGCCGACACGGTTGCAATGGCATCGGCCTATGCCATCGTTTCGGTACACGCACCGTTCTGTTATCTGCTCGGCATCACGAGCATGGAGTTGCTGCGAGCAGACGGGCGCTCACTGCCCGAAACCGCGACAGTGGTTGTACGCGCGATGTTTCGGAACAGTCTCATGATCGGCATCGGTCTGGGTTTCGTTGTTAATCTCAGTGGCCTGTCATTGCCGGAGGCTCTCGTTTCAGCGGTAGATATCATGGCCCGTGCGGCCTTACCTGCTGCCCTTTTCGGCCTTGGCGGCACACTCACAAAGTATTCTTTGAAGGCATCGATCGGCGAGGCAAGCAGCATCTCCGCGTCATCGCTGGTGCTCCACCCAGGTATCAGCTTTGCCGTTTGCCGTTTATTGGATGTGCCGGCGGAATTGACCAGCGCGGTGGTCCTGATGGCAGCCATGGCTCCCGGAGTAAACGCCTACCTGTTCGCCAGCATGTACCACAGAGGCCAAAGCACAGCAGCCAGTACAGTTTTGTTGGGAACGGGAGTCTCGATATTGAGCGTCAGTATCTGGTTATGGATATTGAGAGTCGCGTAGGGTCCAAATACATGATGGCTAAACAGGCCTATGTACCCCGCGGGGCCCTGCTTTTTCTCAGCGCATGTCGCACAAAATCTCCTTGAGTTCGCTCAATATCATTGCGGTCGCACCCCAAACCATATGGCCTTCCACTTCGAAGTAAGGCGTCTCTACCCAGACGCCACTGCTCACGCAGACCTTACCCCGCTTTACCGTCACATCACTCATCAAGGTGGAGATCAACAGCTCGATGATCTCATCAACCTCGACCGGGTTGGGGTCAAAGCAGGGTCGGTCGGTGGCGTAAGCGACGAATGGTTTTACCAGAAAGTTGCTCGGTAGTATGAAAAGTTCGCTGAGGTTGCCCAGCAGCTGACGGCTGCTTACGCTTATTCCGGTCTCTTCCTCGAACTCCCGCAGCGCAGCCTGTGTGTGATCTTCACCAGGCTCCAGCCGCCCGCCCGGAATGCTCACCTGGCCACCATGCGCACCATCGTAGTCGGGACGTTTCATAAGCACGATTCGCCAGTCACCCTGCTGCGGATACAGATAGAGCAGGACTGCGCTCTGGCGCTGTTGCGCTGCCATGGACAGCGCTTCGCTCATGCGCAGCCGAGCCATGGGCGCCATAAGGAACTGGGCTTCTTCGCCCGGAAGATCCCCGGCAAGCCGACTCTTCAATCTTTCAATAAAATCTTCCATGACTGCTCAAGATATCACCACTTCATCCAATGCGGACAATCGCGGAGGACGCCAATCCGGAGTTCGGTGATGCAGTGTGCCAGGATCGCCGGAATTTAGGCAATCGCAGCGATGGCGTCGCCAAGCTCTGCAGTGGTCGCCTTGCCACCTATGTCCGGCGTGCGCGGCATGGCCGGATCGGCGAGCACGATTTCGATGGCGCTCACGATCGCATCGTGCGCCTCGCGGTGTCCCAAGTGATCGAGCATCATGGCGCCAGACCAGATCTGGCCGATCGGATTGGCGATACCTCTGCCTGCGATATCGGGGGCCGACCCGTGCACGGGTTCGAAACACGACGGGAATTCGCGTTCCGGGTTGAGGTTCGCCGACGGGGCTATGCCGATCGTGCCGGTGCAGGCTGGACCAAGGTCGGAAAGGATGTCACCGAACAGGTTGGAACCAACGACGACATCGAACCAGTCCGGGTTGCGCACGAATTGCGCCGTGAGAATGTCTATGTGGAACTTGTCGACGGAGACATCCGGGAAGGCCGTGGCCATCGCCTCGACCCGCTCGTCCCAGAAGGGCATCGTGTGGATGATCCCGTTGGACTTGGTCGCACTGGTCAGGTGCTTCGCGGCACGGCCCTGCGCCAGCTCGAAGGCGTATCGCAAGACCCGATCGACTCCCTGACGGGTAAAGACACTCTCCTGCACCACGGTCTCATGCTCGGTACCCGCATACAACCGCCCCCCGATTTCGGAATACTCACCCTCGTTGTTTTCGCGCACGATGTAGAAATCGATATCACCAGGCACACGTCCCGCGAGCGGGCATGGTACGCCCTCGAAAAGACGAACGGGTCGCAGATTGATGTATTGCCGAAACTCACGGCGGATAGGAATCAACAGACCCCACAGTGACACATGATCGGGTACACCTGGAAATCCAACCGCACCGAGGAAAATCGCGTCGTGGTCCGCGATCTGCCCGATACCGTCTTCAGGCATCATGGCGCCGCATTTGTCGAAGCGCTCGCACGACCAGTCGAATTCATCCCAGGCGAAGGCAATGCCGAAACGATCCGCGATCCTTTCCAGCACCTTGACCCCCTCGGGGACGACTTCGCGGCCAATGCCGTCACCCGGCACCAAGGCGATCTTGTAGGTCGTTGGCACAGCAGATTCTCCTCACGGAAGCCGACCGTCGGTCGGCTGTCAAAAACTTATGCGGTTGCCGACAAGGCCCTCAGCTCATCATAAAACACAGCAGGAATCACCAAGCCGTTACTGGCCGATTCCTCCCGCAGCGCGAAACGCCGGGCACCCGGAAGACGGGTGCCCGGCTGCCCGAGAATGGCGCCGATAAGGGTCTCCAGTCGTTCCGTAAACGCATCTCCCGAGAAAACGCGGGGATCGATCGCTACCAGGAACTGGCCCACGGCCGGGGGCTCGCCTTCCGCAGTAAAAAAAGAAGAGGCCTCGAATCCGAACCTGGCACCGGTCAAGGCAGCGGCCAGGATTTCCACCATGAACACCAGGGCGGCACCCTTGGCATCCCCCATGGGCAGCATGGTGCCCTGCATGGCCGCCTCGGCATCCGTGGTCGGTTTGCCATGTCTGTCCAGCGCCCAACCCTCCGGGATCGGCTCACCCTGTTTGGCCGCGACCATGACCTTGCCACGGGCCACCTTGCTCAGACTCAGATCGATTACGAGGGGTGGCCCGGTTCGGCGCGGCGCCGCAAAGGCAATCGGGTTGGTCCCAAACACGCCTTCGCTGCCGCCCCAGGGCGCGATCGCCTTGGGGCTGTTACCGAAGACCAATCCTATCAGGTCACTCGCCGCCAGTTGTTCGACATGGTAACCGGCCTGCCCGAAGTGATGCGATCGATGCACGCCGGCGGCTGCGACCCCCGTTTCCGCAGCCAGCGACGACAGCCGGTCGACCGCCATCGCCAGGGCCGGAAAGGCGAAGCCGTTCCTGGCGTCGATACGCAATGCGGCGCGCGCACCCTGTTCGAGGGTGGGCACGGCATGGCCGTCGACCTTGCCGGAGGCGGCCTGGGCCGCATAGGAGGGCAGGCGCGAAAGCCCGTGACCTTTCTGACCATCGGCCTCTGCCGCGACCAGCGCGCGCGCAACACATTCCGCGTTGGCCTCGCTCGTGTCATGCCGGACCAGCACGGTTTTGGCAAGCAACTCTGCATCTGCAAGGCCAAGCGTGACCGTACTCATGTTTTGCCCAGCACCTTGCGAACATTCTCGGCGGTCACCGCGCTCACGCGCACATTGGACTCCTGCGTTACCCCGGCGATGTGCGGCGTCAACACGAGATTGCTCACGCCTGCGAAACGTGCCCCGGCAGCTGCCGTCACCGGCTCGGACCCGAAGACATCTATGGCGGCGCCGGCCAGATGCCCCGCTCGCAGCGACTCGACGACCGCATCCTCGTCAACGATGCCGCCGCGTGCCGTGTTGATAAGCACAGCACCCTTTTTCATCCGTGCGATCATCTGTGCATCGAGCAGCCCCCTGGTGTCATCGGTCAAGGGCAGGTGGAGACTGACAACGTCCGCTTTCGCCATCAGCTTGTCCAGCTCCGACCGCTCGACGTCGTTCCATGCAAGATCCGTCTCGGCGACAAAGGGGTCGTGCGCCATGACGGACATACCCAGGGCACGTGCGCGCTGCGCCGTTTCCCGCGCGATGCCGCCGAAGCCGACCAGACCCAGCAACTTGCCACCGATCTCACGCCCCATACAGCGCTGTCGCGGCCAGTCCCCGGTAATTACCTGCGGGCCGGCCGCGTAGGCGTCGCGCACCAGGATCATCGAGGTCGCGATGACATACTCGGCCACCGCCGCATCGTTGGCTCCGGTAGCAGGGCAAACCGCCACAGCGCGTTGTTGGCACGCCTCGAGATCGATGTTGTCCAGACCGACACCGAGCCGCCCCACAACCTGGAGCACGCCAGCCGCTTCGAGTAATTCTCCACGCACCTGTGTCCGGTTGCGGACCACCAAGGCACGTGCCGATGCTACCGCCTTCAATAGATCGCCCTGGCGATCCACCAGCTGCGGATCGTAAACAACGTCAAAATCCACGGCCAGGGCATCGACGGCTGCCTGATCCATGAATTCCGATATCACGATATCAGGCACAAGCGGCCTCCGTGGCCCGATAAGCCATTGGACGATATGTATTCACTCGAACAGGCTGCCGACAGGCAAGGGTACCAACAGCAGCTCAGCAAACAGGAAGTAGAATCCGACGACAAAAGCCGCGCAGACGAGCGGGTAGACGAGCTTTCTAAACGACGTCCACTGATCGTACATCGCGATGAACATGATCGATACGAAGGCGGCGAAACCGGACACGAGAAAACCCAGCCAGGGCATCGCGGCGGTACTGACAATCATTGCCGCAACCAGGCTGACGCGTCTGACGGTCGAGGCCCCGGGGGCCGAAACCTCTCCATTACCCAAATCCGGTCGAATCAGACCCCAGACGATGAGCAGCATGCAAAAGATGATCATCGCAATGGCCACCGCACGCGGGAATACGAAGGAGTCGGCATCGACCATATTGGTCGTATCCCATAAAGCCACCACAGCCATCAGTATGAACACGGCAGCCGTTACCATGCCGCCGACGTCGCGTCGTACAACCTTTTCCGTTTGATCAGTCTGCACGGACCTTCCTCCTGCGGCCGATCCAGCGTGAGCGAATCAGCGGGTAGAAGAGCGACAGCCCGATGAACGCAATGATGGCGAGACTGATCGGGCGCCCGAAGAACATACCGGTCAGATCCTCGGTGGCCGCCCCGATCGTCCAGGCCTGGACGAAGCCCTGCTCGGCGATTCGGCCCAGGATGAGCCCCAGGACGATCGGAGAGGGACTGTAACCGACACGATTGAGGATCCAGCCGATGACGCCGAGCGTGATCATGATGATCACGTCGGAGACGCTGTTGCGGATCGAATAGGTGCCGATCATCGTCATGAAGGCGACGGTGGGTACCAGCATCGCCTTGGGAACCGTGATGATGATTTTGTAGGCATAACGCCCGATCACCAGACCGACGGGCAACATCAGGATCGTGGCCAGGAACAGACCATAGATGAAGGTGTATACGATCGAGCCTTCCTGCGTGAACAGATTCGGACCCGTTCGCACGCCTTGAATCAATAGAGCTCCGAGGATGACCGCATCCGGGGGTGTACCGGGAATGCCGAGTACCAGCGTCGGTATGAACCCACCACCCACCGTCGCGTTGTTGGCGGACTCGGTGGCCTGCACACCCTCGGGCTCACCGGTTCCGAAGTGTTCGGTACGTTTTGAGACGCGCCGTGCCTCCGAGTAAGCGACCAGCCCGGCTATGGACCCACCGGCACCCGGCAGGATGCCTACCAGTGTCCCGATGACCGAACTGCGAATCAGATTGATCTTGTATTTCCAGGAGATACGCAATGACTCCAGCAGGCGGAAACCCTTGGGCTGATGCGTCACCTTCAGATGCTTGTCCGGGGTGGCGACCAGATCGATGAGGACCGGAACACAGTACAGACCGATCAGGGCGGACACCGTCTCGATACCACCGAGCAACACATGGCTTCCGAAGGTGAAACGCACGTCCGCACTGATCTCGGCGATCCCGATACTCGACAACAACAACCCGAAGCAGGCACCGATCAGCCCCTTCAGGAGATTACCCTCGGAGAGCGCCGAGATCAGCGTCAGCCCAAAAACGGCAAGCCAGAAATATTCCACCGGTCCGAACGCGAGCGCGACCTTCGCCAGGGGTGGCGCAAGGCCCAATAGAAAGGCCGCGCCGACCAGACCGCCCGTCACCGAGGCCAGACACGCCAGCGTGACCGCGAGGTCGCCGTCACCCTTCTTGGCCATGGGAAAACCGTCGAAGGTGGTCGCAATCGCCGAGGGCGTACCGGGTGTGTTGAGCAGAATTGCCGCGTAAGCGCCCCCGTAGATCGCACCTGTATAGATGGCTCCCATCAGGATGAGCGCCGATGCCGGGGGCATCGAGAAGGTTATGGGGACCAGGACGGCCACCGCCATGGTGGCAGTGAGCCCGGGCAGCGATCCGATGACCGTGCCGGCAATCACGCCGCACAAAGCGAGCATGATATTGAACGGCGTCAATGCCTCCAGCAGGTATTCGATACCAGGCATATCGCGACCTCCCCGGTCCCTCTGTTTCGGGCGCTCGGGCGCTTACTTGATGACGCCCGCCTCGCGTGCGGCCTCGAGATAGCCCTTGGCCTTCTCGTCGACGAATGCCCTGTAATCCGCATAACCGACATCGAGCAGCGCCATGCCGTCGTTTTCCATGCGCTTCTGGAACTCAGGATCGGCATTGATCTGGGCGATCATGTCGGAAAGCTTGGCACGGATCGGCTCGGGCGTGGATTTCGGTACGGCGATGCCACGATAGGCACCGGAGACCAGATCGAAGCCGAGTTCCTTGAACGTGGGTACGTCGGGAAACTTCGGATGCCGCTTTTCCATCGCCACGGCGAGCAGGCGCACCTTGCCCTCGTGCTTAGCACCGATCGAGGTATAGCCCCATTCCGCCTTCACCTGATCACCCAGGAGCGCGGTCACGGCCTTGCCCGTGCCCTTGAAGGCCACATAGGTTGTCTTGACACCAGCCATCTTGTCGAAGCGAACCTGCGCGAGATGGTTGGCCGTGCCCTTGCCCGAGCCCGACAGGGTCAGTTTTCCCGGATTATTCTTTGCGTAGTCAATGATGTCCTGAACGGTCTTGAACGGACTGTCCATCGTCACCACCAGCGCGTCGGGTGTGTAGTGAAACATGTACACACCCGTGGTGTCCTCGGTGGTGAAACCGACGTCTTTTTGCTTGGGCTTTATGATGATATGCGGCAGGTTGATACCCATGATCGTATAGCCGTCGCCCTTCATTCCGTTCAACTGCGACCAGCCTACCGCGCCGCCACCGCCGGGCTTGTACGAGATCACCAGATCCTCGTTGAATAAGTTCTTGAAGAAAGACTGCTGGTGGCGGGCCGTGATATCGGACTCACCGCCGGGCCCGAAGGGAATTATGTAGTTGACGGTTTTATTTGGATAGTTGCCGTGCCCCGCGGCGAGCGCCACGGAGGCGGGTAGAACCAGGGCCGAGGCCAACAAGGCCAAACGTATGAGTTTCATTTTGATCTCCTCTTCTTCAGTTGAGTTGTTCTTGGGCTATGGCCGCAGAACAATTTTGGGCGCAGCGGCCCTTCCTTCGTGAATGTCACGGAACGCCGCTGCACCCTCGGAAAGCAGACGGGTTTCGACCCAATCAAGCGGACCAAGCGCACCCCGATACAAGGCGTGTATGGCTGCACGCAGATCAACTGCGCTGTACGTGTAGTTACCCAGAAAGGTAATTTCCTCGAGGGTCATCCTGCGGGTGTCCAGTCCCGGCTCGTTGTCCTGCAGTCCGACATGGGAAATAACGCCACCCGAACTGACATGGCGGCACGATGCGGCCCGTGTTCGACCGCTTCCCACCGCATCGATAACAAGCTCGAAACTGTTTTCGTCAGGCAGATCGTGTCCTGAGGGGTCATAGACGTTGCAGCACCCAAGCCGCTCCGCCGTTTGTCGCCTTAGTGGATTGGTGTCGCCAAGACAGATATCGCGACAACCTTTTTCTTTCAGCATCAGCCCCGCGAAGGCGCCAATCGAACCGCCGCCCAGCACCAGTGCGCGACACTCCGAGAGTGGGCGATGCAGGACCTTCTCGGCCAGGAAAATCGCATGCAGTGAAGTGGCTGCAGGCTCCGCAAGACTGGCAATCACCGGATCCATGTCCTGCGGCATATCCAGGAGATTGCGTTCAGCTATGGTGATGTATTGCGCGAAGGCTCCAGCAAGGCGCATGCCAATCAGCTCACGCTGCGCACACAGGTTGGATCGTCCGCCCTGACAGTGGTCGCAGATACCGCAGGTCATGAGCGGATTGAGTACAACGCGCCGGTCTTTCAGCGCCCCGTTCTGTACCACCCCCACGGCCTCGTGCCCGAGGATCAGCGGCGGTACGCGGCGCTCGTCATGTCCATGATAGGCGTGCATATCCGAGCCGCAGATACCGACCGCTTCTATTCTTACCAGCGCCTCGCCTGGCCCGGGGATGGGCTCCGGTTCATCGCGATACTGCACTTCGAGCGTGTCTGTGTATACGAGCGCTTTCATACTTTCCCAACCTATTTCGCCGTGAACCCGCCATCGATATGGATTACCTGGCCGGTAATGTAGTCAGAGGCGGGAGAGGCCAGGAAGACCGTTAATCCGTCCAAATCTGACAGGACGCCATTGCGGCCGATGGCGGTCTGGGCAGCAAGCCTGTCCAGTAACTCTGGGTTCTCATAGACGGGCGCCGTGAGCTCCGTAGGAAAGAAGCCGGGGGCCATCGCATTGCAGTTGATGCCATATCGAGACCAGGCCTCGCTCATGGCGCGTGTTAGCTGCGAGATACCGCCCTTGGACGCGCCGTAGGCCAGTCCATTGGGAAAGGCGCGGCTCGACTGCAGTGATGCGATATTGACGATCCGGCCCCAACCCCTTTCCTGCATTGCCGGCACTAGTTCGCGTGCGAGGAAAAAAGGCACGGCAAGATTCAGGTTGAGTGTCCTGTCCCAGCTGTCAAGCGTGACCTCTTCAACCGCTTGGCGAAAATTTACGCCTGCCGCATTGATCAGGATATCTATCGACCCGAAAGGCAGCGCGGCACGCGCGGCGATATCGGAAAGCTGGCCGCGGTCGTTCAGATCAGCAGCCAGCGCCGCCGCCCTCCCCTGCCCCGCCTCGATCTCCTCGACCGCGTCGGCCAATTGCGGCTCGCGGCGACCCAACAGCACCACTGCGGCGCCGGCCTGCGCCAGTGCCAGCGCCTGACGGCGACCAACCCCGGAGGTCCCTCCGGTCACCAAAGCAACCTTCCCCGGAAGGTTGAAATCTGCCATCACTCTACGGCTTCAGGCTGCAAACTGAAGGACTCGTTCGGGAAATATTTGAACAAGCGGTCATCACCCGTGCGTGCGTGGGCCTCCATACCCTCGAGGCGCGAGATCCTGGCGCAAGCGGAAGCAACCTCCCGGTTCGCCTCCCGGCTCATGCGCTGGGTGGTCACCGTCTTGATGAACTTGCCGGCCGACAGACCGCCAGTGTAGCGACCAGCGCCCTTGGTAGGCAGGATGTGATTGGTACCCGAGCACTTGTCACCGAACGCCACGGTAGTCTCTTCACCGACGAACAATGAACCATAGTTGCGCAGGCGATTTACCCACCAGTCGAGATCTTCCGCCTGGACCTCCAGATGCTCACCGGCATAGTCGTCGCTCACCTGGGCGGCCTCTTCCCGGTCGGAGCACAAGACCACCTCACCGTAATCGCGCCAGGACGCCTCTGCGGCTGTGCGTGCGGTATCCGGCAGTTTGGCGATGAGTTCCGGAACCAGCTCCATTACCTTCTGACCCAAGGCACGATCCAGGGTGATCAACCAGCAAGGGGTATCCAGCCCATGCTCGGCCTGGCCGACCAGATCACTGGCAACAATGGCAGGGTCAGCCGATTGATCGGCGATGACGGCGATTTCCGTGGGGCCGGCAAACAGGTCGATACCGACCCGGCCGAACAGCATGCGCTTGGCCTCGGCGACAAACCGGTTTCCGGGGCCAACGAGGATGTCCGCCGCATGCCCGGTGAACAGCCCAAAGGCCATGGCAGCGATACCCTGTACACCGCCCAACGCGAGGATGGTATCTGCGCCGCAGAGGTTGGCGGTATAAATAATTGCAGCATTCACACCTGCGCCTGGTTTTGGGGGTGAACAGGCGATTACATGGTCCACCCCCGCCGCTTTGGCGGTGGCCACCGACATCACCGCAGATGCCACATGCGAGTAACGCCCGCCGGGTACATAGCAACCCGCCGTTGCGACAGGTATCTGCTTCTGCCCGGCAAACAGACCGGGAGACAGTTCCACCTCAAAATCAATCAGCGCTTCGCGTTGTTTCTCTGCAAAACCGCGCACTCGGTCGTAGGCGAATTGAATGTCGTCTTTCACCCGCTGCGGGACCTTGGCGG
>Ga0265306_10000364_pt1 | contig 21321 bp, 21 predicted proteins | sample Helome_3_FD_192493 | JGI IMG/M metagenome (GOLD analysis project Ga0265306, IMG submission 192493) | Marine sediment microbial communities from subtidal zone of North Sea - Hel_20160420 (Illumina Assembly) | ecosystem: Environmental > Aquatic > Marine > Subtidal zone > Sediment ... | reverse complement strand
GCGCTCGTATGAAACTTCAGTTTCTTTTTCGATTAGACCGGCTGTATTTTTAGCCTGCGGCTGGGCTGACACCTGAATCCTTCAAACAGCAGATTGTTCTCACAATTTATTTTTGTCATCAAAACTTGGTTTAGGAGAGTTACCTTGGACGAAAAAAAAACCTACACCTTCGATCGGGTTATCCGTATCCTGCTGGGCGTGGGTATATTAGCCGGTGTGATCTGGTTGGCCGGATATTTAAGCGATGTGCTCATTCCTTTTACGGTGGCCCTCTTGCTCGCTTATTTAACCAACCCGCTGGTTACCTTGGTCCAGAAAAAAATTCCCAATCGGGCGGCAGCGGTTTCTATCAGCTTGCTGGGCATCATTGCCATAGCTCTTCTTCTGGGCTGGTATGTGATACCCATGATTGCCGGTGAGGTCGTCCAGATGGGACGCCTAGTAACGGATCTGGTTAATAATTCTGATTTGGCTGAAAAGGCGTCCCAGCAGCTGCCACCGGATTTATGGCAGGGCATTAAAAATTTTTTTGCACGCCCTGAGATTAAAAACTTTTTTAAAGATATCAATATTTGGAAAATCGTGCAGGCAGTTTCCAAAAAGGTCCTGCCGGGGGTATGGGGGCTGATCACCGGAACAGCAAGTATTCTTGTCGGACTGATCGGGTTGGCGGTCATCGGCCTGTATTTTATTTTCCTGCTATTGGATTATGATACTGTGCGGGGATGGAAAGACCTGCTGCCGCCCGCCTACAGGGATTCAATTGCAGGCTTTGTCAACGATTTCGAATTGGCCATGAGCAGTTATTTTAGGGGCCAGGCCGCAGTGGCCTTTATCTGCGGTGTCCTGTTCGCTCTGGGATTTGCCTTAATCGGGTTGCCTCTTGGCATATTGCTGGGGCTGTTCAGCGGGTTGTTGAATATGATCCCCTACCTGCAGATCATCGGCCTGGTTCCGGCCGGCTTGCTGGCCCTTGTGCATGCCCTACAGTCGGGAATCAATATCTGGATGGTTCTGGGTCTCACCGGCCTCGTCTTCGTGGTGGTGCAGATTATTCAAGATGTCATTCTGGTTCCCAAAATAATGGGCAAGGTTACCGGGTTGAATCCGGCCATGATGATGCTTTCGCTGTCTATCTGGGGTAAATTGCTCGGTCTGCTCGGAATGATCATTGCTCTTCCAGTGACTTGCCTGTTGCTCGTCTATTATAGGCGGTTGATAAACTCAGCGCCATCCATTGCGAATAGCAGCAAGCCACAGAGCAACCACCAATGAAATTATAATTAGTTTCGGTTCCAGACTGCCGGTTCAAAAAAGGAAGAGGCTGTGCGGCTTAGTGCAAAAGACTCGTATTTGAAATCCAAAGTACCACCGGTAGCAATTGGGTCGCCAGAATTCCAAGTAAAGTTGGGATCAAGCACAAAATCTATGTCACCGAAGATTTTTGCATCACTGACAAAGCCGCTTGTGGAAATCTTATGATCCGCCCAAGTTAGTTTCTCTCTTGCATTAATTTCAGATAATGCCGCATCAATGGCTCTCTGTCTGGCACTTGCTTCAAGATCGATGTATCGCGGCACGGCAACTGCAGCTAAAACTCCCAAAATAATCAAAACAGCGATAATTTCAATCAGCGTAAAACCTTTATTGTTTCGCAATAGTTTTTGTTTGATCATGGGTTATTGTTAAACGTAATATGAAAACCTGAAAATATTGGGTGTCTGCCTAAAATCTAAATATCAGTATATCACAGAGATTAAAAGGTTTCAAACCTACGAAGCTGTCGATTGTGAAACTTTTACGCAATTGTGCACAATTTTGCAATCATTTGGGTGGATGGTCTGCCGCGCTATTTTGCCAGCAATTGCGTTATCTTTTTAACGCCGTCACCGGCGTCCTGCGCGAAAGCATCCGCACCGATGCGATTTGCCCAGCGCTGGGTTACGGGAGCACCGCCGACGATGGTTTTATACTTTTGTTTCAGCCCTGCTTTTTTCAATTCTTGTTCAAGCTCTTTTTGCACCACCATCGTCGTAGTCAGAAGGGTGCTGCTGCCAATAATGTCGGCGTTGAACTTTTCAGCTTCTTCAATGAATCGATGCGGCGCGATATCGCGACCAAGGTCCAGGACTTCAAATCCGTTGGCGCGCAAAAGCGAGACAACAATGGTTTTGCCGATGTCGTGCATATCTCCTTGTACGGTTCCGATGACAATTCTTCCACTGACTGTTTCCTGCTCCTGAGGAATGGCGGCATTAATAATGGCCGTTGCCTTTTCCATGGCATCGGCTGATTTAACCAGCCCCGGAATAAACAGTTTGCCGGAACCAAACAGATCGCCGACTTGGTTGATTCCGGGGATGAAGCCGTTGGTCATAAGTTCCAGCGGGTTAATCCCTTCTCCCAATCCGCGTTTGGCCAGTTGGGTTGCTTTATCTAAATTACCGTCTACAATTGCTTTAATGGCTTCTTCAAAAATCTTTTCAGTCATTGTTGATCCGTGCTTTTATATTTTTGTTCACCGCAAAGGCGCAGAGAACGCAGAGGTAAGAACTTTTTTTCATTTGCTGCTGAGAGGCCAGCAAATGAAAATACTTGGCCGTTTCGCAGCATGAATCAGTCTCTCTGTATAAGTCCAATTTATAGAACACAATACGAGTGACTGATATTGGTACCCTTGGGGTATTCTTATTTATGTTGCCCGGAGGGCAGGATGTTTTCGGTTTGCCGGCGTCTCAGCGGCAAACCGAAAGAAATAAAATCCTTTGCGTACTCAGCGTCTGCGGTGAGATTAATTATAGAAAACTGACAAATCATGTAATCTGGGATTTAAATAATTCAACCGAATTAATCGGAACATCCAGAAGCTCCGCTACTTTGAGCTTGGCCCGGATTCCCTTTGGACTGCCGGCCACGGAAGTTAGGGTGCCGATGCCCAGGTCCTCCCTGAGTTGCCGCATCACCTCTTCGTTGGTCAGGTCTATTAGCCCAATTCCCAGCTTTTGGGCCACATATTTTTTGGCTTCGGATAATTTCATCTTTTTGGTCAGCTGCATCCAGGCCACCAGATCTCCGGAGGTACGGATGCCGCCCATACCGGAAGCGAAAATATGAGCAATGTGCATCCCGAATGGGTCGCCCACGCCTATCTACAAACCGTCGGCCTTGCCGATCTGTACCAGCGATTTGGAAGCTCGCGTGACACTGTCTATGGGTGGTGCTTCCATCATGGGGACCCCGCCCACCCCCATTCCGACGTTGGCATGCACCGGTATATCGACTGCGGCTACAGCTTCTTTCACAAAGGTCAGGGTACGTGCGATGTTCGATGCCACGGATTCGTTGGTGTTGGTACCGACCGCCACGCCGTAGATGCTGGCACCGGCGGCTTCGGCAATTTTGGCCTGTTCGTGGGGATACATTCCGGCGAGTTGTTTATCGTTAAACGTCACTTCACCGTGCATGCCCAACACAAATTCTCCCGATCCCCCCATGATGATGGGCAGGTTTGGAGCAGCCTCTCCTAAATCGCTGACAGCCTGCAGGGCGGCCCAGTAATCGGCATCACCGGCCGAACCCCCCGTATCGAAGTTAAGTCCCTCGCAGCCGATACCGTTTAATTTTTTGCCGACAAAGACCAGATCCTGGCGCAGCTGTTCAGCGGCGGCTTCCTGGGCTTCCTGGGCTTCTTTGATCTTGCCCCGGGTATAGAGCTCAGCTGGATTCGGGTGTGCGCCATCAGGCTGAAAATACAATCCCATATTGGGTTGAGCACCATATAAAAACGGGGCGGTAGTCATCATGGAGGCGGTGTAATATTCATTCATTTCAAAATTGATGATCGGCTTCACCGGTTTGAAACTGTAATCACTGTGCCCCATGGATGTGGTATCGGCCGCGCAGGCCCGCTCATAGGTTAGAACTGCTTGCAGGCGGCTCATGGGGACGCCTATCCCCCCGCCGTCCTGGCCGGAATAAAAGCTCATCGAACACCCGTCATCGGTAACAATTACCTCCTGACCGCAAGCCACGCTGACGGCCCGGGACGGTTCGGCCATGATATCAAAAAGCTGTTCGACTTCATCTGTGGTGAGTTCCGGGATTTCAGCGCGTTGGGCAGCCTCCTGCGTAGCGGCCACGATGTCTTCTTTGATTTCTTCGGAAGACATGGAAACTAACTCCCCATCACCCATGCGGGTAAATATTTTTTTTTTCATAAAATTTTGCTCCCAAAATTTTATATATTGCTTTTGATGTGGGAGCGGCTTTTAGCCGCGATCTGAGTCGCCGCAGACCTATTCGCGGCTAAAAGCCGCTCCCACGAATCTTCCATCGATTGTTTTTGCTAAATTTCTCTTTACTTTAGCTCTTTTTCAGTTTCTTCGACGATCTTCTTTAACTCCGCCAGCACTTTCTCCGGCAGCGGATCCGGTTGATGATTTTGCAATATGTCCCGGGTTTTTTCCAATGCCCGCTGGTAGCTGTCCCGGGCACCCGCAGCTTTCCACTTTTCCATCCGGCGTCGATCCATAAACTCCGGTTGGGAGTGATCCTGCATGTGCTCAAAAGTGTGCTTCTGGGAAATAAAGTCACCGGATATTCCCACCGACTTTATCACATCCACGGCCAGGGATTCATCATCTACAGCAAAACCTCTGATGACATGTTTAATCATCCGGATAAATTCGCTGTCCAAAACCAGCTGGGCATAATCGAAGGTGATACCACTTTCAAGCATTCCCGGACCATAAATGAGATTGGCACCTGCCAATGCCGGAATGAGTCCGGTGAGCGTCTTTTCGTGGCCCATCTGGCAGTCGGATATCTTTGAATCACTCTACCCGCCGGCAACATAACTCGGCAGGGCATAATATCTGGCCAGTCTGGCCACCGCCCCGCTAATAATAGCGCACTCGGGTGTGCCCACCGACGCAGCGCCTATTTTCAAATCCATGGCGGTGGTCGAACTACCGTAAATCACGGGCGCACCTTTTTGGACCAACTGATTGAGGGTAATTCCTCCGAGGACTTCGGCGTTGTGGGTAACCAGGGTCCCGGCAAGGGTGACCGGCGAAGTTCCTCCCGCCATGGCCATTGACAAAATATTTATTATCGAACGGCTTTTAGCGGCTTCGATAATAATCTCGCAGCATTCATTTATCAACTTCAATGGGCTGACCGGACAGGTCGTAAATGACAAAATAGGTCGTTCTTGAAATTTTTTTATTCCGCCGCAGATGACGCCGGCCATTTGAACCAGCTTATTCAGTAAATATCCGCTCCCGGGTCCGACGCAACAATGTTTGGTCGTTTGGGTGAGCATGGCTTCGGCATTATGAAGCGGCAAGACTGTCGGGGGTACATCACTGGAGCCTACTGCCTTTTCACAGACATCGATTTCGTCCAGGTAATCGACCAGCCTGGCGGCATTGGCCAGATCTGCCTTCACCGGTACTCTGCGTTCGCCGTTAAAGGGATCAATCACTTCGATTCCTTCGCTGAAGTTGGTGAAGTAAACCCGGTCTGTTCCCAGTTCTTTATCATGCTTAGGGTTCCGTCCGGCCAGAAGGATTTGAGACGGTGCTGTCTGAATCGCGTCCTCAACCAGCCGGGGCCGAATTTTGACAATTTTAGTCCGGCGGTTTACCTCAGCACCGGCACCATCAAACACCTCCAGCGCTTCATCGGTTTCGACAAATAGTCCTGTCTTTTCAAGTACCTCTAAAGTTGCCTGATGAATGTCTTCCATCTCATCCTGCGTTAAGCCGCTGAAACTCAGGCCGTGGCTGCGATGTATGTCTATAGGAAGAGAGGGCATTTTTTATTTCTCCTGTGAATCGTTGCGATTGACAATCTAAACCGGTCCAACGTACCAGAAGGACTGCTAAAATGCAATATTGATAAATGGTTTAATAGCATTTTCAAAGTTTTACGATACGGGATGACGGATCCGGGACCGGCAAGACAGGGGCAAATAGGATCCTTTCGAAGCTGCGCTTGACATCTATGTATGGGAACGAGTAGTTTGATGCTATCTCCAGTTTTGAGATACCTTCGAAATGATGCGGGGGGTGGATCGAAATGTGATCGCGTGGACTCTAAATTCACGTAGCTCGGTGCGACACCGGGACCTCCCGCCAGTTTTTGAGCATAAATGCTCAACATCCGTTGTGGGTTGTACGTCGTCAGCTGGGAAGCGACGGACAACTCACAACTGACTACTGACTAACTGCTATTGTACAGGTAGTGACATAAAATATCTATTTAGGTTCGGGAGATATCAATTGAGCCGACTGACTTGGACGGAAACCCAGCTTGGGCGCTTGAAAGAATTGGGAGCAGGTGAGGAGGGCCTGGGCCAGGAATTTAAAAGTGAGATAGATCGCGACAAAGCCTTTCAGGTACTGGAAAAAAATCTGGTGCGATCAGCGCGTCAGGAATTGGAAGAACTTCGTACCGGCCATCGTCGCCCCCGGCTGTGCCGCCTGGAAAGCCGGTTGACACATGTTTTGATCGAAAGTGGTTTTGTCCAGGTGACGACACCGACCATTATGTCCAAAGGGTTGCTGGCTAAAATGGCGATTGACGAAAACCATCCCTTGGCGGCCCAGATATTCTGGCTGGGCAAGGATCGATGCCTGCGACCGATGCTGGCACCGCACCTGTATTTTGTTTTGAAAGATCTTCTGCGCCTATGGGAGAGGCCGGTACGCATATTTGAAATCGGCTCATGCTTTCGAAAAGAGTCACAGGGTGCACAGCATGCCAATGAATTTACCATGCTCAATTTGGTTGAAATGGGTCTGGACAGCAACCTTCGCCAGAATAGACTTAAAGAACTGGCGTCTATGATAACCGGGGCCGCCGGCGTGGATGATTTTGTTTTTCAGCCGGTCGATTCAACCATTTATGGCGAAACGATTGATATCTTGGGCGGTGAGAGGCGGCTGGAAATTGGTTCCTCGGCCATGGGCCCCCATGTGCTTGATCAAGCCTGGCAAATTACAGATGCCTGGGTGGGGATTGGCTTTGGACTCGAACGTTTGCTTATGGAGGCCGAAAATCTTAAAAGCCTGGGGAGACTCGGACGGTGCTTGGGATACCTCGACGGTATCCGGCTAAACATTTAGAAGCTGTTCCAAACTCCATATTATGCCCGATGGCTGCGTTGTCACGCTGATTGAAATGCTCACGTGCTGACGTGTACGCTCCGCTTTCAATCACCGTGACGCCTTGCCCTCAAACATAATATGGAGTTTGGAACCAGCTTCTCCAATCGTTAAAATCAAAAAATAGCTCAATATATTATCTTTATCATATTTTTTAGAAGAGACATGGCCCAAAGTGAATCACAACATAAGCTGAACGGAATTTTGGAAAAGGCTAATCAGGAAAAACGCCTTGATCGAGAAGAAATTGTGTTTCTTCTGGGACTCAGAGAAAGGAGTCAAATTGACGCTGTTTTTGAAGCAGCCAGGGGATTGCGGTTCCGGTATTTCGAAAATAGGGTTTTTCTGTACGGGTTTTTATATATCAGCACGTTTTGTCGCAACCAATGCAATTTTTGCTATTATCGAAGCGCCAATGCACTTTCTGTGCGCTACCGTCGGGAGGCAGCTGATATTATTGAGGCAGCGCAAAGCTTGGCTGAATCCGGCGTTCATTTAATTGATTTGACACTGGGGGAAGACCCTCAATATTTCCAAGATCAGGGTTTTGAACCATTTCTTCAGCTGGTCAAAGCGGTTCGCCAAACAACCGACTTACCCATTATGGTATCACCCGGCGTCGTTCCTGCGGAAGTCCTATTCGATTGTGCGCGGGCTGGCGTCAGCTGGTACGCCTGTTACCAGGAAACCCATAACCGGGAATTGTTTAAAAGGCTCAGGCCCGGACAAAGCTATGCTGCGCGTTTGGAGAATAAGGAACTGGCCGGCAAGCTGGGGCTGTTAACCGAGGAAGGCCTGCTTTGCGGTGTCGGAGAATCAGCTCAAGATATTGCGGAATCCATCGAGACTATGCGCTTCCTGGAAGTATCCCAAATGAGGGCCATGACCTTTGTTCCCCAGAATGGAACCCCCATGCAGGCTTGGAAAAGGCCCGATCCTCTGCGGGAATTATTGACTATCGCTGTTCTGCGTCTGGCCTTTCCGGACAGATTGATACCGGCAACCCTGGATGTTGCCGGGTTGACCGGTCTGCACAGCAGGCTGAAAGCCGGGGCCAATGTGGTTACGTCTCTGGTGCCACCGGGCTTCGGCCTGGCAGGTGTTGCCCAGAATTCTCTGGATATTGCCGATGCCAGACGGTCCACTGCCAGCATTCCCCCGGAACTGGAGAAACTCGGCATGCAATCGGCGTCAACTGAAGATTATTTAACCTGGGTTGAAGATCGTCGCCGCCAAATCAGATGTGGTTTATTAAAGGAGAAAGTCGCTTGTTAGTAGGTGTCGTCGGTGGAAAATTGCAGGGGGTCGAAGCTGCCTACCTGACACGCAAAGCGGGATGGGAAGTCAGAGTTGTTGACAAAGAGCCACGTGTGCCGGCAGCTGATTTGGGCGATTCATTTGCGCAGGTTGACGTGACTGTCGAACATAATCTGGACGGAGCATTAGGTGATGTCGACTTTATTATTCCGGCCCTTGAAGATGACAACGCACTGAGAAGTTTAACGCGATGGAGCCGGAAAACCCGTGTTCCCCTGGCTTTTGACCCGCAAGCCTATGCCGTATCTTCATCCAAATTGAAATCCGCAGAAATTTTTATGGAAATCGGGTTACCAATTCCTGCAGCGTGGCCGCAATGCAGTTTCCCGGTGCTTGCCAAACCCAGCCGGGGCAGCGGTAGTAAAGGGGTGCGCATTTTTCAGGATCTTGATTCCATGAAAGAATGGTTTTCGCCAGACTTTCCGCCTCCGGACTGGATACTGGAAGAATTTCTCGATGGCAGCCAGCATTCACTGGAAGTGGTGGGTCGGCCGGGAAATTATCGGGTATTACAGGTAACCGATCTGTATATGGATCATAATTTCGATTGTAAGCGAGTGATCGCTCCGTCAATTTTGCCACTGAATTTGATAGCAGACTTCGAGAAATTATCGCTGACCATCGCTGAGGCTATAAACCTGCGCGGTATTATGGATGTGGAGGTCATTTTTTCCCGGGGAGAATTTAAGGTTTTGGAGATTGACGCGCGGCTGCCCAGCCAGACACCGACGGCGGTACACTGGTCGACAAATCAAAATATGGTCGGGCTTTTAGGGGACCTTTACGCCATGCCGGAAAATAACTTCCCACCGGTCGGGGACATCACGCGCGGAACTGTCTTTGAACATATTTACGTATCCGGGGATAAACTGAAGATAAGCGGTGAGCGCATCATGACGGAAGGGGGGCCGCTTAAATTACAGCATGACTTTTTTGGTGCCGATGAAGCGATTACCAATTTTGTGCCCGGTAAGGACCCGTGGGTGGCGACCCTGATCTTTTCCGGACCGAACAGACGTCTGGCCTGCCAAAAACGAAACCGCAGCATCGCAGAAATCGTCAGGCGGTTGGAGATAAAAGATGACACGTCTGCAGTTAAATGATATTTCAAACATTTCGTCTCAATTAAAAGCCTACGATGAAGAATTGCTTGCCAAGACGGGCCATAATTTGCGACAGATTGCCTGCCACGCCACTGAAATGAAAGAAGAAGACGTCTGCGGGGTTATTTCCAAGATACGGGCGGGCGTCGTGCCGATCCGGTGGGGGCAGGGTGTGATTGAAGGGTTTTGCGAAGCAACAGCAGGGATTCTAAAACACCTTGGGTTCAACTCCTTTGTTGCCGGGCAATCGGATATATTAGGCTTAATCGAGGCTTACAATAAAAAGGCCGATGTTGTCTTTTTGTCTGATGATAGTGACTTCGTGGCGTTAAACGCCGAAACCCGTCAGTATGTTCACAATGCAGATGCCACCGGTAAGGGTTTTGCGGCCGGCCTGGATTTAATGACCAAGGGTTTGGACGATAAAAAGGTTCTGGTCCTCGGATGCGGCGCGGTCGGACGAAGTGTAACTTCAACTTTGTTAAGCTATGGCGCTAAAGTATCCGTTTATGATATCCACCCTCCAAATCCCCAGGAATTCATAGGTTCTATAGCCGGACCTGATTCAGACCGGCTAACGATCGTACCGGATTTTCACGAAGCCCTGGGCGGGCACTTCTTGATTGTCGATGCGACCAATGCGCCTGAGATTATACAGGCTGAGGATATCTCGCCCCAAACTTTAATCGCCGCACCGGGTGTGCCGCTGGGCTTGAGTCGTGATGCACTGAATAAATTATCAGATCGGCTTTTGCACGATCCTTTGCAGATAGGTGTGGCGACCATGGGTATGGCGGTGGTCAAGCAGTTGATGGACGTACGATAAGGGTAATAAAAGAAAATCCGCGGAAGGCGGACAAGTATCGAATATCGAATTGGGCGCAGAGCGCACTCATGGGTTTTAACCGGATGCCATTCCTACTCGTACTTGTCCTCGTGCTCGTCCTCGAAAACCGAATTTCATAGAAGCCGATGGACGAGGACGAGTACGAGGACGACGACGAAGTCTGTACTTGGCGCCCCGCTGTGCAACATCATGAAAACAGCATTGCCTTGAATCTACTTTCATGCAGAGAACTTAGTATTTTGGCAGATAAAACCAAAGTCAAACAGCCGGCCAGGCGCTACTATCGGAAGCGGATAGAGCTTTTTCGGTTGATTGAAAAAATTAAACTCTGGCCATCGCGCCGGGGGCTGTTACACGGAATCAAGACAGTCGACGTCATCGGCGATCAAGCCAGGATTACAACCCACTGTAACAAGACGTTTTTAATCACCAATTCCAGAAACAGCCGGGCAGCCCGCTGGCTTCGAAATAAATGGTTTAATGGGATCTGCGGTGTCTGCCGTGTTCCGGATTGGAAACTGGCTAAGTATTCGTCTACCCAATTTAAGCGCCATTACGGCTCTGCGTTATCACAAGGTTCAGAGGTTCAGGGTTCAAAGGCTCAGAGTTAAAAATCTCGAAGGTTCAGAGGTTCGAAATTCCAAGGCTAAAATTTTATAATCTGCGTCGAACATTCCCCTTTGAAGTTCGTCAAAATAACCCTGAACGTTGAACCTTGAACCTCTGAACCTAAAACCGTGAATCAAACTATGAACGCGAAAAAGGATAAGAATGATGCATCCACTAATTAAATCTCTAATTGATTTCGGACCGGTCGTCACAGACGGTTCCTGGGGAACCCAGATGCAAAAGCGCGGCCTCAAACGCGGGGAATGTCCGGATTCATGGAATTTGAGCCATCCGGAACGAGTACTGGAAGTTGCGCAACAATACGTCAACGCGGGTAGCCAGATCATACTAACCAACACATTCGGTGGCAGTCGTCTGGCACTAAAAAAATATAACCTTGATAATAAGACGGTTGATATCAACATGGCCGGTGTGGAGATTTCAAAAAAAGCGGCCGGCAATCGTGCCTATGTTTTCGCTTCCATCGGTCCCACCGGGTTGATGCTGGTAACCCGTGAGACGACCGAAGAGGAATTGCAGAACGTTTTTGAAGAGCAGGCCGCAACCCAGGCCCGGGCAGGGGCCGATGGGATAATTGTTGAAACCATGATCGATGTCACCGAAGCCCGTATTGCGGCCATTGCAGCTAAACAAACCGGTTTGCCGGTAGTTGTCAGCATGGTGTATGATTCCGGTGTGGATAAAGACCGGACCATGATGGGAAATTCCCCGGAAGAAGTTGTGGCGGAATTGACAGGTGTAGGTGTTGATGGTTTCGGTGCAAATTGCGGTCAGGGCATTGAAGCATTTCCACCAATCTGCGCCCGCCTTCGGCAGGCGACTGATCTTCCCATCTGGATGAAACCAAATGCAGGCCTGCCCGAAATTGTTGATGATCAGACGGTATTTCGCACCACTGCCCAAGAATTTGTGCAGTATATTCCTGAATTGATCGCTGGTGGTGCCGATTTTATCGGCGGCTGCTGCGGAACAGATCAGGGATTTGTCGAGGCGATCCGGGAAACACTCGCCAAACAGCAATAATATGCCAAAAATAGAACAGATCTACACAGTCGAAAAGACTGATTGACATCAAGCCTTACACTCATTAAATTCAATGAATTCGGAAAAGAATAAATTCAAAGTCAATCGTAACTAATTCAAGTGGAGGAGATTATGCCCTACGACCCTGAAATGGATAAGATGCTGAAAAAGTGGAAATGTGAAGAAACGGGCCTGGTGGTTTCGATAAATCAATACGGGAATGGAGAACCGAAAGTCCAAATCGGACCGCGCATATTGCTGAAAAAAGACGGCACGGAAAGGGCTCCCGCGAAAGCCGGCCGTTTAACTATCGAAGATATAATGTGGCTTTATGATTTGATCGATGAAATTAAGGACGATATGACCAGATTCGCCAAACCGGCATAGGGATCGATTGACTATTGACGAATGACTATTGAATAATTGAGGAATTCTGTCATTTTGTAAAACTGCTCTTCGGTTGTTCAGTCTTTCCTATAGGACACTTTACGTGCAAAACCACGACGCCATCGTAAACCCGATCAGGTCTAAAAATGCGCCGGCTATCGGTCCTGTTGCCGTGATGGCGGCAACCGAGATGGATCTTTTTTTCCTGTGTGATCTTTTCAAATACAACCGCGATGATTATTGCCGGTTGTTTACCAGTCGATTGTATGCTCCGCAATCATCTTCTGTCGGGGCTTGCATAACCGGTCCGGGCATCGGAGCGCCTTATGCCGCCATGATGCTGGAGACTCTTATTGCCTGGGGCGCCCGCCGGATTATATTTTTAGGGTGGTGCGGCGCTGTTTCCAAACAGGCCCAAATCGGGGACATTATCCTGCCGACTTCCGCCCTTGTTGATGAAGGAACCTCCAGAAACTATGCCGTACCGGATAACGGACAGTCGAAACCGGCGTCGGCAATGGTTTCCCTGATCGAGCAGGTGTTGGGAGATAACCGGGTTGATTTCCATTCAGGAACAATCTGGACCACGGATGCGGTTTACCGTGAAACCCGGGAGAAGGTAGAAAAATATCAGAAACAAGGCGTTTTGGCCGTTGAGATGGAGGTTTCAGCACTGTATTCTGTGGCTCGGTTTCGAGATGTTGAGCTAAGCGCAATGCTTGTCGTCTCGGATGAACTTTCCGCATTTAAATGGCGGCCCGGCTTCAGGGACCAACGATTTGTCACGGGTATCCAGACCGCATGCAGAATGGTAAGAGAATCATGCCGGCAACTATTGATCCTGAAATAATTGAAAAAATCCGGGGCCTCCGAAAAACACTGCACCACCATAATTTCAGATATCACGTCCTGGATGATCCGGAAATCTCGGATTCAGAATATGACCGCCGGATGCAGGAGTTGATTCGGCTGGAAAAAGCTTATCCGGATTTTGCCAGCCCTGATTCGCCAAGCGCCCGGGTGGGCGCGTCACCGTTGGCTAAATTTGATTCAATTGCCCATTCCATCCCCATGTTAAGTCTCGACAACGGTTTTTCCGATGAAGATATTTTGGATTTTGACAAAAGGATCAGGCGCTTTCTCGATCGACAGTCCGAAATACTGTATACTGCTGAGCCGAAGATGGACGGCGTTGCGGTAGAGCTTGTATATGAGGGCGGCAAATTGCTAACAGCATCGACCCGGGGAGACGGTATTATCGGGGAAGTCATCACCGCAAATGTCAAGACCATTGGCGCTGTTCCGATTTTGATGCGAACAGACCGGGCATCTGCCCTGCCATCCCGTCTTGAGGTAAGGGGTGAAGTCTTTATCGGGATTGAAGACTTCAAAAACTGGAACCTGGAAAGAATCGACCAGGACCTGCCGCCCTTTGCCAACCCGAGAAATGCGGCCGCCGGTTCATTGCGACAGCTGGACTCAAAAATTACTGCTTCCCGGCCTTTGGATATTTTCTTTTATGGCGTCGGGGTGGTGCAAGATTATGAGCTTGATTCCCATTGGGAACTGCTGCAAGCATTAAAGAGATGGGGATTTCGGATTAACCCTCTCATCCGGCCTCAGATTTCCAAAAATGATGTCTTGAAATATTATCGGGAGCTCAGCAAACAGCGTCATCAGCTCCCTTATGACATTGACGGCATGGTGGTTAAGGTGGACAGCCTGTCACTGCAACAGCAACTGGGTGCAACCACTCGAAGTCCCCGCTGGGCCATTGCTTATAAATTTCAGGCTATTCAGGAAACGACGGTGCTTGAAAATATCGAGATTCAAGTGGGACGCACCGGGGTTCTCACACCGGTGGCCCATCTTAAACCTGTCAATGTGGACGGTGTAACGGTCAGTCGAGCCACTTTACACAACGAAGATGAAATTGAGAAAAAAGATGTCCGCATCGGCGATACGGTACTGGTACAAAGGGCTGGAGACGTTATCCCCGAGGTGGTCAAAGTTATTTTATCCAAACGCACCGGTGCTGAAAAAAAGTTTTCTATGCCCGACCATTGTCCGGTTTGCGGCACAGCGGTTGCTCGCATTGAAGGCGAGGCGGCCACCCGCTGTATCAATTCAAGTTGCTCGGCTCAGGTTAAAGAGCGCATCAAGCATTTTGCCTCGAAAGGAGCTTTTGACATTGAAGGGTTGGGGGACAAGCTCATTGATCAACTCGTTGAAAAGGGTTTGCTGACCTCGTTTACCGATCTTTTCAAACTGGATGAAGCAACCTTTGCCGGTCTTGAGAGAATGGGGGACAAATCAGCCCAAAATCTAATAAACGCCATTGAAGCCCGTAAACGGATCAGTTTTGCCAGATTTTTATATGCACTGGGAATCCGGCATGCGGGTGAGCACGTGACCGTGTTACTGGCCGAACAATTTGGAAGCCTTGATGAATTGGCAAGTTGTTCTCAACAGAACTTGACAGAGATCCAAGGCGTCGGTCCGGTAGTAGCCGCGAGCGTTGCCTGCTTTTTCAGGCAGGAAAACAACCTGCGCGCCATCCAGTCTATCCTTAATAGCGGCGTGCAAATAGTTTTTGCGAACCGAAAGAAATCCGGGCAATATGACGGCAAGATCTTTGTACTGACCGGGACCCTGGGTGGTATGACAAGGCGCCAGGCAAAGGAAATAATTACAGCTGCCGGCGGTAAGGTCAGTGGATCGGTGAGCCGTAATACGGATTTTGTAGTTTCCGGCGAATCTCCGGGATCGAAGCTCGAAAAGGCCAGGGAACTGGGAGTCACTGTGATTGATGAGGCAGAGTTTAAAGAGCTATTCGGGTAAACCCCAAGGCTGTAAAGCTTGGAGGCAGATCTGGCGAGAGTTCCTTAGCCTTCCAGCCTCCCGGCATCACAGCTTTCAAGCAAAGCACTAGTGAGGCAACTATGGAAAACAAAGCCAGGGCCCATGTCATCATTCGCGGTCGCGTACAAGGGGTTTTCTTTCGGATGGAAACCAAACGGGCTGCCGATGGATTTGGTGTGTTCGGTTGGGTCAAGAATCAACTGGATGGGACCGTGGAAGCAGTATTTGAGGGCGATCGAGACCGGGTAGACGCTACTGTCAATTGGTGCCGGGAAGGCCCTCCCAGTGCGGATGTGGCCGATGTGACCGTAAACTGGGAAGATTACACCGCAGAGTTTAAAGGATTCAACATTAATTATGCGAAGTGGTCGTAAAGCGGCCGTTATAGTGGTTGTTAATAAAACGTTGCGGAATTTAGCCGTTTTTTTCTTTACAACCACCTACTTATACCGCAATTCCTTATTTCGGAACATCCTTATGGAAAGCGGTGCAACTTCGGAGCGGCTTATCAGAAAGCTTCATGTATCAATAAACCGCTCCGCAGTTAATTGCTTAGACAGATTCTTTGAGTTTTTTTCCAGGACGGAATTTAACGACGTTACGGGCTTTGATTTTGATGGGTGCACCGGTTTGCGGATTGCGACCTTTGCGCGCCTTGCGTCGAACTTTTGAAAATGTGCCAAAACCGACCAGGGTGACTTTGCCGTCCTTCTTTTTGAGTGCTTTGGTGACGCCCTCCACAAAAGAGTTCAGCGCTGCCGCCGCCGCAACCTTGGAAACCTTGGCATCCTTTGCCGCTTTTTCTACTAGTTCTGCCTTTGTCATAGTACCAATCCCCCTTTTTTTGGTCGTTAACCTTGCTGAGCCAGGCTAAATAGCCTATTTTCCTGTGTGCATATCGGAACTAAAATTCCATGTCAACAGAAATCGCTAATTTTCAATACTTTTTTTAAAATAGTTGCTGCTAAACCATATATAGCTGGCATTTGCAGATCGGCTATCTCTAAAATCCAGCGGCAAACCTTTAAAAAAGGGCGTCTACAAATTGTTCGGCATCAAATAGTCGGAGGTCCTCGATTTGTTCACCGACGCCGATATACTGCAAGGGAATATTCAGTGAGCTGCATATACTGATAACGATTCCGCCTTTGGCGGTGCCATCAAGTTTTGTCAGCGCTAATCCGGTCAGACCCAACGCCTCATCAAATAGCTTCGCCTGGGATAGAGCGTTTTGTCCGGTGGTTGCATCCAGGACCAGCAGAATTTCATGGGGCGCGCCTTCAAGTTGTTTCGATACCGTACGCTTGATCTTTTTTAGTTCTTCCATCAGGTTGATTTTGGTATGCAGTCTGCCGGCCGTGTCAATAAGGACGATATCGCATCCGCGGGCCGATGCTGCGCCGACCGCATCAAAGGCCACCGCGGCCGGATCTGCATTTGCCCTGTGCTTGATAAATTCTGCCTCCGCCCTTTCAGCCCATATCGCCAACTGTTCGATGGCGGCCGCCCGAAAGGTGTCGGCGGCCGCGATCAGAACTTTTTGCCCGGATGCTTTGGCAGAGGCGGCCATTTTTCCGATAGTGGTTGTTTTTCCGACGCCATTAACTCCCACGATCAATATAACATGGGGCTTGTTTTGAGCCTTTTCCGGTACGGGCGCCTGGGAGGCCAGAATTGAGAGAATTTCCTCCTTCAGGATCTTTTTTACTTCACTGACCTCCGCCGCTTTTGCTTTTGATAGTCGCTCCATGAGCACCATGGTCGTCTGGACCCCGATGTCTGATGTTATCAAAAGCTCTTCCAAGTCCTCTAAAACTTCAGCGTCAATTTTTTTTTTGCCCGCAAATACTCTGTCAAAACCACTCGACAAAGATTTGCGCGTCCTGGTTAGACGCTTTCTCAGACGTTTAAAATATCCGGCTTTCTTCTGCTCAGGGTCGGGGAGTGGTTCGGTATCCAACTCTGCCGTTATGGCTGCATCTGCGACTGTTTGCTGCTCCTCGTCTGACGCTTCGGTATCGATCTCGGGGGGGTGGGGCCCGTCCGCTTCGTCTGCCAGGGGTTGCTCGATTTCCTGAGGTTGCGGACGCTCTACTTCCTCTGATGAGGGTAATTCGGCAGGCTCCTCATCTTTTGGTTTATTCTTCTTATTTTTACTCTTTTTGAACCAGCTCAATGCTTTAGGTACCCCCCTGGAATGAAGAATGACGAATGAAGAATGACGATTGATGGAAGTCGCTTCGCTCCACTAATTTTAAAATGGATAGCATTCCTTATTGTTCATTCGACATTCGTCATCCGTCATTTTTTAGGAAGTTTACGGATACAATTTTAGAGACTCCCTTTTGCTCCATCGTGATGCCGAAAAGCATATCGGCAAACTCCATTGTTCGCTTGTTATGAGTGACTACGATAATCTGAGAATTTTCGCCGATGATTTGCAGCAGATCGTTAAATCGGAAAACATTGGCGTCATCCAGAGGCGCGTCTATTTCGTCCAGCAGGCAAAAGGACGCCGGCTTGATCAGGAAAATGGAAAAAATAAACGCGATGGCCGATAAGGCTTTCTCGCCGCCTGAAAGCAGACTCAGACGGGTCAGTCTTTTACCGGGCGGATGAATCATCAGCTCCACGCCGGATTCCAGAGGTTTGTCCGGCTCGATGAGAACAAGTTTGGCCTCACCCCCATCAAACAGGCGGGGAAAAACCTCCGTTAATTTTTCGTTTATTTGATCGAAGGTCTCCGTAAATTTTTTCTGGGTGATTTTGTTGATCTTTTTAATCACCTTTTGCAGGTCATCAATGGCTTGGAGGAGATCATCCCTCTGGGCCTCAAGAAATTCAAACCGATCCTTTAACTGCTCATATTCTTTGATGGCCCCGAGATTGACATCTACGATTTTGGCTATTTTTTCTTTGCCGCGGGTCAGCTCGGCTTCCATTTCCTCGATGGTCATTCCAGCCGTGATCTCTTGGGTTGCTTCGTTTTCGCGGTGACCGATTCTCAGTTTCTCATAAGAACTTTGATATCTTTCCTCCAGGCGATTGGCGACATTATCGCGCTTAAGTTTCAGCTGTGACTGTTCGAGCTCCAGCATGCGGAATTTTTCCAGAGTCTTTTCCTGCTTTGTTTTGAGGTCATTTATTTTGCTGTCGCTTTCCTGGAGCCGGGCATCGATTTCCTGGTAATCAGCCTCGCTAAGGCCGATGGCGTCGTCGAGGCGTTCTATGGTGCCATACATTTGCGCAAGTTTTTTGTCGTTGTCTGTTACCGCGAGCCGGGATGCTTCCTCTTTTTGTTGCTTCAAAGTAATTTCGCGGGACAGTTGGTCGAGTCTTACCAAGCCGTCTTCTTGGAATTCTTTTAATCGCTTTAAAGTGCTGTTGCTGTTTTCCAGCCGGGCATGCAAAGCCGTCAGTTTTAATTTAAGATCAACCACCGACTGATTAAATTCTTCCATCTGTGATGTGAAGCCGCTGATGTTTTCTGAAATTTCCGCCACGGTGTTCTGGGCAGAATTAATCTCATTCGAAACCTTTGACAATGCCGTGTTATATTTTATCATTTCATCGTCAATGTCGCTGGCTTCTCCCAAAAGCTGCTCCTGTTCGAGCTGGACAATTTCCAAATGGCGACGAGCGTTCTTAAGGTCTTCTCCGGCTTTGTAAAGCGCTTTTTCGGCTTCTATTTCATCTTCGGTGGTACGGTTTTTCTGCTCGATTTGTTTTTGCAAATTGCTTTCCAGACCCAGCACTTCGGATTCCATATCATGCTGCTCAATGCGGGCTTGTTCCAGTTTTTGAGCGAATACCGCGTCCTGACGTTTTAACTCTTTAATTTCATTTTTTTTAGCCAGAATCCCGCTTAGCTTATCTTTACTGCCTCCCACCAGAATTCCCTGATGAGAAATGACGTCACCATTTTTGGTAACGATCCTCTGGAATGTTCCATTCTTGTTAAAAAGCTCGAGAGCTTCATCAATGGTTTGGGTTAAGGCGACATCTCCCAGAATTGCCCGGGCAATTTTTTCAAAGCCCGCTTTGACGGTAATATGATTTAGCAGCAAACCGGCTGAAGGTGGCGAATTGGATCCCTTTGCTGCCATGGGTTTGACCGATGAAACCGGGATAAACCCGCTGCGCCCGGCACTGTGATTTTGCAGATAATCAATGGCCTGCAAGCCGGCCGCCTGGTCTTTGACGATGATATATTGCAGGGATTCTCCCAGAACAGCCTCAATCGCCGTTTCATAGGCCGGGTCCGCTTCAATGATATCGGCCATAAGCTCCAGTACATTTTCGGCCAGCTCCCGACTGATTCCCGGCAACACCGAATCCTGATTTTCGCGGCTTTCACGCGGCCTTTTCATGATAGCCTTAACACCGTCACGGTACCACTCGTAGTTGTCCTCCATCTTCTTCAGGGTGTTGTATTTCGATTTGGCGGTATTGCGCTCCAATTCAAGTGTTTGGACAAGTTTGACCTGCTGGGCAAGGGCGCCTGATTTTTGATCCAAAAGATTTCGGGTGGCAGTGATTTGCCTGGTTTGCTCCTCGATTTCCGTCTTTAAGGTTTCAAGCTGTTTGCGGGTGCGGGACTCTTTGGTCTGGAACTCTTTTATTTGATTTTGGGCCAATGCTTCTTCTTCATCAGCGCGTTTGAGACGCCTCTGGAGGCTTTCCTTGTTGCTGGCAGCATTTTGATAGATATTTTTATATTGGGCCTCCTGGGTCATCAGGTTCATCAAGTGGATTTTTTGGGAGTCGAGCTCTTGGTTGAGACCCACTAATTTTTCGTTGATTTCATTGCTGCGCTGTCTTTGCTGAATGAGATTTTCTTTTACATTTTCTATCTCTGACCTGAGCTGGACATTCTCCTTTTCAACCTCTGCCATTTCAGAAACCATATCCTGGTTTTTTTGAACCAAATCTTCCCGGGCTTCAATAAATTCACCGGTTTCCCGGGCCAGTCGCTCGATATCATTGCGCAGGTGAGCCAGATCATTCTCAGTCCGATCTACAATGCGCTGGGTTTCATATTTTTCTGATTTTCGTTCGGAAATTTCCTGGTTTTTTTGCCAGCGATTGAGCTTTATTTCTTCGACCGCGGCGTCAATCTTTTTTAATTCGGACGAGTGTCCGATATCTGCATCTTTGAGTTGTTTTAGCAGGGAATCGGTTTGTTCAATCCGGGCCTTGAAATCATCAAAATAATGTATCCCCAGATGGACATCCAGAATCTTGATGCGCTTTTGGAAGTTGTTATATAATTCGGCTTTGCGGGCCTGGCGTTTTAAACTGGCCATCTGCCGCTTTATTTCTGAGAGAATATCGTTAACCCGCAAGAGATTTTGCCGGGTAATTCCTACTTTGCGCAGGGCCTCGATTTTGCGACTTTTATAGCGAGTGGTTCCGGCCGCTTCTTCGATAAAGTAGCGACGTTCTTCGGGAGTCGCTTCAGTGATCGCGCCGATGTTGCCCTGCTGGATCATGGCATAGGATTTGGAGCCCAATCCGCTACCCAGAAATATATTGTGAATATCTTTTAATCGACAGGGCTGCCGGTTTAAAAAGTAGGCAGTTTCTCCAGAGCGATACAACCGCCGGGTCAGGTTGATTTCAGTGAAATCCCTGAGTTCCTCGGGGGCATTGCCGTTATCATTGGCCAGGGTAAGCGAGACTTCGGCCATGTTTAAAGGCGATTTGCCGTTGGTGCCAGAAAAAATGATATCTTCTTTTGATTTACCTCTTAATTGCTTCAGGCTTTGTTCCCCCATCACCCATCGGAGGGCATCGAGTATATTGCTCTTGCCGCAGCCGTTCGGCCCTACCACGGCAGAGATTCCCGGCGGGAATTCGATGGTGGCTTTATCAAAAAAGGATTTAAAACCGATTATTTCCAGCTTTTTCAGTTTCATTTACCGCGACGCTCCTCTAAAAGATCATTAGCAGAATACTGATGGATTCACCTTTCATTCGAATT
>Ga0265306_10000361_pt1 | contig 21347 bp, 15 predicted proteins | sample Helome_3_FD_192493 | JGI IMG/M metagenome (GOLD analysis project Ga0265306, IMG submission 192493) | Marine sediment microbial communities from subtidal zone of North Sea - Hel_20160420 (Illumina Assembly) | ecosystem: Environmental > Aquatic > Marine > Subtidal zone > Sediment ... | reverse complement strand
CTTTTGCTTGAAGCGTTGGTCACCGGTTGTAGCTCAAGCGGCTGGATAGAGCCGGGTTCACCTTAGTTCGGAAATGTAACGCAGCACATGTGGGAGTTTTGTGGGAATCGGCCGGCATACGAAAAGAGCCAAAGACTGGGGAATGCCATGGGTTCCGGTTTTTTTCAGGGGCAGTACTGCGGAGATTTGATCGATCCCAGTATGTCGGGATGGGAAGAGCGTACCGGTCGTGGTGGTTACGCATTCCCCGCCTATCGGCATGGTGAAGAGGAAGCCGTCGCGGTGGCAGAGCACGAAGAGGTGTATGACCGACTCTGGGACGAGACGATTGGTTTTTATAAGATCCTCATGCCTGTTGCTGAAAGCGCCGGGGTGCTTATGGCCCAGCACGGCGTCGGTTACGACAGGGCCCTGGATTACGACCACGTTGTGAAAACCAATGGTGATTCGTATATCGGGCGTCAATCCGTGGCATTTTCCGCCGGTTATATCAGGGGATTGCTCGCCGGGTTGTAGTTAGTAGTTAACCGCCATGGGTTTAAACCGGCCCAACCCGGCTTTTTAACAACGCTACGAATGCTAATGCGCTGGGCTTGGCCGGCGCATGCCGGTCGCGATACACATTGATATAGTCGGGTAACGGCATCGAAAGACCGGGTATGCGGACCAGGCGCCCGGCGTCAAGACGGTCCTGCACCGTGCGCGCCCAACCCAATGCGACACCTTCGCCGAGTTCGGCCAGATCCAGATACATGGCGTAGGTGTTTAGAATCGTAATTGTCGAGGTGATGGGAAACTTGATATCGAATTCAGCAAGAAACTCACTCCAGTCGGGCCAGTCCCTGCCGCGTTGCTGAAGGCTCAGCAAAGGCTTACCCGCGAGCTCGCCGGGATCACCCGGGTTTTTCAAGCTGTCAAACAGTTCCGGCGAACACACCGGAAACAGCAGGTCATCACCAATTGACTCGGTCTCGAATCGCTGTTGGGCCCAACGACCCTGCTGTAAACCGATATCAAATGCCTCGGGGGTATCTTCGATTGGTTCCGGAGAAACGACAACCCGCAAGTGCACATTGGGATGTTGACGCTGAAATTCGCCCATGCATGGGGTCAGAATGGCGCTGCCCAGACCCATGTCTGAATAAATCGTAAGTGTCTCCGAATCCCGGCTTTCCAGCCGTAACCGATCGGTGGTCTGTGCGATATCAGACAGCGAGTGGCGCACGGTGTGCGCCAGTTCCTGGCCGGCTGGTGTCGGTGTTACGTCGTAACGGCCACGCGAAAACAATTTCACGCCAATCGATTCTTCCAGTTGCCTGATCAATCGGCTGATGCTGCTTTGTGTCAGCGCCAGTTCATCGGCAGCGCGGCTGAAGCTGCCCAGTCGGCAAGCAGCCTCGAAGGCTGTGAGCGTGTTCAACGGCGGTAAGCGCTTTCTGAAATTGGACATTCTACAAATTCCCCCGGCCAGGCGGGTGTTAAAAAAAAAGATTGCCCGCGTAGTATAAACAATCCAGATATTTGTTTTCCAGATATCTCAGGCAGAATTATCGTTTCTCTGGTGGGCAGAGAACCCTTAGAGTGCGATATCTGGTCTAAACATCAAGCAGGTCGAACGAATAACCATGTCTGCAAACAAAAAAGCCTGGAACTGGCTGCCGCCATTACCGATTCAATACGTACCGATTTTTGTATGGCCTCCGCGTGCACTCGATGCCCTCAAGTTTCTGGTCTCGAGTCCTTTCATCGGCTCGATCATGCTGCCCTATGGTCTGCTCGCCATGCTTACCTGGTATTGGCTGCAACCTGAACTCGCACGTTGCGCCGAGTTCGAAATTGGCTGGATTCTGCAGCTGCTGGGCCGCAATGCGTTGTTGATCTTTGTCGTCGCCGGTGGGCTGCATCTCTATTTCCACGTGTTCAAGCTGCAGGGAACCGAGCGGCGATACGAATCCCGTGAATTGCAACGCGACAATCCGCGGTTTTTTCTGCGCGATCAGGTAAAAGACAACCTGTTCTGGACCATGATCAGCGGCGTTCCCGTGTGGACTGCCTACGAAGTGTTCTTTTTCTGGGCCATGGCCAATAACCACTTGCCTTACTACCTCGAATGGCGCAATCACCCGGTTTCGTTCGTGCTGATCTTTCTGATGATTCCCTTTTTCCAGTCGCTGCATTTTCACCTGGTGCATCGTCTGTTGCACTGGAAGCCGTTGTTTCGAATCGCCCACGAGGTACACCATCGCAACGTCATTCTCGGGCCCTGGTCCGGGTTCTCGATGCATCCGATCGAACATCTCATTTATATGAGCAGCGTATTGATTCATGTTGTGCTGCCGTCGCATCCATTGCATATCATTTTTCATAACCATTGGAATTCAATCGGCGCTGCAGTTACCCACAGTGGTTATGAAGCCCTGACCTTTCGAGGCAAGCCGTTCCTGTACCTGACCGCGTTTCACCACCAGTTGCACCATCGTTTTCTGAGCTGTAACTACGGTAGCCCGCTGGTGCCGGCTGATCAGTGGTTCGGCTGTGACAATAACGGTGCCAAAGAAGCGAACAAGTTAAGGACCTGAATCTATGTCTACAAACCTGTCATTAACCCGACTAAACAGTGCAGGCAACCTTGCCGCAGACTGGGTCTGCGAGAGGTTGAGGTTAGCGGCCGACGGCAGTTTTCCGGGTGTCGAAAATGAAATTGATGCCTATTACAAAATGCCGGTATTGTTCGCGCTCTCGGGTCGAACCGGTGAAGCGGACGCCGTAGTAAATTATCTGCGCCAACGCTTTTACGACGGCGGAGATTTTCACGCGGACAGCGATGTTTCGGTGCTCAGTTTCAAGAACTATCGCAATGGCTGGATAGCGCGAGGCCTGCAAATGCTGGGTAGTACCCAAATGGCAACTGCAGCAGGCGACTACCTGGAAGGCGAGACAGTGCAAACGTTTGGCGCGGTTGTAACCGAACCATGGGAACCTGGAGTCAAGGTCATGGATTGGGGTACAACCTGTTCTGCGGCCAAGGCATTCCTTTGCCTGGGTCGCGTTGAGGCTGCGATTCGCTGTGGGGAATATCTGCTTGAAACGCTGGCGAATCAACCGCAGGCGGAACGTTTTTTGTTGAAGCGAGATCTGAACGGGGACTATCTGAAAGACGATGACCCAACCTTCGTGATTGAAATCGGTGGCACCGGTCAGGTCTACTTCCCGCTCGGTTTCGGGATGCTCGTGTTTGCCGATCTGTATGCATTGACCGGGGATGACAAATGGCTCACAGCAGCGGAAAAGCTTTATGACACCGTGATGAAATGTCACGACGAAATCTATTCAGTCATTACCAACCGCAAAGCAGCCTGGGGTGCGGCTCAGTTGTACTCGGTAACCGGTGATGCCAAATACGCGAAACTCAGCCTGGATATCTGGCAATGGACGATGGATACACAAACACCAGAAGGTTTCTGGTTGCGTCATCCTGAGTATTCGTCGCTCGAAGAACAGCCATTGGAATTTACCGTGGACGCCGCGGTTGAAAGCGGTTTGTACATGTTCGAACTTGCCCGTAGCCTGTCCAGTTACCTGACCAAAGATCAATAGATTCATGCGTTCGTCATATGACTATATCATCGTCGGCGCCGGTTCCGCGGGCTGTGTGCTGGCAAACCGTTTGAGCGAAAATCCGGACGTCAGTGTGCTATTGCTGGAAGCTGGCCCTGCCGACAGCAGTTTCTGGCTCAAGGTTCCCGCCGCGTTTATTTACGAATACACCAGCCCACGACACAACTGGCTGTACCAGACCGATCCCGAACCGCAACTCGATGGGCGCCGCGTCTACTGCCCGCGCGGCAAGGTGCTCGGCGGCTCGTCGAGTATCAATGGTATGGCCTTCGTTCGTGGACAGGCGCAGGATTTCGACGGTTGGGCCGCGCAGGGCTTGCCGAGTTGGTCCTACGCGCATTGTCTTCCCTATTTCAAGCGCATGGAAACCTATAGCGGTGGAGAAGATGAATTCCGTGGGGGCAACGGGCCGCTCAAGATTCATCGTCCGGCGCACGCAAACCCGTTGTACGATTATTTTCTCCAAGCGGTGCAGCAGGCCGGCTACCCGCTGTCGCAGGATACCAACGGTGGCCGCCAGGAAGGATTCAGCCCAATGGACCAGAGTATTCATAATGGTCGCCGCAGCAGCACCTCAACCGCCTATCTCGACCCGGTTCGAAGGCGCGACAACCTGACTGTCACGACCGGCTGCCACGTCACGCGGATCCTGCTCGACGGCAACCGCACCCGGGGTGTCGAAGTTCTGCAGGCCGGTCAACAACATCGGATCGAGGCCGGCGAAGAAGTCATCATCGCCGGGGGCGCGACCAATTCGCCACAGTTGCTGATGCTGTCCGGCATCGGTCCTGCCGACGATCTGCGTCGGCATGGCATCGACGTGGTTGGCGACCTGCCCGGGGTCGGCGCCAACTTGCAGGACCACTGGGACTTTCAACTGCAGCAGGAATGCACTCGACCGCTGAGCGTCAATCCCGAGATGTCACTGCTGAACCGCGCAAGGAGCGGCCTCCGCTGGTTACTGAACAAGGATGGCCCGGCGGCAACTAACCAGTCCGAAGTCGCGGGTTATATACGTAGTCGATCGTCGGATCGGCCGGACCTGCAGATCTGTTTCATGCCACTCGCGATCAATTACGAAAAAATGCAGCCCCTTGCGCCGCACGGATTCCTGTTGTTTGCAATGCCGCTACGGCCGACGTCGGTCGGCCGCGTCAGCCTGAAATCCGCCGACCCGTTAGAACCGCCGTCAATCCTGTGCAATTACCTCGAGACCGAGGAAGATCGCCGGGACATGATCGATCTGCTCGAGGTTTGCCGCAATATCGTCGCCCAGTCGGCTTTCGACCCGGTGCGCGGCGGCGAAATCGACCCGGGTCCGGGAGTGCGCAACGAAGCCGATGTACTTCGTTTCGTCAAGGACCATGGCAAACCGACCCACCACCTCTGCGGGACCTGCAAGATGGGTATAGATACCATGGCGGTCGTCGATGAGCAGTTGCGCGTGCACGGGATCGAAGGATTGCGGGTAATCGATGCATCGATCATGCCCTCGATAACCAGTGGCAACACCAATGCGCCGTCGATCATGATTGGTGAAAAGGGCTCCGATTTGCTCGCCGGGCGCAAGCCATTAGACGCACAGGAAGTTTCAACTGAGAACTATCTATGCAAGTTTCTAACCAAATAAGGATGTTTGGCTTTTAATAGCTCGCTTGGACAAGCGGCAAAATTTCGACCCTGAGGAGGGAAAAATGACAAATAAATCAAACGATCCTGGCGCTGACATTACCGATCGGGAGTCACTGGACAAATTTAACGATCTACACTCGTCTTTCGAACATGGAAAAGTAAGTCGTCGCGGATTCATCACAGGTGCTCTCGCGCTTGGTGTTTCACTGTCAGCAGCGTCTGCACTGGTGAATCAGGCCGAAGCGGCGACCGCTAAAAAAGGCGGCCGATTGCGCCAGGCGGTGACAGGTGGCGCAACCAGCGATGTACTCGACCCGGGCCTGATTCTCGACCAGTACATGATTAACCTGCAGTTCGGCCAGTTGCGCAATAACCTCACCGAAGTGGCAGCTAATGGCGAATTGGTTCCCGAACTGGCGGAAAGCTGGGATGCCAGCCCAGACGCGAAGGTGTGGAACTTTAAAATCCGCAAGGGCGTCGAATTCAGCAATGGTAAGTCAATGACATCGCAAGATGTGGTCGATTCGTTAAATCATCATTTGCACGAAAATTCCAAGTCCGCAGCTAGAGGTATCCTTGGTGGTATTGCTGAGGTCAGCGCTGATGGTAAGCATGCTGTGAAAGTAACACTGAAAGGTGGCGATGCTGATTTTCCTTTTATTCTGAGTGATTATCACCTCAATGTGTGCCCCTCAAATGGTGATGGCACTATCGACTGGCAGTCTGGTATCGGTACTGGTGGTTACGTTTTAAAGGATCACGCTCCGGGTGATCGTTCGCTCACTACGCGTAACCCTAATTACTGGAAAGAAGGGCACGCTCATTTCGATGAAGTGGAAACCTACCAGATTGCCGACGTCAATGCCCGTACCTCAGCATTACGGTCCGGTGCGATCGAAGCCATGCAGGGTGTGGAAGTGAAAACCGTTCACTTGCTAAAGCGGGTTCCCGGAGTGGTTGTCAAATCCGTGACGGGTAACAAGCAAATTACGTTGCCGATGCGTACCGATACAGCGCCATACGACAACAATGATCTGCGTACCGCGGTCAAATACATCATTGACCGTAAACAATGGCTCGAATCTATTGCATTTGGATTCGGTGAGCTGGGTAATGACAGTCCTGTTGGGCCTGCCAATATCTATCGTGCGACCAATGAAGAACTGCCGCAGCGCGAGTATGATGTCGACAAAGCCAAATTCCATTTGAAGAAGGCGGGCCATTCGAAGATTAGCCTCCAGTTTCACGCGGCTGATACCGGCTTCACCGGTTCACTCGATGCAGCGCAATTGATGCGGGAGACTGCCGCACCTGCCGGCATCGATATTGAAATCGTTCGTGAACCTAACGATGGTTACTGGTCGAATGTGTGGATGAAAAAGCCATGGGTCGCATGCTACTGGAGCGGGCGTCCGACCGAGAACTGGATTTTCTCCCAGATCTACGCTGCGGACGCGAGTTGGAACGATACCTACTGGAAGCATGATCGTTTCAACGAGTTGCTGATCCAGGGTCGCGCCGAACTCGACGCGGACAAGCGCCGGGAGATTTATGTTGAAATGCAACGGATCGTGCACAATGAAGGTGGCGTTGCTCTGCCATTATTCATGAGTGATGTCATGGCCCATAGCGACAAAATCATGACGCCGGATACGATAGGCAACAACCTGGAAATGGATGGCGCCAAGAGTGGTGAACGCTGGTGGTTTGCCTGATCGCGGTTCAATGATAGCCGAGACTGAAGAGTGGCAGGTATCCCTGCCGCTCTTTTTTTCGCCTGGAGAAAATTTCTGACCCGGGGGATTAAATGTGGGGAACCTCAGACCACGTATTTAACGGTCGGCGGTCTACCCGGTTTGTCTCGGATAACTCGACATCCCAAGGTATCCGCAATCTGGTTTTTGAACCTCTAACGGCCTATGACATAGTTTCCTTTGGTCGCCTGTCAGACGATCTACTGCCGGGACACACCTGGTACCAACAATGAAATCTTCAATCTTGTCTGAGATTACTATTTTAAACCAGTCGCATTTATTGGTAGATAAAGCCTACCAATCAGTGTATTTTTTTCATTTTTGTTTCACAAGCTTGATCGGCAAAATCATCTGCAGTATCAAACCAATAAAACATCAGTTGCTTGCATAGCAATGTAAAACCGATGCGAGGATAAACCAATGGCAATGAGTGAATCATTAAAAAGCACAGACGAGTTGGTAGCGGGTACGCTGGCCGGTGAAAGCAAAAGCTGGAAATGGCACCCGGATATTCCGATTAAGACTTCCCCGCTGTTCGAGTTTCCACCGAACCCGGTCGCTATAATCAAGTGGTATGCCGGGGCCTGGTTACCCGTCACCGAGTTTGGCGTCTATGTTCTCCTGGCCGTAGGTGTCTGGTTCTGGTTGGTCCCGCCACTGGCCGAAATGCAAACCCTGGGCGTCGACTGGATAGCTGCCCTGTGGGCACGCAATTTGTTCATGATGATTGCAATCGCAACCTTGCTGCACCTGTGGCTTTACACCTGGAACCGGCAGGGCGACCACACACGCTACATGCGCAATGCACCCACTGCGAAACATCAGCGCTACTTCCTGGGTGATCAGCTCAAGGACAATATTTTTTATACCCTGGTCAGTGGTGTTACCGTGTGGACCGCTTACGAATCCCTGATGTGGCTTGCCTACGCGAACGGTGTCATCCCCATGGTGACCTTCGCCGATAACCCGGTATGGTTTGTCGGCCTGTTTCTGCTGATTCCGGTCTGGCAGTCATTTCACTTTTATTGTGTGCACCGCTTACTTCACTGGAAGCCGTTGTACGATCGGTATCATTCGGTGCATCACCGCAATATTACCATCGGCCCCTGGTCCGGTTTTTCGATGCACCCGGTCGAGCACCTGATGTATTTAACCTCCCTGTTCATATTTCTACTCGTACCTTCACACCCCTTGCATATGTTGTTTCTGGCTTACTGGTTGACGCTTGCAACCGCGACTTCGCACTCTGGTTACCAGGAACTCCTCATCGGTAATTACCGGACGACTATTGCCGCTTTCTTCCACCAGTTGCACCATCGTTATTTCAGCTGTAACTACGGTAATGTCGATATACCGCTGGATCGCTGGTTCGGCTCATTTAACGATGGCACCTCAGCCGAGACCCGGCGGCTTTTCAGAAAGGACCGGTAGCGATACCCCGAACCGATGCCACGACAGGGTGTGAATGAACGAAAGCGAATTAAAAGATTTTCTCGTCAGTGTTGGTCTGGCACAGGGCTCGCTCAAGCTGACCCGGCTTAAAGGCGGTTATTTAAATTCCGTCTGGAGGTAGCGTATAAGGAGAATAAACGCGGCATTCCTGGCGTCCAAGCAGAAAATCAGTGACAGGATGCGCCTGAATCAACTCTCTACCCGACCATTTAATGGTTGCACCCGCTGAATTTTGTGCTGAATATGCCGCCTTCCGCTTAGTTGCGGCCCCTCCAGCTTCCGTCAGGCAACAAGCCGCCTGGCAACCTGTTCTTTGGTTACCTTGGCGTGTAGCGATTGTCGATGTGAAATCCCGGGTCTATACCAACCAGTCCGAGCCTGGCGAGGCCCGTGCAGCAGGCAGCAATTCGGGCGGAGGCGGCAACGCGCCTTTCTTTATGAGGTGAGCCAGAATCTTGTCAATAACTGCCGGATCCTCAATGCAGGCGATCACTTTGGCATCGCCCCCGCACTTCTCGCAAGTCGACACATCGATGTTGAATACCCGTTTGAGGCGTTGGGCCCAGGTCATGGCCCGATGGCGCTGTTCGGGTGTTTTCTCTTCATTTTCTTTCCGGGTAAGCCCACTGCCTCGTTTGGCTGGCGTCACATCGACACGGTATTTGCTGTTAGGCGCAAAAACTCCATGGAATCTGGTCAGGTTCACTCGCGGCTTGGGAACCAGGGCAGCCAGTTTGCCGATGAAATCCAGCGGCTCGAAGATGACATGGGTGGTACCATCGTTGTAGGGCGTTTTGAGCTGGTAGCGGATATTGCCTGATGGCGTCAGTGACAGCCGTTTCTCCGATACTGCTGGTCTCGAAATATATCTCGCCAGCCGCTCCAGTTTCTGACGTTCCCAGGCTTGAGCCGCGACTCCGGCGTGTAGGCTGAACCCGGCCACTTTCACGACCTGGACGAATCGGTCATCGCCTTCCCGGGATGGAATGGTCTGCAGCGTAAACACTTTCCGCCCCTGCTGCGGGCCGATGGCTATCCGGTAACTGACCGAGCAACCCAGTACCTGCCGCATCGGGTCTTCGTCTCCCTCATCCAGAGCCAGGTAGCTGTTTTCGTCATCTCTCTCAAGAATCCCCTCTCGCTCCAGAAATCCGGCAACCCGGTGGCTGATCATATGCATCAGCTCCGTTAGTTCCTGCTGGTTGGGTGCGTTGGTCCGATGAAATCGGCTCTTGCCCCGGGGCGTGGTGGTGTAAACGCCGTCCAGAAACAGCATGTGAAAGTGCACATTGAGATTCAGCGCAGAACCAAATCGCTGAATCAGCGTCACCGCGCCGGTTTGCGCGGTCTTTCGCGTGAATCCCGCTTTTTGGATCAGGTGGGCCGAGATGGCCCGGTGAACAATCCCCAGCACCCGGCCCATCAGTTCCGGGCGACTGGCGAACAGGAAACGGAGCTGAAACGGAAAACTCAGTACCCATTGACGGATAGGTTGCTCTGGAAATACCTCGTCGACCAGCAGCGCGGCGCTTTCCGCCATGCGCCTTGCGCCGCAACTGGGGCAAAACCCGCGCCGCTTGCAGCTGAACGCGACCAGGTGTTCATAATGACATTCAGTGCATTGCACCCGCAGGAAACCGTGCTCCAGTCGGCCGCATTTGAGGTAATCGTCAAATTCCTGTTGCACATGCCAGGGCAGCGGCTTGCCCTGTGCAGCCATCACCTCTCTGAACGCCGGGTAATGCTGCTCGATGATTTGATAGAGCAGAGCCTGCTCTGGTCGGTGACGCTTATAGGGTGGGCCGTGTGGCGATCGGTCCGTGATCGCTGCTTGACGCATTGCGCTCTCCATTCCCTGGAGAAAGCAATGTTCTCAGAATGTTCTCGGCGTGTACACTTTTGCTTGAAGCGTTGGTCACCGGTTGTAGCTCAAGCGGCTGGATAGAGCCGGGTTCACCTTAGTTCGGAAATGTAACGCAGCACATGTGGGAGTTTTGTGGGAATCGGTTGTGCATTGTTATGCTCAGTGGTGCAATCTCTGCAACGGGTACCCTGCTAAGCTAGTCACGAGTCTCGACACGATAAGTGCCCCAGTGAAAACTCGTGACTGGATATTCGTCAGTCAAATACTTAGCCTCATGAAAGTATCGACAGCGGTTACCCTGCCCGTTGCATCGAGGATTAGCGGATTGACATCGAGCTCTTCGAGTCGGTCACAATGGTCGCTGGCGAATTCGCTAATCCGGGTTATCGTCTCGGTTACTGTCTGAATTTCGGTATGCGTCAATTGTAACCTGCGGCTGATGTCGAGGCTCATCAGCGCCATATGGATTTGATTCGAGCTGGCCGGCAACAACAGGGTGGCAAAATCGCGAAGCGCTTCGACGGCAGTGCCGCCGTGCCCAATGATTAGCGCGTGACCAATCCCCGCCTTCCGACTAATACCCGCGATAAACTCGGCGCGCGGAGATTCAACCATGCGCTCGACCAGAAATTGATCCGTCTTCAGGGAAGCATCCCAGGCAGCGACCGAAGACTGGATACTGTCCATGGCCTCGGCCAGTTCGGCGGCATCGCGTATGTCCAGGTGTACGGCGCCGGCGTGGTTCTTGTGGGCAAGATCGGCATTGAGAAGCTTTACGGCAAGTGGATACGGCAAGTCCCTGGCCTGCTCGAGTAACCACTCGGCGGATCCCTGTACATTCTCCGGAATCGTGACACCGTAGTCGGCCAGCCGCGTTTTACCCTCCAGTTCGTTCAGCGTCTTTAACTGACCCGTTGCAGCCACCGGCACTGGCAAGCGCCGGGACTCGAGCTCGACCAGGATCGAGGCGCGTAATTGAGGATAACGAGCGGCAGCGCTGATGGCGGTCAGCGCGTCATCCAGTCCTTGCAGCGTGACAACACCCGCTTCCGCCAGTCGCTGGCGTAAATCAGCAGGCAAGCCATCGGGCAGCACGCTGGCGACGATGACCGGGCGATCCGATGACTGGTTCAGTTGAACCAATCCCTCGAGTGTTGGCCACCAGACTTCAGCCACGTCCTTTTGTCGAGGCCAGTCGACGAAGTAAACCAGCAAGTCGCAGCGCTCATCCATCAGGATGCCCATGCCGGTTTTCGAAGTAATCGGAGTCTCCATACTGGCCCAGGGTAGATTCCAGTCGAGAGGATTATGTAATGAAACCAGATCAGGCACCGCCTCACGCAGCGCATCGCGTTGTGCCTCGGTCGGTGCTGGAAAATCCAGTCCCATTTGTCGCCCTTTTTCTCCGATCATGGCAGCGTAACCGCCAGAATTAGCCGCTGCCACGATGGACCCGGCTTGCGGTGGTTTAGTGGTGGCCAGTAATTTAAGCGTTTCCACCATGGCCTTTGGGGAGCCTACCTCGACCAGGCCCAGACGACGGAACAACGCACTCCAGATCTCGTTATCGACAGCGAGCGTGCCACTGTGGCTGCTTGTCAGCTCTGCACTCTCACGGGTACCGCCGGCTTTCAATACCACCAGGGGTACTGCCTGCTGTATGGCGCGAAGCGCAGCTTCGCTGAAATGGGCAATATCGACGATGCCTTCCAGGTAAAGGCCAATGGCGCGTACCCGTGAATCCGCCAGCATGGCATCGATATAGTCGGCCACGTTCAATACCGCCTGGTTTCCCATGCTGATCGCATAGCCGAGCGGGAAGCCCTGTTCGACATTGGTGATGGAGTAAGTCACGTAACCCGACTGGCTAATGAGTGCGACACCGTCGCCTTCAACAGTTTCAAAAACATTGTCACCACCCCAGATCGCGGCACCATCGAACTGGTTCATCACACCGAGGCAATTCGGCCCGACCAGAGCCAGGTCGCCGGCTGCTTCGACTAACCGGGCCTGCAGGGCCTCACCTTCGGTACCCGCCTCGGCGAACTCCCCGCCAATCATCACCGCGCCACCTGCTTCGATGGCGAACAGCTCAGCTACAACAGGAATGCTACGTTCACGTGATACCGCGATCAGACTGGCGTCCGGTGCCTCTGGCAGATCACCAAGACTTCGAAAGCAGGTCAGTCCAGCGAGGGTTTCGTATTTTGGATGAACCACCCACAGTTGCCCCTTGAAACCCGCCTTGCGTGCCGCGGCAATACAGGGCTCAACGGCGCGACCACCGATAAAGGCGATGTGCCGGGGGCTGAGCAGGCGCTTGAGATTGGCTTGCCGGCGACCCTTGCGCCGCGGTTTCACCCCTTGAACTCCATAACCTCGAGGCCCCGTGGAATGCGTTTCTCTGGATCAAAAAAGGGTGGTGTCTGCAGGTTCAGTGCGTGTTCGTTTCCGTCCCGGTCGCAGATGCTGAAGTTTTCTTCCGCCATAGCGTCCGCGTCGTTAAACAGCACGTAACCAACCTGGGTTGCAAGCGTCGGCGAATGCGCGAAGGCCTTGATTCGACCCACTTCGACGCCATTCGACAGGACGGGGGAATTCCATTTCACCGATTCGGCCGCCGTCACGCACCCACTGAAGCGGGGTCGGTGGTCGGCCTGCATCAGGGCCTCGCGGCCGACGAACTCGTGATCGAAATCGACGAAGGCGCCGAGCCCGAGATCGAACGGCGTCGTGTCCCAGTCCATGTCCGTACCGTAGTTCATGATGCCGGCCTCGATTCGGCGCGGATTCATCGAGTAGGTCGACAGCATTTCCATGCCGTGGGGTTCACCCGCACGCATCAGGTGATCCCACAGCGCCATGCCATCCACGTCGGCTTCGAGGTTATAGATTTCGAAACCGAGTTCGGCGGTCCACCCGGTACGGCTCAGAAGCACCGGCTGGCCGCCCATGGTGACCTGGCGCGAGTGGTAGTAGTTGAAATTTTCAGGCGCGCCCCCGTCGACGCAGGCGTCGAGAATGTCGAGACTGGTCGGTCCCTGGATCTGTATCGCCCAGGACCCCGGGTCGCGAATTTCCACGTCGAAGCCCCCGGACAGGGCCTGCATCCAGGTGAAGACATCGCGCGCGGCGTGCACGTACCAGAAGCGATCCTCGGCCAGGCGGAACACCACGCCGTCGCAGGCGAGACCACCAGCGTGGTGGCACAAAAGCCCGTAGCGACCGCGATCCACGGCCATGCTGCTGACCGGTCGCGTGAACAGGAAGTCGAGGAATCGGGCCGCGTCCGCGCCGCGAATCTCCAGAGGGATTTCGGGAACGTCGAAGATGCCGGCCCGGGTACGCAGTACGCGGTACTCGTCTTCGACCGGGCGGTCGAAGGTCACCGGTGTCAGCCGGCCGACATGATCGCCATAGGCAGTCGTCATCGACTGCATCGCCTTGAACCATGGTGAGCGCCCCGCGCTCGGAATTAATGGTAAAACGGTTCCGACCATTGATTTATCTCCAGAAACTTAATGTTGACTCAACCCTGTCGGGCACGATTGATGAGTGTGTCAAAATCCAGGTTTTTCGGCAGGGTGCCGAAAGCACCGCGGTAACGGGGCGCGAGGCGCGAAGCACAAAATGCTTCAGCTACCGCAGACGGGGCATGGCAGGTTAGTAAAGCGCCTTGCAGGGTCAATGCCATGGTTTCGGCGATACTGCGCATATGTCCTTCGATGTCATCCGTGTCGGACAGATCGTTTTTCAATTCGTCAATCGCGCGGTCCAGATGGGCGTCGTTGCCGCGTGCAGCTTCTACTTCTGCCAGTAATGCCGGGACTGTATCCGGCTCGCGGGTCATTGCCCGCAACACATCGAGACTGACGACGTTACCCGAGCCCTCCCAGATTGAATTGATCGGTGCTTCCCGATACAGGCGCGGCATAATACTTTCCTCGATATAACCCGGCCCACCATGACATTCGAGCGCTTCGAAAACCATGGACGGGCAGCGTTTGGTGTTCCAGTACTTGGCAATCGCAGTGCCGATTCGGGCAAGTGCAACTTCGGAGGCCTCGCTGGTATTATCCATTGCCTGTGCCATTCGCAATCCGAGCGCCAGCGCGCTTTCAGATTCAAGGGCCAGATCGGCGAGCACATTCTTCATTAGCGGTTGGTCGATCAGTTTTCTACCAAAGGCCGAACGGTGCGTTGTGTGATGCAGGGCCTGCACTAATGCCTGGCGCATGATGCCGGCCGACGACATCGCGCAATAGAGTCGATTACCGGTAACCATTTCGATGATCGTGCGAATTCCGCGGCCCTCTTCGCCGACCATCACGCCAAAGGTGTCGTGAAGTTCGATCTCGGAGGACGCGTTAGAGCGGTTGCCAAGTTTGTCCTTGAGCCGCTGGATAAACAGGTTGTTACGGCTGCCATCCGGACGCCAGCGCGGCACCAGGAAACAGGATATCCCACTGTCCCGTGTGTTCGCGAGCACTAGGAAGGCATCGCACATCGGCGCCGAACAAAAGAACTTGTGGCCGGTGAGCAGGTAGCCGGCACCGATGCCCGTAGCGGTGCCGGCCGGCGCGGCAACCGTGGAATTGGCACGAACATCCGAACCGCCCTGTTTCTCCGTCATGAACATGCCGATCATGGCACCGGTCTTCTCGTTCGCGGGAATGTCGCGTCGGTCGTACTGCGTCGACATCAGGCGCGGCATCCACTCGGCTTCGACGACCGGCGTGGTCCGCAGCGAGGGCACTACCGAGTAGGCCATTGCCATCGGGCACATGACGCCACCCTCGGGCTGGTTGAACAGGTAGGTCAGGATCGACTGCCCCAGGTGCCCGGCGTCGCCTTCGTGGTGCCAGGCGAAATTGTGCACCTGGTTCGATATCGCGAGCGCCATCAGGTCGTGGTAAGCCGGATGGTAATCGACCGCGTTGATGCGCATGCCGTGGCGATCGAAGGCACGAAGTTCGGGAACATGACGATTGGCCTGGTTGGCCAGTTCGAAGGTTTCGTCGAGTCCGGTCAATTTGCCGACCCGGACCAGGTGCGGCCTGTGCTGGTCGGCACCGAAAACCGAGCACCAGTGTCGTAAAACGGGATCGTCTGCCCACAGATCCTGATCGCCCATGTGGGGCGGCATATTGGTGACTTCGTGGGTCGGCAGGCGGGCTATCGGGTCGCGTGGTTTCATCGTCTGCGCTCACTGGTAAAGTGATAAATTTAATGGCATTTCCAGGACGAACACAAACCCATATACTTGAACTCTGTGTTCAAATCAGTTAAACAGAGTCATGCGTTTTCGATCCTTTGACAGCCTCAGTATTTTTCGCGAGGTCGCCGAGCGAATGAGCTTCACGTCCGCCGCAGATCAGCTCAACCTGTCCAAGGGAGCGGTCAGCTATCAAATCGCCAAGCTGGAGCAGGAGCTCGGATTCGAGTTGTTCGAGCGCCACCACACGCACATTCGACTGACTGCGCGCGGCGAGGCCCTGTTGAAGGAGGCAAGCCGGCACCTGGGAAAGCTCGAGGACATCATCGCCGACCTGCGCGACGTTTCGCAGAACAGACTTTGCGTGGGCGCCCACAGCTGGTTTATCTCGCGCTGGCTGGGTGCGCGATTATCCGGCTTCACCGCGGCACACCCGGAGATCTCCCTGCGTATCGAACCCATCAATACACTTCACGATCTGGATAACCCCGATCTCGATCTCACCGTTTTCTGGTGTGAACCGTCGGTGCTGGATCGCGATGCCGAAATACTCTACACCTCCCGTACCGGACCGATGTCCAACACGGAAATCGCCAAACAGGCAAGCGAACTGGGTATTGACCAGGTAATGCGGACCGTGCCCCTGTTACCGGATGCATCGGGGATGGAAGGCTGGCGCCAGTGGCACCGAAGCGCCGGTCTCACGTTTGCGCCGGGTCAAATGTCGGTGCAATTGCCAGATGCCAACACGCGTCTGCAGGCGGTGATCTCGGGCCACGGCATCGCGTTACTGGATGAACTGGCACAGCCCGAGCTCGACACGGGCCAGATGGTCCGAATCTCCGACATCGCCATCGAGAATTTCGCCTATTACCTGGTTCCCGGATTGCGCAAGCCGCTCTCCCCGGCGGCCGACAGTTTTCGCAGCTGGCTGAACGGCCAGGTCTTTCCCTGAGGCCTGCCTTGTCAACTGGATACCTGGACGCGGATGATGTCCGGTCTCAGCAGATCAAAAATTCGAATCGCCCCGGTTGCTGCGAGCATTTAGCGGGGCCCTGTTCAGACCAGCTTGTGCATGTCTTCCAGGCGAGTGCTGCCGATCTCTTCGATGATTTTACGACGTAGCTTACGCATGCCGCCGAGCCAGCGATCGTAGTTGCCGGCTTTGAACTGGATGTATTGGCTCCACAAGGACAGACACTCGTATTTCTCGTATTTCCTCAGCAATCGCGATCAAGTTCTTTTCAGGCCGAGCTAACAGACGAATAGTTTTGCAAGGGGGTTAAAAACCGACTTCTCCCAGGATTAAACGATACCAATAACAAAGTGTGTGATGAGATGGACGCTCCAGTGAGAATTCACAGGGACACCCACTTTTCAGTTTTTTGTCCGCGTTTGGTGGTTTTCTGCCGGCTACCATGAATTTCTGGGTGTCGGTCTTCAGGATTGGCTCTTTATCCCTTGGTTCTTATTGGTAAGCGATGTTCAGGGGGCCGGGTTAACCCTGCCACCTAATTTATCGTCTCGCTCGATGTAGGAATTTTGTAGGAATCAGTCATGCATTGTCCTGCTCAGTGGTGCATTGTGTGCAACGGGTGCCCGCTAAGCTATTGATTAATAAATAAAAATAATCGCCTTGTCAGTCTCATAATGATGGGGTCCCCTGTTCAAATCAGGGCGTAGCCACCATTTTTGGACGCCGTGAGCACATCGATTGCGGCGTTTGATTCTGGCGCAAGACGCTCCCGTACCGCGGATTGTCGAACAGCACTACTCGGCACAATGGGGCGTCAGGAAACATTACTCTATCTACCCAAAATCGTTTCAATAAGCGCGAAACGTTTTGAGGTGATTGTCTTTTTCCTCATGATTTTCAATCTGTTAATCAGTGCGGGTAGATACAGCTTTCGTTGCAAGTAGGCGATGCCCCGCAAATTGTTTCATTTTTTATGAAATGATTTCTTGAAAAATAAGAGCAGCAAGACCCGCAGCCAGTAACTTTGAACGACCGGGAGACCCGGTTTTGATTTTATGTGACATGGTTAGTCCTCCTCGTAAATTCATTTTGGATAATATTTTACAGTGTCTTAGGTTACTTGAAAGAAAGCTACTGGTCCCGAACCATCGCCGCGGACGGCATAGGTTCCAGTTTGGGCTGACGATAAGACGATTCGTCAGCCTCGCTTATTTGATAACTCGACTGCTCAAGCCAGGGTTCGTTGATGTCAACACCCCACCCCGGTGCCTGTGGAATGGCTACCTTGCCATCTTTTGCGATCGGAAAATCGCGATAAAGGTCGTATTGCCAGGGATAATAATCCGGCCCTTCAATCGAAAACTCAACATAAGGCCCGGCATTTTTTATCGCGCCCATTAAATGCAGCGTGAATATGGTCACCAATGACAGATTGGCAGTATGGGGAGTTATTGTCTTGCCAGCATCGGCAGCCATATTGACGACGCGCATGATGCGTTCAATGCCACCCATATAACAGACATCCGGCTGATAAATATTGACCGTATCGTTGTCGATCATGTGTTTCCACAGCGCCAGATTATTGTCCTGCTCGCCCCCGGTAACATCCATTGGTAATGCTTCAGTCACTTGTCGAGTCCACTCGTATTCCCAGTAAGGACAGGGTTCCTCGAAATGACAGACATCATACTCGGCCAGAGTTTGTCCAAGTTCGATGGCAGTCTCGGGACGAAAGCAACTATTACCATCGACTAAAAGATCGACATCATCTCCCAGCGATTGCCGAATCGTTTTGATGATTTCTTCACTGCGGCCAGGCCATTCGTCACGGTTGCGGCCACATTCTGCACCAACACGAAACTTGAAAGCATCGTACCCGTGTTCTTCACGCAGTCGCATAAAGCGATCCGCCTCATCCTGAGGGGTGATATCGCGCTTCATACTTGAAGCATAAACTCGCATTGGGCGTGGCGTGCCACCTAGCAATTCACAGACTGTTTTCTCTTGTATCTTACCGTGTAGATCCCACAAAGCAGTATCGACACCACAGACGGCGCGACATATGTATGAACCAGGAAACTTGTGCTCTTTTTCGAATACATGGTCAAACAAATCGCCCAATTGAGATAGATCGGAGACTTCCCGGCCGAGAATCCACGGAGCAACTTGCCGATGCAAAATGGTAGAGGTGATATCCGAATGATAAGTAGAAACCTGGCCCCAGCCCCGATGACCACTGTCGGTGGTAACTCGGACCAGCCCAACATCAGTCGTACAAAATGTTTCGATGCTTTTAATTTTCATTCGGTTATTTGAAAACTTTATAATTATTTAACAAAGAAATCGTGCTTACTAAGCACCATAAATTCCTCGTTCGCAACGAATATAGGTGTTTTAATGGTTACAATTAAATAGCCAATATAAAATAAACGTGCATACCAATTATAATTTCGACCTGGAGAGTCACCTTGGTTAAGGGAGTAGCCGGAACCCTGTTTGGTGCTATAAACCTGAATCGAGAGGAACCCAGATTCTTACACAGTCAGTTGTACGACGCATTGCGCGAAATGATCCTCGATGGTGTTTTACACAGCGAACAGCGCCTGCCTTCAAGTAGGGTGCTGGCTGAGGAACTGGTGATATCAAGAACAACGGTGGTTACCGTTTATGACCGGTTGAATACTGAAGGACTGGTTTACTCAAAGACAGGTGCCGGTAGTTTTGTCAGCAGCATTTTGAAGCAACGCCAGCTAACAATTGATGGCGTGGTACCACCCAACAACGAAGCACCATCTAACGCTCCGACTTTGTCCCGGGCATTCACTGAAACCTACGAGAACCTGCCAACACGTGTTGAAATGAGTAATCCGCAGGCTTTCTCAACCGCTATTCCCGCGATTGATGTATTCCCGATGAACTTGTGGAGTCGACTGGTATCACGGTATAGCCGTCAACATGACCTGGTTCGATATATTTCAAGCAAAGGTCACCCGCCACTCCTAAATGCCATAGCGGCACATTTACACACTGAACGAGGACTGCAATGCGGGCCCGATCAGGTTTTCATTACAAGTGGTGCACAACAGGCTTTTAATTTTCTCTCCGAGATTCTTCTCGATCCCGGCGATAAAGTCTGGTTTGAAAATCCCGGTTCGCGCGTTGCACGGCATAGTTTCAGTGCACGCGGAGCCGAATTAGTACCAATACCTGTGGATGATGAAGGACTCGAAGTAGATCAGGCGATTGCAACAGCACCGCAATTCAAACTGGTATCAGTAACCCCTTCGCACCAACAGCCCAGGGGTTCAATTATGAGTCTGTCAAGACGACTGGAATTGCTCAATGCAACTGACAAAGCCAATGCCTGGATCATTGAAGATGATTTTGATGGTGAGTTTTTTTATGCCAAACGACCACTACCCACACTATTCAGTATTGCGCGAAACAAGCGCGTCATTTATGTCGGTACCTTCAGCAAGTCGATGTTCCCGTCACTACGACTCGGTTACCTCGTAGTCCCGGATAACCTGACTGACAAACTTAACCGCGCGGTTGGTAGTTATCTTCCCGCGGTCCCACTATTGATCCAGGCTGCGGTGGCTGAGTTCATCGAAAAGGGCCACTTTGCAACTCATATCCGAAAAGCTAAAAAAGTTTATCTGGAACGTTACACGGCATTATCCCAATCCGTAGAAATGCATCTATCCGAATATCTGGAACTGATTCCGACCGAAACCGGGTTTCACGCATTGGCCTTGTTCAAAAAGGAATTTGAGGAAAGACGAATTGCCGAAATGGCGATGCAGGAAAATTTGCTGGTGAGACCGCTGAGTAACTATTGCATTGAACCTCTCAAAGATATCAAAGGTATCGCACTCGGTTACGGCTGTGTCACACCTGACCAGATTGAAGCTTCTGTTATTAAACTAAAGCAAATATTTGACAGGGCAAGTTAAAGCGAGCGGCTTCACTCATGTTTTTCAGTTTGGCCATCGACAGTTCACGCCCCAGAATTCCGAGTCCGCAGTCGGGTGCTGCGATCAGGCGATCAGCGTCGATATGATCGAGTGCGGCGAGCAGGCCTTGGCGAATTTCTTCGACCGATTCAATGGGGTCCCCTGTTCAAATCAGGGCGTAGCCACCATTTTTTCAATTATATATCTACGGGCTTAAGTGTTAATCTGCTGATTCGTAATTTCGCTGTAGCTGAAAGTGGGCGTCGTGTCGAATCAAAACTTTGCGGTCAATTTACGCCTGATCTGCGGCCAGCATCGCTCGGTCGCGCATGTCTGCAGATCACTGGAAATGAATCGGCAGCAATTCAATAAGTATCTAAGCGGTAAAATCTATCCCTCGAAGCATAATTTAAATCGGATTTGTCAGTTTTTTAAGCTGTCCGAAGAGCAGTTAAACCTGGTACCCGAGGCATTTGGACAGGTCGTCGCAGAATCTTTCCAGCATGACGTTGATCAGGCGAGCAGTGAAATAGAAAAAGTCATCGATACGCTACCCGGTTCTGCCGAGGCGTTAGCCCGTTACGAGGGTTACTACTATAGCCATTTTCACGCGCTCGGATTTCCGGGCCACCTGGTGCGCAGCCTGGTCCATATTTTTCGGCACAAAGACCGGTTCTACTCGAATAACATCGAACACTTGTGGGACAAGGAAAAGAGTGACTCGCACCGAAACCGATTCAAATACAAAGGCGTGGTTTTTTATCTTGGCGATCGAATATTTATTACCGAAGTCGAGACGCTTACCAAAACTGCTATTTGCCACACCATATTGTTTCCCAGTTATCGGAATATTGTCGACACGCTTTCCGGCATAACCACG
>Ga0265306_10000360_pt1 | contig 21399 bp, 11 predicted proteins | sample Helome_3_FD_192493 | JGI IMG/M metagenome (GOLD analysis project Ga0265306, IMG submission 192493) | Marine sediment microbial communities from subtidal zone of North Sea - Hel_20160420 (Illumina Assembly) | ecosystem: Environmental > Aquatic > Marine > Subtidal zone > Sediment ... | reverse complement strand
ACTTAAAAGCCCAGCACGATGAACACCGGCTGGATGTCGCCCTGTCAGTCATCCGCAAAATTCCGGATTCGATTCGCGAAAAAGATTTTGAGTTAACCGCCACCCTCGTGCGTCCGGTGCGCGATGTCGGCAAAACTCGCCTGATCAATGTCCAGGCGGGGGATACCACCAGCCGCAGCTATGCGATAGCAATGGATATCGGGACCACCACCATTTATGGTCAGGTCATAGATTTGGTCAGCGGCGATGTTCTGGCCGAGTACGGCGATTTTAACGGTCAGATCAGCTACGGTGAAGATGTCATTTCCCGGATCGTTTATGCTGAAAAACCCGGTGGTCTGCAGCGCCTGCATGAGGTCGTGATGAATACGATCAACAAAGTGCTCGTACAGATTATCAAACGATCCGGCATCGATCATGAGGATATAGCGACCATTACACTGGCCGGCAATACCACCATGACCCAGTTGATGCTCAAAATCAACCCGCGCTACATCCGCCGGGCACCCTATGTGCCGGCTGCGACCCTGTATCCGCCCACCCGGGCTAAGGACCTGGGCATGGCGGTGGGCGACCATGTGTCCGCCCTGGTTTATCCGGCGATTTCCAGCTATGTCGGCGGAGATATCGTAGCGGGTGTAATGGGGTCCGGTATTTACCGAACGGAGAAACTGACGCTCTATATGGATGTCGGCACCAATGCCGAAATTGTCATTGGCAACCAAGACTGGCTTGCCTGTGCAGCCTGCTCGGCCGGACCGGCCTTTGAAGGCGGCGGCCTCAAGTACGGCATGCGCGCTGAAAAAGGCGCCATCGAAGATTTTTCAATCGAGCCGATTACCTATGAGCCGATGCTCATTACCATCGGCAATGTCCGTCCTAAAGGCATTTGCGGATCAGGCCTGATTACCATGGTTGCCACCCTGTTTGAGATGGGTATCATCAATAACCTGGGCAAATTTAATCGCGATTTAGCTACAGACCGCATCCGGGAAAATGAGGGTGTCTATGAATACGTACTGGCATGGAAGGATGATACGCAGATTGATCGCGATGTTGTTCTGACCGAAATCGATATTGAAAACCTCATCCGGGCCAAAGGCGCCATCTACAGCGGTTGCATGACCCTGCTGACCGAAGTCGGCATGCATATTCAGAATATTGAACACATTATCCTGGCAGGCGGCTTTGGCAGTCATGTGGATCTGGAAAAGGCCATGGTCATTGGTCTGCTGCCCGAAATGGACCCCGCTAAAGTGACATTTATCGGCAACGGTTCGTTGATGGGTGCCCGCATGAGCAGTTTGACCAATCGGATCCGCAAAGATGTGGTCGAGGTGACCAAAAAGATGACCAACTTTGAGTTGTCCGACACCGCTTCCTACATGGACAATTATATCGCCGCCCTGTTTTTGCCCCACACCGACATCAATCAATTTCCCAATTTAAAGGCCCGCCTTAAAGCCCGTCAGAAAAACGGATAGTGAATCGGATTTATTAAGAAATTTTTATTCATCGGGGCTCTGCTCTTGACAAAGCTATCCACTGCTTATAAATAGCAAGATTCTGCATTTAGCTTATGCTGGGCGGACCCCTCGACGCGGTTTGACAGCGCTTGCGCGTCTGGTCCACGTAAACGAATTTTTGGGGCGCGATTTACCCCACCACCTGCGATAAAGACAGTATATCTACCGCCTGTAGATTTACAAATAAAATAAAAATGAAAGGGGGTTTGATAAAGTCTGGAGTATCCGTATGCGCGCGCTCTGCAATGGATGGGCGTATCGTTACGAGAAGCATTTAATCTTAATCACCTCAATAGCTGTTGGAAAGAGACAAGGAGGTAACATTGGGTTTTGAATTCACTAAAGAAAAATATTCCGGCGCAATAAGGGAAATTACATTAGGACAGGGAGATAAGGCCGTCACAGTCGGCGGTGCCGCCTGTTACCCGTTTTATAGTTTCGAAGGCGAAATGCCCCATAAACCCAGGGTTGCCATGGAAGTATGGGATATGGAACCGGAGGAATGGCCCGAAGCCGCTTTGAGCCCGTTTAAAGATGTGATTGCGGATCCGGCGGCCTGGGCAAAAAAATGTGTTGAAAAATACGGGGCGGATATGATCGTGCTGCAGCTAAAAAGCACCGATCCCAACGGCAACAACGCCGGCGCCGATGCGGCGGCGGCCACGGTCAAGAAAGTCCTCGACGCCATAGACGTGCCGCTGGTCATATGGGGCACGGCCAATGTGGAAAAAGATGAGGAAGTGCTGAAGAAAATTGCCGAGGAATGTCAGGGCAAAAACTTGATTCTGGGCCCCGTGGAAGACAAAAATCACAAAGGCATCGGTGCGGCTGCCATGGGTTTTGGGCATACGATTATTTCTTCATCGCCCATTGATGTGAACCTGGCCAAACAGTGCAACATTCTGCTTGAAAACCTGGGGGTCTCGATGGACAAATTGATCATCGATCCCACCACCGGCGGTCTGGGTTACGGTCTGGAATATTCCTATTCTGTAATGGAGCGCATTCGCATGGCGGCGCTGGCTCAGGGGGATGACAAACTGCAGTTGCCCCTGATCAACAATCTGGGCAACGAGGTTTGGAAATGCAAAGAGGCCAAACAGCCGGTGGACGAGGCGCCAACTTTGGGTGATCCTGAAAAACGCGGCATTTTGATGGAGGCGGTGGGGGCCGTCGCCTACCTGATGGGCGGGTCCGATTTGCTGATCATGCGCCATCCCGAATCGATTCGGCTGGTCAAATCCTATATCGATCTGGTTTACGACGGCGGTATGGCGACCGCTGTGGTCGGGATCCAAAAACAGCTGGATGATGTGGATATCGACCTGCTGGCGCTTTCACCGGAGCCGGATCTGACCATCGCAGAGGAAAAGAAGGCGGCACCGGCCAAAAAGGCGGCTGCTCCGAAGCCGGAGAAGAAAGCCGCACCGTCAGCCAAAAAGGAAGCGGCGCTCGAGCCGGAGAAGAAAGTAGCGGCACCTGCGGCACCGGCTGAAGCTCCCAAAGCCGCAGCGGCACCTGAGGTGGATGCAGCCGCGCAGGCAGAGGCTGCAGCCAAGGCCGAAGCCAAAGCCAGAGCCGATGCCGAGGCGCAGGCCAAAGCGGCTGAAGAAGCCAAAGCCCAGGCTGAAGTAGAAGCCCAAGCCAGGGCCGAAGCCGAAGCCAAAGCTCAAGCCGAAGTGGAGGCCAAAAATGCTGCTGAAGCGAAAGCCAAGATCGAAGCCGGGCTCGATGAGATCAGGCAGAAACGGGCCAAAGAGCGTGCCGATCTGACTGCCAAACGCTCAGCGGCTGATAAGAAAGCGGCCGAAAAGACACCGGCAGCCGTTCAAAAATCGGATGTGGAGAAGCTGATCGATAATCTGAAATGGATCCACAAACGATAACCAAAACCGGCCGTCGATCAAACCCGATTTTAGCAAGCATCGACGGTCAAATTCAACACCATTCGTGGGGAGGAACCACATATGCCAGAAACAATTGATAAAAAACTAGCAAAACCCGAAAAGGCCAAAAAAGTTGCTGACCCGGTGGCGGCCACCGTTGACCAGGCCACTCAGCAGATGATCCGGCGCGCCCAGGAACTGGGTGTCGAGACCATCTTTGATCGAGCCGTCACCATGAAACCCTGTAACATCGGCATCCAGGGCACCTGCTGTAAAAACTGTGCCATGGGCCCCTGCCGCCTGCCGCTTCCAAAATCCGGAATCGAAGGCGAAGACGAACGCAAGGGCTTATGCGGCGCTACCGCCAATACCATCGCGGCCCGCAATTTTGCGCGCATGGTGGCCGCCGGCGCTGCGGCCCATTCGGATCATGGGCGCAATGTCGCCGAAGTATTTTTGTCGGTCGCCAACAAAGAAACCGGTGACTACAAAATCAAAGATCCCAACAAACTGCTGGCGATTGCCCCCCATTTCGGGGTGGACATCAAAGTCGAAGTTGATGGTGAAGAAGTCGACCGCAATCTGGATGAAATCGCACTCGAGGTGGCCCAAAAAGCCATGGCCGAGTGGGGCAAGCCCGAAGGCGAGTTGGATTATCTCAAACGCGCACCCAAACCGCTTTATGAACGCTGGCAGAAGCTGGGCGTGCTGCCGCGCAACATCGACAGAGAAATTGTGGAGATCATGCATCGCACCCATATGGGTGTTGATCAGGACTACAAAAACATCGTCAAACAGTGCACCCGTGCGGCGCTGGCCGACGGCTGGGGCGGTTCCATGATCGCTACCGATCTGCAGGATGTTATGTTCGGCACGCCGTTTCCGCTTCAATCCGAGGCCAATCTCGGCATCATGAAAGAAGACCAGGTCAATATCATTATTCACGGTCATGAGCCGGTTCTATCCGAGATGATCGTGGCGGCAGCCCAGTCCAAAGAAATGCTGGATTATGCCAAGACCAAAGGCGCCAAGGGTATACAGCTGGGCGGTATTTGCTGCACCGGCAACGAGATTTTGCAGCGTCACGGCGTACCGCCGGCCGGGACTTTCCTGCAGCAGGAGCTGGCCATTGTGACCGGCGCCTGCGATGCCATGGTGGTTGATGTTCAGTGTGTTTTTCAAAACCTGGCCAACGTGGCCAAATGTTTCCACACCAAACTGATCACCACCCACCCGATTGCCCGCATGGAACAGGACAACGTCACCCACATCGAATTCGACGAGCACCACGCCATGGAGGACGCCATAAAAATCGTTAAAATGGCCATCGATAACTTCGAAAACCGAGGCGCCGACGTCATGATTCCCGGCCAGAAAGCCGCGCAGATTGCGGGTTTCGGCGTGGAGTCGATTCAGTATCATCTGGGGGGCTCCTTCCGCGGCTCCTATTACACCCTGAATGACAACATTATCAACGGTCGCATCCGGGGTGTTGCCGGCGTGGTCGGTTGCAACAACGCGCGCAGCCGGCACAACGAAGCCCATCTGACGCTGGTCAAGGAATTGGTCAAAAATGATGTGATCGTTCTGACCACCGGCTGCAACGGAATCGCCTGCGCCATGGAAGGCCTGCTGACACCGGGAGCCGCGCATGTTTACTGCGGGCCGGGTCTGGCCGAGGTCTGTGAAACCGTGGGTATCCCGCCGGTGCTGCATCTGGGCTCCTGCGTTGACAACAGCCGGATTTTGCTGGCGGCCACCGAGGTGGTCAAAGCCGGCGGTCTGGGCAATGACATTCAGGATCTACCGGCCGCCGGTGCCGCTCCGGAATGGATGAGCGAAAAAGCCATCAGCATCGGTCATTATTTCGTGGCTTCCGGCGTGTACACCCTGTTTGGCGTTAATCTGCCGACCAGCGGCGCCCCGGTTTTTCAACGGTATCTGTTTGAAGAGCTGGAAAAAATTTACGGAGGCAAGTGGGATCTGGCGACCGATCCGATCGAAATGGCGCGTAAAATGATTGCCCATATCGATAAAAAGCGCAAAGCGCTGGGCATCGACAAAGCGCGCGAGCGGGTTCTGATGGACATGGCGGATCGCCAGCGACTCGAAGCATAAAAACAATACAGGGATTTAATCCCTCAATTAACAATTCAAAATCCTCAAAAAAGGAGGCAACTGTATGTCTAAGTTAGTTGCATTTGCCGCGATTCAAGGTGGCTACAACGTTGTGTCGCAGGTTGAAGGTGAATATCAAAAAGCGCTGGATACCTTCAACGCAGATACCAAGGTGGGATTTCCCAACACCGCCTACTATCTGCCGGTTATTTATTCGCTGTTGGGAATTAAAGTTGAAACCCTGGAAGACATTCAAAAAGCGCTGGATGTGACGCGCAAACTTTTGCCGCCGCACATCAAAGGCATGAACCATTTGCCTTACCTGGGGCCGCTGCTGGATGCTGGTATGGCCACCCTGTTTGCCTTTGAGATCAGGGAGGCTTTACGCTACTTGAACGAACCGGATTTTTACCTGCATTCCGAAGATATCGACGAGGAAGCCGGAAAAATCTGGCTGGGGGCCGCCGATGACACCGTTTTTCGTAAACGCGGGGTCGAGTTTGTGGACGGTTCCGCACCGGGCTTTGCCGCCATTGTAGGGGCGGCACCGGATCCCGAGATCGCCAAAATGATTGTCGAGGAATACCAGAGACGCAGTCTTTACATTTTTCTGGCCGCCGGTCACAATAACACTTCGGTGGCCCAGCAGTTGCTCGAAGCCGATGTTCAGATCGGCTGGAACACGCGAATTGTGCCCTTCGGTCCCTATATTTCGTCGGCCATCTTTGCCCTGGGCTTTGCAAACCGGGCGGCCATGGCCTTCGGCAATGTTCAACCGGGGGATTATAAAACGATGCTGCTGTACAATAAGAACCGCATCTTTGCCTTCGTGAATGCCCTGGGTGAAGTCGGAACCGATTGGGCCGGTGCGGCTGCAGGATGCGTCAACTGGGGTTTTCCGACCCTGGCCGACACCGACATCCCCGAGGTTCTGCCCACCGGAATTTGTACATATGAGCACGTGGTGGCCAACGTACGCCATGAAGAAATGGTCCAAAAATCAGTTGAAGTCCGCGGCTTGAAAGTGAGCGTGTCTTCGATCGAGATTCCCTGCTCTTTCGGGCCGGCCTATGAAGGTGAGCGTGTGCGCGGTGCGGACCTGTATGCGCAGATGGGCGGGGGTAAAACCCAGTGTACCGAGCTGGTCAAGATGGCTGAAATGAATGAAATCGACGACGGCAAAGTTGAGGTTATCGGCCCGGAAATCACCGAAATTAAAGAGGGCGAAACCATGCCGCTGGGCATTTATGTCCAGATTGCCGGGCGTGAATTTCAAACGGATTTTGAGCCGATTATCGAGCGTCAGATCCATCACCTGATCAACTATATTCAGGGGATCATGCATATTGGCCAGCGCGATATTTCCTGGATCCGGGTCAGCAAAGCGGCCATCGAAAAGGGATTCACCTTAAAAGATATCGGCACGGTGCTGCACGCCAAATTCCATCAGGATTTTCAGAAAATCGTCGACAAGGTCCAGGTCACCCTTTACACCGAGAAAAAGGATGTGGATGAACTGACCAAGCGCGCCCGGGCCGAATACAAAACCCGCGACGAACGCGTGGAAAAGATGACCGATGAAGATGTGGAAACCTATTATTCCTGCACCCTGTGCCAGTCATTTGCCCCCAATCACGTCTGCACGGTAAGTCCCGAGCGGACCGGATTGTGCGGGGCCTATAACTGGATGGACTGCAAGGCGTCCTTTGAAATCAATCCCACCGGTCCCAATCAGCCGATCGAAAAGGGCGAATGCCTGGATCCGGTTCTGGGTCAGTGGAAAGGCGTCAATGAATTTGTGCAAAAAGCTTCGCGCGGGGCCGTGAACCATTACAACTTTTATTCCATGGTCTATGATCCCATGACCACCTGCGGTTGCTGTGAATGCATTGCCGCCATGTTGCCGCAATGCAACGGCATCATGACTGTTGGCCGGGATTATAGCGGGGAGACCCCTTGCGGCATGAAGTTTACCACCCTGGCCGGTGTCATGGGTGGCGGCGCATCCTCTCCGGGCTTTGTGGGCCATTCCAAATTCAACATCACCCAGGGCAAGTTCATCCTTGGGGATGGCGGCATTAAACGCCTGGTTTGGATGCCCAAGGTCCTCAAAGATGAGATCCGCGAACGGCTGATTAAGCGGGGTAAAGAAGTCGGAATGCCGGACCTGGTTGACCGCATTGCGGATGAGACCGTCGGCATAACCGAGGAAGAGATTCTGCCCTTCCTGCAGGAGAAAAAGCATCCGGCCCTGGAAATGGATCCGCTGATCGGGTGATAAAAAATCAGTTGCGGGCATACGGGTTGCGGGTTGCGTGTTTAGCAAAATGAATGCGCAATTCGCAATCCCGACCCGGAACCCGAACGCGTAAAACGCGACTCGTAGATAAGGAGATAAAGATGGCATTAACCGGTATTCAGATTTTCAAATTACTGCCGAAAACCAACTGCAAGGAATGCGGTGTGCCGACCTGTCTGGCATTTGCCATGAACCTGGCTTCCGGCAAAGCGGAATTGGACAGCTGCCCGTATGTTTCGGATGAGGCCCGGGAGCAACTGGCTGAGGCCTCGGCTCCGCCGATTCGCCCGGTGCCAATCGGAAAGGGTGTTCGTGCGGCTACCACGGGTGGGGAAACGGTTCAGTATCGTCATGAAAAAACCTTTTTTAATCCCACCCTGCTGGCGGCTACCGTTCAATCCGACGTGGCCGAGTCGGATCTCGAAACCAAACTAAAAGCCTGGAATGCATTTCAATTTGAACGGGTGGGCTTGAATCTTCGGCCGGAACTGGTGGCGCTCAAAGATGTCAATGGCGACAAGGATGCATTTGCCAAGGCAGCCAAAAAAATTGCCGATACCTCTGAGTTCAACCTGGTGCTGATGACCGAAGACCCCGGCGTGATGAAGGCGGCCGTTGATGTTTGCGGGTTCAAACGCCCGTTGCTGTATGCGGCGACCGATAACAATGTGGATGAGCTGGGTGCTCTGGCCAAGGAACATAATTTGCCCGTGGCCGTGCGGTCCGATTCGGTGGAAGGTCTGGTACAGTTGACCGAAAAACTCAACGAGATGGGGGTTAAAGATATTGTTCTGGACCCGGGATCCCGCGAAATTAAACAGGCCCATCAGGACCAGGTAGCCATTCGCCGGGCGGCTCTTAAAGACCTGAACCGCTCAGTGGGCTATCCGACCATCCTCTTTCCGAGCGAGATGGCCTCAAATCTGGACATGGAGACATTGATTGCCGGAACGTTTGTGGCCAAATACGGCGGCATCGTTGTCCTATCGGATTTTGCCGGCGAAAGTTTGTTCCCCCTCCTGCTGGAACGCTTAAATATTTATACCGATCCCCAGCGGCCCATGACGGTGACCGAAGGCATTTATGAAGTCAATAATCCGGATGAAAATTCACCGGTGCTGGTGACGACCAATTTTGCGCTGACTTATTTTATCGTTTCCGGTGAAATCGAAGGCAGTCGGGTTCCGTCCTGGCTGCTGATCAAAGACTCCGAAGGGCTTTCGGTCATGACGGCCTGGGCCGCCGGTAAATTTGCCGGTGATGACGTCGGTATGTTCGTCAAGAAATCCGGAATCGCAGACAAGGTCAAGCATCAGGAACTCATCATTCCGGGGTATGCCGCCGCCATTGCCGGGGAAGTTGAAGAGGAACTGTCAGGCTGGAAGATTACGGTAGGGCCCAGAGAAGCGGCTCATATCCCTGGGTTCCTCAAGGCAAAATAGGACCACAGGGAATGCAGGAATACCGGAACAATGGAATATTGGGGATTAGGAAATGGAAGATTGGGCATTTTTTAGTTGTTTATGATCCAGGTCTTATAGTACAGGTGGCTCATTTGTGCGAAACCCATTCTTCCATGATTCCACGATTCCCATTGAGGGAATCATTATAGTTTGATAAAGTAGCACTCACCATTCACCATGTTATAAATTTGCCAACCTAATGGGAGGGAGGGTGTATGTATTTAATCGGAGAAAGCTTAAACGTCATATCGAAAAAGATCGGCGCGGCTTACAAAGAAAGGGATCCCAAGCCGATCCAGGAGGAAGCTCTTTTTCAGAAGGAAAAGGGGATGGATTACATCGACATCAACCTCGGTCCGGCTAAAAAAGACGGCCATGAACTGATGCCCTGGGTGGTGCAGACGGTTCAGGAAGTTGTCCCGGATGTGCCGCTGGCATTGGATACATCCAATATCGATGCCATCGAGGCTGCACTCAAGGTTTACAAGGATACATCCCGGCCACCGCTGATTAACTCCATTATGGTCCGCCCCGAGCGATATGAACGAATGGTTCCACTGGCGGTTGAACACAATGCGGACTTTATCGCCCTGATGTGGGGGCCGGAAGGCTTGCCGCGGGATGAAAATGAACGGGCGGCCCTGGCTGTTGAGCTGCTTTACTTCGCCAATGAAGCCGGAATTCCCAATGATAAGATCTGGGTTGACGGAATCGTTACCCCCGTTAATATTCAGCAGCCCCAGCTGATAAGCCTGATGACCTTTCAGCAAATGCTGCCCGAAATTGCGCCGGAGTCCAAAAGTACCTGTGGGCTTTCCAATATTTCCAACGGGCCGCCGGACCACCTGCGCCCGATTTTGAATCAGACCTATATGGTCATGCTTGAAAAGTACGGCATGTATTCGGTAATTGCAGACCCCCTGGATGACACCCTGATCGATATTGCCAAAGGCAAGCGCCAGGACATCGTCGATCTGATATACGGGATGCTGGACGGCAACGATCCGGACATGGCGTCACTCTCCGAAGAGATGCAAAATTACGCCAAGACGGTGGATGTCATTCTCGGTAAGTCATTATATTCAGACTCATGGCTCGAAATATAGCGTTTGTACAAGCCGAATTGAGCTAAAAACGCTCAATTCGGCGTTATTCGTTATTGGAATTTGATCATCTAAAAAGCCTCTCCCGGTATGGAGGGGCTTTTTTTATCATCTGTTGGTCGTTTGTTGTCCATATAACGAATAACAAATAACCGTCTCTTTCATTTCGCTGATGATTACCGCAGCGCAGTGTGCCGGATTAGAAGACCGGGAATCTTTCTCCCGATTGCGTTTCCTTGAAATTGGCTGTGATCTTTGGTACGCTTATCAAGGTTCAGAGGTTCTGGGTTCAGGGGTTCAAGGGTTATGGCCTTTGGATGCTCTCCTCTGGCCTTTGACATCGCGTCTGACCAGTTTCTGTTGTTATCTAACCTCTGAACCACAGTAGGCTGGGATTGCGGGCTTCAGGTGTCAGATTTCGGGTGTTAGGAACAGATGACATAATGCGGAATCTAGCAACGTTCAACATTATCTGATTCGTAATCCTGACACCTGAACACTGACACCTGACACCTTTTGCTGGTTGCCAACATGTTGCCCCCAAAAAAGCATCCAAAAACTTAACCTGATCTTTTGGGTCTTCAGGAAATAAATGCGGTGAAAGTTAAATCCAAAGCGCTTGAAGTTAATCTGGCGGATTATCATGTCGATGTCGCCATAGATGCCAAATATTCAACTCTTCAGGAAGTCATGTCCCAATATTACGGACTGATGGACGGGTTGAACACCCTTTTAAAAGAACTGTCCCATCCGTATAAAAACTGGCGTTTCATTGTGACCGAAACCCGCAAGTATTCCCTCGAATATTTTCATCTGATTAAAAATCATCGCAAAGGCCCGGCCGCAGCAAATCTATTAATCGATATATTCTTTGACGCCGTTGAGTCGGATGTTGAAATGGATGTCAAGGTCGATGCCATTGATAACCTGCAGCTGTTTTTGCAAAAAGTCGTCAGGGATTCCGACTCGGATCTGAAGGCATTTTTGCCCTGTATCGACAGCGCCTTTTTGAGAATCGCCCATCTACCCGACAACCTTTTTGCCCTCTTTACCCGCAGCTATTATCAAATCAACCGGTTGGCCGAGACCTTTCTAAAGTGCGCGCCCAAATCAGATGGTGTTTATAGAGCAATCAACCGGTTGTTAATAAAATTTTATAATTTTACCTATGGTTATTGGTTGGGCGAAAGTGATCCCCGGGCATGGTTTGAAGGGGAAGTTTCCGAAATTGATCAGCGCAGCTCATTTGCCGAAGTTTTTAAAAACATTTCGCATTCGCAGCTGGCAGACTGGAATCATCAGCTGGAGCGGATGACACGTGATCAACATCTGAAATCCGACCAGACGCTGGCTTCGCTCCTTGAGCTGCCCGGATTTAATCAGATTGTCGAACAATACCGCCAGATCCCGCTGCGTCTGCTGAACAAATCAGGCGAAAGCGGGCGCGGCCGGCATCTCAAGCTCATATTTTTGTTTCACATTATGAGCATTGCCGGTTTAGCGCTCATTCACGAGGAAACCTTGCGGGATATCAACCAGACACTGGGCTGGATTATCGAAAATGAAAATTACCGTGACATCCAGCACCTGATCCAGAAAACCTTTTCCATTTTAAAAGAGCGCGCCAGCATGTACCCGGCCACGTCGCTAAATTGTGTGCTCAATATGGGAAAAGGTGTTTATAAAACCGACGATATCGACCTCATTAATTTTTTCATTGATTCGGTCATTGATCTGGGCTTTGCCGCGCCGAACATTCAGGGTGTAGACAATAACTGGCAAATACAGGTCAACAAAACCCACATTTTAAATATCCGGACCTGGCTGGAGTTAATCGAATTAGATCCAAAGCGGTCCGTCCGCCTGCTTTCCGCCCTGATCATCCATCTGTCCCTTTGCGGTGTGTTCATCAAGGATATTGATCTTTTTCCACGCGATATAACCCAATTGTTAAACAGCAGTATCGGTCCCGTTTTTAACCTTGCCAAACAGTTGACGCGGCTGTTTCCGGTTTATTTCAATGATATTGGTGCCGAGGGCAGGCTGAGAGACATTTCCACGCGCATCGATGAGATTTCCCGACGCCGGGATATTCTCATCCATTACCTCAGAAAACAAAGCCATGTGGAAAGCAGCAACCGCATCATCGATCTGATGGAGGCGGTCCTGTATTTCTGGCAAACACGCGATAAGAGACGCCTTGCGCCCTATGTGCCGCCTGTCATTTATGATCAGATCGAAACCCAGGGACCTTTCATTGACGGTGTTTTTCAAATTATGAGCTGTTTAACGGAAAAAGGTATTCGCAATCCGAATGATCTGCTTGCGGTGAGCGAAAAAAACCTCACGCAATGGCTGGCGACCATTGAAGGGGTGCCCGCACTCGATCTCGAGCGGATTGAGCTTGCAGCGGCCTTTTACAAAATGCTGAACCAGAAATATAATTTCGATTTAAACGAGCTGGATGCTTACCTCGCCCAGCTCCGAACAGAGGCATTGCCGGATTTAAACCGGCTCGAAATGGCTTTCGTTGAACCGGATTTTCATAAACGCCTGTTTATGTTGCTCGAGTATATGGAAAAATTGCAGGCGGTCATTGTGTCTGATGAATCATTTGAAATCCGACAGGATATTTATAAAAAAAGACATATTACCATCGATATACCGTCCATGTACGGCAGTTATCATGAAATGAAGTTTGACTGCCTGGGGCTTACCTTTCGAATCGAGTCCCTGGTCAATGTCCTTTTTGAGGAACTCATCGAGAATATTGACCTGAGTCTGATTACCAAAGCCACTTTTCATCAAATCTACAGTCTATTACGTCTGTTTGATAGAGCCTTGAAACTGGACGGCATTTCATCCAAGGAATTCGAACGCCAGCTTGAGTTTTTGGCTCACTCTCTGGAAGACAAAGGCTTCACGTTGACCCAATATCTGGATATTTTTAAGGGATTTGCCCAGGCCGTCAAGAACATGGTCAATGACTATTTTAATAATATTCATGGCCAAAACCTCACCCGGATTTTTGTCCAGACACCGCTTGATACGCTGCTGCCGAAATTTCTGCCATCTGATGAGACCATTAACAGCGAAAACCTGCAGCTCCGCGTTTCAGAAATTTTTTTCCGTGACCGCATTGCGCTGAGTCTGGGATTACAACAGCTGGATCTGTTCTTGAGCCGGATTTTAAGCACCCTTTTTCAACAATCCTATAAGCTACCCAAAGAAAAGCTCCAACGACTGCTTCTGTACGATCCTCAGAATGCCATCACGCCGATTGACTCCTCTTTAGCGCGCTTAACCGGGATCATTTATCTGGGTAACAAAGGGCTCAACATGGTTCGGCTGAAAAGTTTCGGGTATCCGATACCGCCGGGCTTTATCATCACCACCGAAGTGTTTCGTTGCCGGGAGATCATTGAAAGCTATCCACCGGCTCAGCAAAATTTTAAAGAAAAGATTATAGGCAATATTTCATCCCTGGAGAAGGTGACCGGTAAGGTTTTCGGCGACCGCCAAAACCCGCTGCTGCTTTCGGTGCGCAGCGGCTCTTCCATATCCCAGCCGGGGATGATGGATACGCTGCTGGATGTCGGCAACAATGAAGAAATCTCAGAAGGCATTGCCGCAAAGTCAGGCAATGTCTGGTTTGCCTGGGATAATTACCGCCGGTTCCTGCAGTGTTACGGAATGGCTTTTGGCTTGGAGCGTGATGACTTCGATGCGATTATCAGCGAATCCAAACAGCGGCTGGGAATTCCCCTCAAAAAAGAATTTACCGGAAAGCAGATGCGTGAAGTGGCCCTGACGTATAAACGTCTGATTCAGGACGCCGGTATCGAGGTGGTTGAAGACCCTTATGAGCAGCTCCATCTGGCCATCAATAGGGTTCTGGCCTCCTGGGAATCATCAAGGGCCATGGCCTATCGGCGGATTATCGGGATCTCCGAGGACTGGGGGACAGCGGTTACGGTTCAGGCTATGGTCTATGGCAACATATCTCAGCAGTCCGGCACCGGTGTGGTGTTTACGCATAATCCCCGGTGGTCCGGCGATACGCTGAAACTCTGGGGGGACTTTACCATCGGCAACCAGGGCGAAGATGTTGTCGCGGGGCTGGTTAAAACCATGCCGATTTCGATTTTCCAGCAGGAAATTGAAATGCGGGAAACCGATGTCACCATGCAGACGCATTTTCCGGAAATTTATCGGGCATTAGAAGGCTGGGCCCATGACCTGATTGATGAAAGAGGGTGGAGTCCGCAGGAAATCGAGTTTACTTTCGAAGGACCGTCACCGGATGATCTGTATTTGCTGCAAACACGCGATATGGCTATTCGTGAACGGAAGCAGGTACTGACCTTCGATTTTGAGGAAGACCCCCAGGAATTGTATCTGGGGCACGGTGTCGGCGTTAGCGGCGGTGCCATGAGTGGTCGCCTGGTGTTTACGCTCGAAGAGATTGAAGAGTGGCGGGTGATGGACCCCGGCGCGAATCTGATTCTCGCCCGCAACGACACCGTCCCCGATGACATCCAGGAAATACATGCCGCCGACGGGTTGTTGACCGCACGCGGGGGGATGACCTCCCATGCAGCCGTTGTCGCCCACCGGCTGGGCAAAACCTGTGTGGTCAGCGTGACCAATCTGGATTGCAATGAAAAGGAAAAATATTGTGAATTTAATCAACTCAAAATAAAATCCGGTGAACACATCAGCATTGACGGTCACGAGGGTCCGGTTTATCAAGGTTTGATCAAAGTTAAGGAAGCCAGGAAAGGAGCCAATTAGACATGGGCAAGAATAAGTTGCATTTAGACGGCAAAAAGTTGGGTGTAAACGGGTTTGGCCGCATAGGCAAACTGACACTCTGGCACCATGTCGGCCGCAAATTTTTCGATGAAATTGTTATCAATATCGGGCGACAGCCGGGTTCAGGCCTCGAAGACATTGCCCACTATCTTGAACGGGATTCAACGTATGGCTGGCTGCATGGCTACCTTTACGGTCATCGTGGCCGGCCGGTTATCGAAGATCTGGATGAGGCCGGTGGCTCGATGAATGTTGATGGCGTCAAAGTGCGTTTTTTAAGATCGCACCGCAACCCGGTTGAGATCGGCTGGCTCGACCACGGCGTGCGGCTGGTCGTTGATACCACCGGTCAATTTCTGGATCCGACTTTGGAACCGAATCATGAAGGGGGTGCCCTCAGGGGTCATCTTCAGGCCGGTGCCGAGAAAGTGATTGTTTCGGCCCCCTTTAAGCTAAAAGACAAACGTGTTTCTGCGCCGGATGATACGGTGACCACTGTGATGGGCATTAATGAAAACGACTATGACCCCAGACGTCATAGAATCATTTCAAATGCCTCCTGCACGACAACCTGTTTGGCGCATATGGTTAAGCCCTTGATCAATGTTTTCGGTCCTAAAAAGATCATGTCGGCATCTATGGCCACCGTTCATGCCGCCACCGGATCTCAGGAGGTGCTGGACCGGCTTCCGAAAACCGGCAAGACCGATCTTCGCAAAAATAGAAGCATAATGAACAACATCATCCTTACCACCACCGGCGCTGCCAATGCATTGAGGTTGGTCATTCCGGAAATGGAAGAAATCGCCTTCATTGCTGAATCGGTTCGTATTCCGGTTCAAACCGGATCGCTGATCATTCTGGTTCTCAACTTACAAGAAGAGCCGAGCGGCCCCTTCATCACCCGGGATACCATCAATGACATATTTGAACTGGCGGCCCGGGAAAACCCCCAGGGCTACCTTCACTTTACCAATAAACAGAATGTTTCCGGCGATATTATCGGTATGCCGCAGGTTGCCACAACAATTGAAGGCCACGAAACCCATACCCGAACAGCAGAGGCTGCGATTGATTTGAAAAAAGTACCCGGATTGGAAAAAAAGGCTTTCGCCAATCTGCATGAATCCATTATCCGGGTGCCGGTCACCCAGGCGGTCATCTATGGATGGTATGACAATGAAATGGGAAGTTATGTGAATATTCTGGGAGATCGAACAGTATCCATAGCGGAGAGTATGTAAGGGGGTCCCTCCCTGGACATCAACCATTCGGTTACAGAATAAAGCTCAAATAGAGCACCGTGCCTTCACTTTCAGGATTAATGGAGTGCTGGAGTAGTGGAGTGTTGGGTAGTGCGTCAAGTCGGTTTTCCATCACTCCATCACTCCGGCTTATCGAGGGTTGTGAGCTAGATCATCCAAATTGTCAGGTAATAGCCAGTGCAGGCTGGACGGGTTGACCGCTATTCCGCAAAGCCATAGTGAAAGATTTCATATTCGGTTTTACCGCCCAGCAGGGCATCAATTTGGTTCTGGATCTGCTGGCGCGCATTGCTTTGCACCCACCGCTTCCAGTCTTCCGATGTTTCCCAGGTACTGATCACCAAAAACTCATCCGGTTTTTCATGGTTTCGCATTGTTTCTCCGGTAATGTAGCCGGGCTGCTGATTTGCCATCTTGCGCATTTCCCGGAACAGCGGTATTATTTCTCTCGCCTTATCTTCCGGTACCTTCCGCCGAATTAGTATTTTAACGGCCATTGAATCCTCCTCATTTGTTGTTGAACCCTCAAAATTCTTCCTGCGCGCATTGGTTATTATTTTCACCACAAAGGACACGAAGATCACAAAAGTCTAATCGGATCAAAAAGTTCGAAACATTCAGTTAAACATAATATGCCTGTCTAACGGGGTCAAGACTCATTAAGATAAATATCGACACCAACCAGTGACTACGTTGATTTCTGAACCTGCGCCAAACTGATTTGAAGAGCCACAAATTCAGCCGCATCGAGGGTTTCTGCGCGCCGCCCGGGATCGATGCCTGCTGCAATCAGTGCTTGCTGTGCCTTCAGCGGCTCGACCTGAAGATCACTGCTCGACAACGCATTTCTAAGTGTCTTCCGCCGCTTGCCAAAGGCCGCCCTGATCACCTGAAAGAGCATGACTTCATCATGGAGCGGATATTCGCGCGGAACATTAAAATTGACCTCCACGACTTCCGAATCGATTTTGGGTGCCGGATAAAAAAGCGCTGCCGCCACAGTCGCGATGGATTTGATTGCGGCGCAATACGCGAGCATGACGGTTAGTCTTCCATAATCTTTGTTGCCGGGGCTTGCCGTAATACGTCGTGCCAGCTCTTTTTGAAACATCAAAATCGCACGGTTGACATTGCTGCGGGCTTCAATCAATTTCACGAGGACCTGCGATGAGATATTATAGGGCAGATTTCCAATCACAACCAGCGGACGATCCAATTTTTCTGCCAGGAGCTGCATATCGACATTCAGTATGTTTTTTTCAATGATTTCAACATTGGTTAGTTTATGGACCAACAATTCGGTTTTAAGTAACCCGGACAAATGTGGATCTTTTTCCACAGCATAAACACGCCGTGCAATCCGGGCCAGCGGGATGGTGAGCGCCCCCAACCCGGCGCCGATCTCGATAATTGTATCTTGTGATGTAATACGGGAATGTCGCACAATCATACTGGCCGTTGAGGGGTCTACCAAAAAATGCTGCCCAAGTCTTTTTTTAGGTTTCAGATTCCAGGCGTTCAACAGGGCTTTGGGAGATGTCATATCTTGACTTTCTGAGGTTTTATCATTAGGTTTTACCCCAAATTCCATAGGTTTATCCATTGTCACCGTGTCAGCAAGCATATAGCCGTTCAGTGAGGAGGATCCCATGTCAAGAAAAAGGGGCAAGGGCATCAGTTTCGATGCCATGGTAAAATTTTTCATGCAGAATTACAATATCCCGACCAAAAAAGACGTTGATCGTTTGATGGCAAAATTAGATCGGTTGGAAAATCTAATCCTAGCGAGTATGGCCGGTGGCGGACATTCAAAAGGACAGATGAAACGCCCCAAAACTGCCGTCACCGCAGTAGATATGGTATTTGACACCATCAAGCGCTCACGCAAAGGGCTGGGCTTTGCTGACATTCAGACCAAGACTGGATTTGGTGAAAAAAAAATTCGTAATATTATTTTCCGATTAAATAAAATCGGCAAAATTAAGCGTAAAAGCCGCGGCATTTATGTGGCTGCCTGAAGCTACGTTCATCATCTGAACTGCAGTTTATTGTTACCGGTATTCTAAATCTTGAATTGATACAGCGAATAGCTGAACAGCTGAAATCAACCACGAAAGCACGAAAGGGCGAAAACACGAAATAGAATAAATAATTTCGTACTTTTTAATTTTTCGTGTTTTCGTGATAGAAAAATCTTTTATAAAAAGATAAAATTACGCCCAAATGGATAACACTTAATCAAGAGAGCTATGATTATGAGCAAATTTGTGGATTCACGGAATTCAGACCTTCGTCAGGGTGAACAGGTTGGCAACTATGCGGTTAAACGGGTCGTGCCCCTCGAGCGGATTCGATCCTTTTTTTATGATCTGGAGCATTTATCAACCGGAGCACGGCACATTCACATCAGCAACGAAGATGCTGAAAACACATTCGGTGTTGCTTTTAAAACCGTACCGGTTGATTCTACCGGTGTTGCCCATATTCTCGAACATACCGTGCTTTGCGGTTCCCGTCGATTTCCGGTCCGCGACCCCTTCTTTTCGATGCTCAAAAGAAGCCTGAGCACCTTCATGAATGCCTTTACCGCTTCAGATTGGACCATGTATCCTTTCTCTACCCAGAACACGAAAGATTACTTCAACCTCCTGGATGTTTATCTGGATGCTGCCTTTTTTCCGAAGCTGGACGAACTGAGTTTTCAGCAGGAGGGGCATCGTCTTGAAATTGAAGGCGATTTAAATACAGATGATCCTGACCGATTTCGGTTGGCCTATAAAGGGGTTGTCTACAATGAAATGAAAGGGGCAATGTCTTCACCGGATCAGGTCATGGTTCGCTCGATCCAGAAAGAACTGTACCCGTCCACAACCTACCATTACAATTCCGGTGGAGATCCGGCCGACATTCCGTCGTTGACTTATCAACAATTAAAAGGCTTTCACCGTCGCCATTACCATCCCAGCAACGCCTTTTTCTATACGTACGGCAATGTACCCTTGTCTGAAAGTCTGACCGCTATTGAAGATACGGTTTTGCGGAAATTCAAGCGCATCACGCCCGATACGGAAGTGGCTGCACAACCGCGATGGCACAAGCCGCGGGCAGCCTCATTTCCATATCCTTTCAACGCCAACGAAGATCCAACCAAAAAGTATCAGGCATGCGTTGCCTGGCTTGTCGGCGATATTAAAGATGCTTTTCAAGTTCTATCCCTGACGCTTTTGGAACAAGTTCTGCTTGGAAATTCTGCAGCGCCGCTGCGCAAAGCCCTCATCGACTCTGAACTCGGCTCTGCCCTGTGTGACGGCTGCGGTTTGGATGCCGATAATCGGGATACCGCCTTTGTTGCCGGACTAAAAGATGTTGAAGAGGGTGCTGCTGAAAAGGTCGAAGCCATCATTTTTGAAACGCTGACCGATCTGGTTAAAAACGGTATCGACAAACAATTGATTGATTCAGCGATTCACCAGATCGAATTCCATCGCAAAGAGATAACCAACACGCCCTATCCCTATGGTATTAAACTTTTGCTGGCATTCACCGGCCCATTGTTGCATGGTGGAGATCCCGTAAAGATTTTAAAATTTGACGATGATCTCAATAAATTGCGCGAATTGATGAATCAGGAACCTTTTTTTGAAAAGCTGATCGAAAAAAGGCTGCTGAACAATCCGCATCGAATCCGGCTCACCATGATCCCGGATCAACAAATGGAGCAAAATGAAACCGTTCGGGTGCAAAACGAATTGGAAAGAATTAAAAATGGACTGCCGCGCCCTGCGCTTGAAAAAATCCAACAGGACAGCAAATCCCTTCAGCTGCAGCAAGAAACCAAAGATGATGTGTCCAGTTTGCCCACCCTGGAACGGGAAGATATTCCTGCTTCGGTTCCAATCGTTAAAGAATCAGAATATGATCGGTCCTCCGGCACCACCTTATATCGTCAGCCAACATCCGGGATTTTTTATTTTGCAACTTCAGCCGGTACCGGCAGTCTACCCCGGGAGCTGAGTCCGTGGGCACCGTTTTTTTGTTATGCCCTGACCCGCTGCGGTACCACGATACACGATTATACCGAGATGGTACGGCGCATTGATGCCTATACCGGCGGTGTCGGTTTGGCGACACACGCCCGTACCCGTTATGATCAGGACGGTAGATGTTTGCCGTTTATTTCATTCAGCGGCAAATGTCTGGTCCGCAATCAGGAGAAGATGTTTGAAATCATACAGGAGTTCATTTCTGCTTTTGATTTCTCCGATCATTCGCGCTTAACCAGCCTCCTGAAGGAATATCGTGCCGCGCTCCAGTCCATGATTGTCCACAACGGTCATCGGCTGGCGATCTCGGCCGCATCCAGAAATTTTTCACCTGCCCGGGCCCTCAGCGAATCCTGGAGCGGCATCCACCAGCTGAAAACGATCCAGCAACTGACCGACGGTCTCAATACCGAAAAGCTAAACACGCTGTCACATGACCTGGTTGCCATCGGAAAGCACATTTTCGTGCGCAACAATTTTCAGATGGCACTCATCGGAGAGGAAAAGCCTGTGGCGGCCGCCGTCACCGAGGCTGCCGACATTTTTCGGCAGCTGGCAGATAGTCAGCGTGACGGATTCGGTCCGCCCCGAATGCGGGTGCCTAAAGAAACACTGCGCGAAGGTTGGAGCACGGCGACTGCCGTATCGTTTGTGGCCCTGACATTTGAGACCGTCCGCATGATGCATGCGGACGGTCCGGCGTTGACCGTTATCAGCAAAATTTTACGATCGATGTATCTGCACCGTGAAATTCGCGAAAAAGGCGGGGCTTATGGGGGGTTTGCGATCTACAATCCGGAGGATGGATTATTTTGCTTTGGTTCTTATCGGGATCCCCATATCGTTGCGACCCTAAAGGTCTATGCCGCCGCCGCAGCATT
>Ga0265306_10000359_pt1 | contig 21444 bp, 9 predicted proteins | sample Helome_3_FD_192493 | JGI IMG/M metagenome (GOLD analysis project Ga0265306, IMG submission 192493) | Marine sediment microbial communities from subtidal zone of North Sea - Hel_20160420 (Illumina Assembly) | ecosystem: Environmental > Aquatic > Marine > Subtidal zone > Sediment ... | reverse complement strand
GGCTTTTCTTGCCGGTTCGTCGGTTGGTTCAGTAGATATTTTTATACATATATCGGCCGGTTTGGAAGTCAATCTCGCCCAGTGATTAGCAGTAGAACGTAACTATATGAAATTGCTCATTTTTATCTGGCCGAGATTATGGTCATTGTGACAAAATGCTGCGCCGCGCGCGGCAACGGCGCCACTCGCGTGGCGCAGATCAGTCGCGCACCGCGAGTTCGAAACGCGCATAGATTCCCGCATGGTCGGAAACGACTCCATATATCTCTTCCGTGAATACGATTCGCGCGTCGTATACCTCAAAAGGACTGTCATCATTCAGCAGTATGTAATCGACGCGCTGACCCCTGTCGCTGCTTTCCCAGCCATCGATAGCCGCACCAATCGTCGTGTGTAGCAAGCCATCAGGATTCGCAAGCGCGTACTGATCGGAGTAACCGGTGCCTCTTGTCATGAATTCGCGCATCATGCTATCCGCAGGCACATTGAAATCCCCGCAAAGAATCGTTGTCCCAAGCGGCTCCGCGATTTCCGCCGCCCAGTCCAGGAGTTTTTTGAACTGATCCTGGAACGGTTCTTCCTCGTCGTCCCACCAACCCGTGTGCACCGAAAACACGTTGACACCGCCTGCCCCGGGAAAATCGATCCGCGCCATCGGCACGTTCCGTGATTTCCAGAACTCATAGCGGCCGTTCTCCGGATTACTGATGAAGCGTGATCCTGTATCGACGAGCGGATACTTGCTCAGAATCGCTGAGCCTTCGAGCCACACGTCGAAACCGTAATGGGACCAATCCATGGTGTAGAAGTAATGCTCGTCCAGGCGCTGCAGGATCTGGCGAACCATATTGCTGTCCGACGAACCGAACGGAATAGAATCAGGTTCTTTCGTTTCGCCGCCCGGCCATTCCCCGACTTCCTGAAAACAGACAATATCGGGGGCAAGCTTATTGATCCCGTCGGCAATACGATCAAACAGCGGGCCGTATGAAACGATTCGTTGTCGCGCCAATTCATCGGTCAGCTTTGACTCGGTCACGCCTTCGCTGCGGAATTCCTGATACGTGTGGAGATTCAGGGTCAAAACTGTGAGATCTGTATTTCCTGCGTCGTGTAGTTCGATGCGTGAATCCTGCTGGCATGCCGCGAGTACTAGAGCAAGACCTGCCATAGTGATTCTGAATACGCGCACCGCTCAAAAGTCCTCCAGGCCATAACCGTACTTGAACAACGCATGCTCAGCATACTGGGCAAGCGGGAGATCTGTGAGATCGGCAGGCCAGGAGTAGGGAGATTTTCCTTTGGGCTTGAACCCTTCTATCGAAAAAAGAAAGTCCGCGACACCTGTACCTTCAGAGCCCGGTAGCCAGGCGGCGACGAATGCATCGCTCTTGCTTAATTCTTCCTTGACCGCCAGCACTCTTCCGGAAATCAGAAGCACAATGACTTGCTTGCCGAGGTCCTTGCAGCCACTGATCAGGCGCTTGTGATCATCGCTCAATCCGAGAGCGTCGGTGTCTCCCGCGGATTCGGCGTAAGGAGCTTCTCCGACGACCACAACGGCTTTGTCTGCAGCCATATCGGAGAAGCACCCGTTCCTTGAATACTCAACGCTGGAGCCAACCGCCCTGATCGCCTCATAAATTGTGGTTGCCCCGGCGTAGTTATGAGACTGACCCTGCCAGTGAATCGACCAGCCACCACTTTGAAGACCACTATTATTTCCATGTCGGCCGACGACGGCTATCTTGTCCGACGGGCTCAATGGCAATGTGCCGTTTTCGCTCTTCAAGAGAACGAGTGATTCTCTCACTGCCTGCCGAGCAACCGATCTATGTTCGGCAGAACCGACGGTCTCTGCAAACTCTTTCTTGGCATATGGGTCAACGAACAAGCCAAGGCTGAATTTCATACGAAGAATACGGCGTACCGCGTCATCGATACGACTCATTGGCACAGTCCCGTCATTCACGGAGTTCTTGAGGCCGGCCATGAATTCCTCGTGATTACCGGGCTGCATGGCAATGTCAACTCCGGCATTGACTACTGTGTGCGGGTCGCCAAAACGCAACCCGCCATTCCAGTCAGTAACCACCACACCTTCGAAGCCAAGCTCTCCTTTTAATACAAAGGTCACCAACTCTCTGTGTTGGTGCAGATTGACGCCGTTATAAGAATTAAACCCCACCATTATTGAAGCGATACCTTCATCGACGGCTGCGGCGTACGGTGGAAGGTAGACTTCTCTCATGACCTCGTCAGTCATAATCGTGTTGCCGCCTTCAACTCCGCCATCGGTCGCGCCGTCACCGATAAAGTGTTTGGCCGTCGCCGCGATCGTGCTGCGATCCGCGAGGCTTGCCCCCTGGTGACCCCGTATCGAAGCGATAACAGCTGCAGTGGTCAGGTCTCGATCCTCGGTGAATCCCTCGTAGACCCTTCCCCAATGTTCATGTTGTGGCATCGCTATACACGGCGAGAAGGTCCAGTTGAAGCCGGTTCCTGCAACCTCCTTCGCAGTAATCTCGGCCGCCCGCTTGATGAGATCCATATTCCTGGTGGCCGCCATACCGATGTTATGCGGGAAAATTACAGCGCCTTCGAAAGTATTCTGCCCATGCACTGCATCGACGCCTATGAGTAATGGTATGCCCAAGCGGGTGTTCAGGGCTTCTGTTTGAAACTCATTGAACTTGTTCACCCAATCCGTAGCACTGTCGCCAGGTGTCGGACCCTCCGTGTGAATAATGGAACCGATCCGTTTTGAGCGAATAATTTCCGGTGATACTGCGTTGTGCCAGACCGATTGCGTCATCTGGCCAATTTTCTCATCGAGATCCATCTCCTGGATGAACGCCTCGATCATCTCATCCTGTGTCTCGTATCGGCACAAATCGAATTTTTGTTTGCCCCACTCGCAGATCAACGCCTGTGAATCCTGTTCTTCTGTGACGGCACCGTCCGTGCAGGCGGCAAGAAACAGTAGAATGACGATACCCGGTAAGATCTTCAAAGACACACGCATGATTATATTGTCGTTGTGTGCAGGCAGCCAGAAACAGCCGGAGATTTGGCTAAGGCCTATCGTCCACGATTGCTGATTATGGCGATAACGGGGACGATCACGCCAATCGACGGTGGCTGGTCAGCGCAATAAAAGACGACCCGGTACGGCTGAGGCAGATTAGTGCGTAGCCGGGGTAGTCGCCGCGTGGCCCACGTCGCCGTTTTCACGGATGACGACCGTCATGCCGGTACTCAAACGCTCGGCGCCGCGTATGACGATTCGATCATCGGGCTTCACGTCGCCTATGACTTCAATATAGCTCCCCTCGCCCAGGCCGGTCATGACGCTGACCTGCTCGGCTGTCATGTCGTCCTTTATGCGGAAAACGGAGGCCCCGTCACGGCGCAAGACCAATGCATCGCGTGATACGGCCATCACCTCTCTTGCTGCCGCAGTCGGCATCGAGACGCGAACGCTCTCGCCAACGGTCCACAGACCTGGATCGACATTCAACCGGATTTCGAACATATGTGACTGCGGATTGCCGAATGGAACTCTTGTTCTCACCGAGCCTTCACCGCGGCGGTAGTCATTGTAGATCTCCAGCACGTCTTCATTCTTGATGAAGTTGACGGTATTCAGCGGAGCACGCGCGACCACTTCGATCGAATTCGGATCGACCACGCGAATAACTTCGTCAGCGACATTCAGACGTTCACCAATACTGCGCAGCCGTTCCGTCACAATCCCGTCAAACGGTGCCCGGATCTGCGTAACATGCATTGCCACGTTAGCTTGCCCCAGTTGCGCCTCGGCAATCGCCTGATCACTTTCGGCGACAGCGAGATTCGATATGGTTTGGTCAAGCTGGCTCTTCGCAGACAGGTTGACCTCACCAAGCTTTTCCAATCTCGACTTCTCCGCCCGCAGAAACGTTACGCGCGCCCGTTCCCGGGCAACACGACTTTCCGCTTCCTTTTCGAGCAACCGAAAAGTAATTTCTTCCAGACTGGCAACGGTATCGCCTTCTTTGACAACGGTCCCAACGTCGGCGATCCACATCAATTTGGCGGCCAATTCGGATGCAAGTCGCGCGTCAAAGCGGCTCACAACCGTGCCGGGCACGTCAATGGTCGGCGCCAACATTTTCATGCCAGCGTCCTCTACGATTACGATCGTCGGCGGCATCTGCTGCGCTTCCGCCGCCAGGCTGGCTGCCAGGCCGAGCAACGATAGAGCGATTGTTTGAATCCTTCTCATAAGGGATTTCAGCCTGTGGCTGGAGCGTCACCTGGCGCTGACCGTGCCATTACCCGTCCAGGCGCATTTTCGCCCAGCCGGAGCAGGCTGGGAAGCAGGATCAGCGTGAACATCGTGCTTACGGACATTCCACCGACAATAACAGCCGCAAGACCCTGATACATCTCCGATCCTGGTCCCGGAATCACGAGCAACGGCAACAATGCAAACAGGCTGGTCAAAGTGCTCATCAGTATCGGCCGCAGCCGGCGCCGAATCGCCTGTTCTACGGCGCTGCGACGGTCGAGGCCTTTGCGCTCCGCCGAGCGGGTCTGATGCACCAGCAAAATAGCGTTGTTGACGACCAGGCCCAACAGCGTGATAAAACCGATCATCGTCAGCAGGTCCATTGGCAAAGAGAGCACGCGCAGCAAGACTACGCCGCCGACAGTTGCGAGCGGCAGCGCCGATACCACGAGCAGGCTGTCGACAAAAGAACGGAACAGGCCGCTCATCAGCAGATAGAGAACCACGATCGCCAGCGCGAAGCTGCGCGACATGCTGTTCAGCGCAATCTTCAGGTCGTCGGCGCTCCCGTAATAGCTGATCTCTCCGTCGTCCGGAAGAAGCGCCAGTAACCCGGGTTCAATGTCCTTTTTCAGAATCTCTATCACCTCTTCCAGTGGTTGATCGTCCGGTGGCGTAACGACGAGTGTTACAGCCCGACGCCGATCGACACGCCTGATCTGACTCGGTCCGGCCGTGCGTTGCATCCTGACGAGCTGATCGACAGACTGAATTCCACCGATGGGCGTCGCGAGCGGTGTGGCCGCCAGTTGTTCCGGGCTGGTCCACTCTGATGCCCGCAGAACAATGTCCATACGGCGATCGCCATCGAAGTAGTCGCCGACAAAGACACCATCACCCAATGCCCTCATGACCGTCGACATTTGTTGCCTCGTCCAGCCAGCCTCGGTGACGCGACGTTCGTCAGGGATAAATCGAAGCTCCGGCTCCGAGAAATCGACGCCGGGGACCGGCCGGGCCTGTGCCCCCGGCAAAAATTCGCTTACGGCCCGCATGCCTGCGCGCGCGGCCGCAAGCATCGCATCCATGTCCCGGCTCTGAATATTGAGTTCGACGTTGCCACCGCTGCCGAGGCGGTCAAAGGTACCCCAGGTATCCGCGAAAGCCATTGTGTCGGGAAATCCGGCCAGGATTTCGGAGTTCAGTTTGTCGACAAATGGATCGACATCGTCGGGATCTTCCATGACAGCACCGAGAAACCCGAATGAGCCGAACATGCCGTTGAAGTAAGACTCGAGCTCGAGATCGGCGCCATCCTCAAGGCCCGGCGCCATTCTGTCCGCTACGACATCTGCAAATTCCTGGCGCGCCGAAATGACACTTTGCCCGGGCGGCGGAACAATAAATGCGAATATCCAGCTTTGCTTCCCTTCGGGCAGATACTCGGCCGGCGGCAACAGTAACCAAGTGAAAAATGTCGCCGTGGCGAAAGCTGTCGCAATCAACGCACGACGTATCTCTGCCCTGTCCGTCCATCGCATGATAAGGCGCGTGAGCTTACTCCACCAATCGACATGCGGATCCTGCAGGCTGATTGTCGGCAGCAACTTGGCGGCGGCCGTTGGAATGATCGTCATTGCGATCAGCAGCGACGCACTGACGGCAACCGAGATCACGAGTGCAAGATCCGCAAACAGCTGCCCCGACACGTCCCGGAGAAAGATAATCGGCACAAAAATTACGACGGTCGTCGCCGTTGACGCAAACAGCGCGCCCCAGACCTGTGTGGCACCCCTGATCGCCGCCGCGTCGGGGCCCATTCCTTTTTCCCGAAGTCGCACGATGTTTTCGAGTACGACGATTGCGGCATCGAGCACCATACCGATGGCGAATGCGAGACCAGCCAGTGAAATCATGTTCAGCGTTCGACCGCTGAGTTGCAAAATCAGGAATGAAACAAACAATGACACGGGAATGGACAGCGCCACCATGAAAGTGGCGCGAAATCTTCGTAGGAACCACCAGAGAATTGCTATCGCGAGAGAAACGCCCAGCAGCAGATTGGTGACGAGCATCGCGATAGACTCATCGATATAGATCGTCTCGTCATAGACCTGTTCAATCTCGAGACCCGCGCGCTTCAGGGGCCCAACGCGCAATTCCTCGATCGCGATTTTCAGTTCTTCCATCACCTCGAGGACGTTCACGCCTTTTTCAACCTGCGTATTAAAAGCGATGGAATTGACACCGTTCTTCGTCAGGAACCCGGAACTATCGCGCATAACGACGTCAATGGTTGCAATATCCCTTAAACGGACCGGGTTGCCGCCCCGCCAATCAAGTACCATCTCGCCGAATTCCGACAGTTCGTACTTGCCGGCAAAACGCAAAGTGTATTGCCGTCGACCGATATCATTGAAGCCGCCGGACGTGTCGTTGTTGTTACCAGTCCGGGAGGCGAGCTCAGTAATGTCAATGCCAAGCGCCGCGGTCTCATATGGATCAAAGGTGATACGAACTTCATTGTCTCGCCCGCCAAAAGCGTCCGCATTCGACACACCGGCAACGCGCTCGACACGCGCAAGCACCACCTCTCGAACGAAATCGCTGTAACTTGCCATCTCCCGCGTGTTGCCAGGTTCGGGCGTTATGGCGAACCATGCAATGGCCGTTCCCCACTGGTCGCGTCCCGCATAAATCTGCGGTTCCGTAACGTCATTCGGGTAACGAGGTACCTGGTTGAGTCGATTCATGACTTCGATCAACGCGCGCTGCAGATCGGTTTCAACAGTGAAGGAGAGGCTGATGCTCGCGTTGCCGCGTGATGCGGTCGATTCCATCTTGTCGAGACCCGGAATACCGCGCAGCATGTCTTCCTGTTGCTCTATTATTTCCGACTCGACTTCCTCCGGCGCCGCGGCGCGCCAGCCTGTATTGATCTGAATGAATGGCCGTTGAACATCCGGGATCATCTGGATTGGCAGAGACGCAAGGCCGATGGCGCCCATGAGCAATACCATCAGGATCGCCGCAACGACTGCAACGGGATTCGAGAGGGCCGGGCGTGTCAGGTTCAATACGGACTCCGAACGAGGTACAAGCTCTTACATTATGCGGTCAGACCGCCGTCATGCACAGAGTTTCCCATTGTCCGCTGCAAAGCGGCAATCTCAACCCGCGGCGTGACTCAGTCGCTCTTCTTCATTCTTGCGTCGCCAAACATCGGCGACAGCGATAGCGCTCATGTTGAAAACACCTTTAACTGTCGATGATGGCGTTACGATGTGAGCCGATCTCGCCGTCCCCGACAGTATTGGACCGATCATCAGCACGTCGTTGACGGATCGAATCAGCTCGAGTGCAATGTTTGCTGCGTCCAGATTCGGCATCACGAGGAGATTCGCCGATTCACTCAGGCGGCTGTCCGTATTGAGCGCGCTGCGGATGCTCTCGTTGAGGGCCGCATCGGCGTGCATTTCGCCCTCGACCTGCAGACCGGACGTAATTTTTCGCAGCGTATCCGCCGCATTGCGCATCTTTCTGGCCGACGATGCCCTGGACGAACCGAAATTGGAGTGAGACAGCAGGGCTACCCTGGGCTGGATACCGAAATCGCTGACACGTCTCGCACTCGCAAGTGTCGTATTGACTATTTGCTCAGCCGTTGGATCGACGCCGATGTGTGCGTCTGTGATAAATATCGGGCCTTGCGGCAACACCAGGGCGGCTAGTGACGAAATGTGTTCACCCGGCTTGTCGGTGCCGATTACCTCGATGATGTGTTGCAGATGGTGATCGAAGCGGCCTTCCGTACCACAGATCATCGCGTCCGCATCTCCCTTGGCCACCATGAGAGCCGCGATCGCCGTCGTGTTGGTACGCATGACAGTCTGTGCGGCCGCCACCGACACGCCACGACGGGCGACCAACGCGTGATAGGACTGCCAATAGTCATCGTAACGAGCGTCATCCTGTGGGTCGACCAGTTCAAAGTCTTTGCCGGGCTTGAGATCGATGCCGAGCTTCTTCAAACGCTTTTTGACCACGCGTTTTCGCCCAATGATGATGGGACTTGCGATGCCCTCCCTGACAACGCCTTGCAACGTTCGCAACACTGTTTCATTTTCGCCCTCGGCGTAGACGAGGCGTTCCTGGTCGTGCCGGGCGACTTCGATTACCGGCTGCATGAACATCAGCGAGCGATTGCTGAACGCCTGCAGCTGCTTCTTATACGTCTCCAGGTCCCCGATTGGGCGTGATGCTACGCCGGAATCCATAGCCGCTTTGGCAACCGCAAACGAAACATCGACGTATAACCTTGTATCGAACGGTTTCGGTATCAGGTAGGTAGGCCCGAATCGCAATTTCTCGTCCTTGTAAACACTTGCGACTTCATGTGTCGATTCCCGCTTGGTAATAGAGGCTATGGCGTCCACGCAGGCGATCTTCATAGCCGGGTTGATCGCAGTTGCTCCGACATCCAATGCGCCCCGGAACATGAACGGAAAGCACAGTACGTTGTTGACCTGGTTTGGGTAATCGGACCTACCGGTCGCAATGATCGCGTCGGGTCGTGCCTTTAGTGCCACTTCCGGCAGTATCTCCGGCGTCGGATTGGCCAGCGCCATGATCAAAGGCTGTGCCGCCATCTTTTTGACCATACTCGCGCTCAGAACATCGGGCGCGGACAGGCCGAGAAACACGTCAGCGCCCACGATGACCTCATCGAGATTTCTTTGTTCCGTCCTGATTGCGTACCGCTCCTTGTACTCGTTCATGTCTTTCTTGCGACCGACATAAACGACGCCGTGCAGGTCGACCAGCGCAACGTTCTCTCGCTTTAGCCCGAGTTCGACCAACAGATCGAGGCAAGCGAGACTGGCTGCACCGCCGCCAGTGGAGACAAGCTTGACATCGGCCAGGTTCTTTCCGGCGACCTCAAGACCATTCTTGATTGCTGCCGCCACGACGATCGCAGTGCCGTGCTGATCATCGTGAAAGACCGGGATATTCATCTTTTCACGCAAGGCTTTCTCGATGACGAAACATTCCGGCGCCTTGATATCTTCGAGGTTGATCGCCCCGAACGTTGGTTCGAGCCTGGACACCGCGTCGATGAACTCTTGCGGATCGGTCGCGTCAACCTCGATATCGAACGCGTCGATGTTCGAGAACTTCTTGAACAAGACGGCCTTACCCTCCATGACCGGCTTCGCCGCAAGGGGACCGATATTGCCGAGACCGAGAACGGCAGATCCGTTAGTAACTACGCCAACGAGATTGCCTCGCGCCGTATAGACCGCTGCCTGCAGCGGGTCTTCTTCTATGCGCCAACATGGATATGCGACGCCCGGAGAGTATGCCTGCGAGAGGTCAACCTGGTTCGCCAGGGGTTTGGTCGCCGTTACCGACAATTTCCCGGCGGGCTTGGCACTGTGGTACGCGAGTGCACTTTCTTCGAGAGAATCCGACATACGCACCTCTTGGTTCCATCATTATTATTAGTATCTGCTGCCCGGTCTTCCGTTCGTCGCCTGCAACGCGGCGATCATGATGATCGACAATTCAGTAGCCAGGGTCAGCACTGCGCCCACAAGTAGTATTATAGGAGATCGACACGAGCTTATCTCCCAATCAACGTGCAGGGCACCGAAACCCCCCAGGGGACGCTAATGCAAACAACATCATTGAGGACAATACTCATCATTGCAGCTGGCCTGCTCGTACCACCAGGCGTCGCGACCGCGCAAGACGAGGAATCCCAACCGTTGTACGTTTCGGTAGATTGCATGAAGTCCGCGGCCGCAGACTATGTGGCCGTCGAAACCGAAATCTGGCAGCCGATGCACCAGGAACTCGTGAACCAGGGCAAAAGAAACAGTTGGGCCCTGTATTCGGTCTACTTTGGCGATCGTTCGAAGTGCGACTACTACACGGTGACAAGCTATCTCGGCGAAGAGCAGCTCAATGCAGACCCGGCCTATGACGAGACATTTATGGCTGTGCATGCAGGCAAGGATATGGCGAAGGAAATGTCCAGGACAGCGGCATCGCGTGAGCGCGTTGCCACGGAACTATGGGTGGCCGTCGACAGCACGGAAATTAAGGAGCACCGTTTCGCTGTCGTCAACATGATGCATGCCGAAGATCCGGATGTTTATGAGCGTATGGAAAGCAAAACATTCAAGCCTGGACACCAGGCCCTGATCGATAGTGGCCATCGTGCCGGGTGGAGCGTCTATGCCCTGGTGTCTCCTACCGGCACGTCGATTCCATACAACTACAGCACGGTGGATTTCATGAATCGACTGGGCCCCGCGCCGGTGGCAGAAAGCATGTTATCGGCGCACCCTGACCGTGACCTTGAAGCCATGTACGAGATGCTAGCGCTTCGCGAAGATGTCAGATCGGAAACCTGGGCGCTTGTTGCCGCCACTGAGAAACGCTAGGACGCTGTTTGAACCCGGTTGCGGCCGTTTTCTTTAGCTGCATAGAGGGCCGAGTCTGCGCCCTCGATTAGCTTGGGCTTGGTCGGATACTTACTGAGTACCGCGACGCCCGCGCTAATAGTGATCTGCGGACTTGATTGCAGTGAATCACTCATGAACGCGTGGCTTGCGATCGACTCGCGCAAAGAATCTGCCAAAAGTGTGGCCGTCTTCTCATCGGTGTTCGGAGAAAGGATCACAAATTCCTCGCCGCCCCAGCGCGCGATGATGTCCTTGTTTCTTACGTTTTCACGCATCAAAGAACTGAGTTCGCGCAGCAATACGTCACCGTTTTGATGCCCGTGTTGATCGTTGAAGGTTTTGAACATATCGACGTCGATAAAGATGAGCGCCAGGTCTACACCCTCGACGGCAGACTTTTCGATGTGCTTGTCCAGGAGTTCGTTGATGTAGCGATGATTGAATAGTTCGGTCAATCCGTCACGAACGGCCAGCCCGTGAAGTACTCCGTTCAGCCGAGCGAGCTCTTTATTGGACAGCTTCAGGGAACGAATCAGCTGCGAGCGCTCCAATTCGAGGCTGTAAGCTTCAACGGCGCGTTTGGCTGCACTCGAAATCAGCGACAAATCCTCGAAAGGTTTCAGCAAGTAATCGTAAGCACCGTGTTTTATTGCGTCTATGGACGTATCCAATGAAGCGTGGCTCGTGATCATGATGACGTTCGTACGAGGACTTACACGGTTGATGTATTCCAGAACTTCAACGCCGTTGATGCCCGGCAGCCGAATATCCGACATGACGAGCGAAAACTTCGTGTCTCTCAGCAGATCTAACGCTTCTTCGCCGCTCGACGCGGTAAATACCTCGTATCCGTCGTCCTCGAGGACCTCGGCTACGACACCAAGGATGCTGACATCATCATCGACGACGAGCACCTGGGCTTTGGACTCGTTCTGAGCCTGCGGTTTGGGCCGTGCTTGCACGTTCATCTGAACATTTCACCAATAATGGGCGTTTCTTTGCGTGATCCGCCGCACATTACGCCCTGAAAACACCACCTCAGGCGGCTTTCGCGGCCGTAGAGGGCAGGCTCACCACGAACCGGGTGCCGCCGCCCGGCACATCCTCGATACGAATGTCGCCGCCGTGATCCTTGATAATTCCGTAAGTTACCGAGAGTCCCAGGCCGGTGCCCTGACCGGCCGGCTTCGTAGTAAAAAACGGCTCAAATATCTTGCCGCGAATATCTTCAGGGATGCCGGGACCGTCGTCCTCGACTTCGATAATCACTCCACGACCGGCATCAGCGCGCGTCCGCACAACCAGGTTGCCGCCGTCGGGCCCCATTGCCTGTTGTGCATTAATGGCGAAATTCATGATCGCCTGTTGCAGCTGGTTTGCATTCGCATCACAAGATACCAGGTCCGCCGCATAGTCCTTGCTTATCTTCACGTTGTTGACGCCCAGCTGGTGATCGACGATCTGAAGCGCCGCGTCCACGACCGCGTTGATCTCCGTTGGCTCCATCTTGCCGCTTTCCTGTCGGGCAAATTGCAGCAGGTTCGAGATGATCTCAGTGCACCGGCGGGTTTCGGTCTCGATGATCTTCAGGTTTTTCCGAAACGGGCTGTTCTCGTCCAGCTTCCGCAACGTAAGCTGCGCATAACCGAGAATACCGGCGAGCGGGTTCTTGACTTCATGCGCGATACCCGCGCCGAGTTGCCCAAATGCGGCGAGCTTTTCCGACTGTACAAGTGCCGCATTTGCCCCGGCAAGCTTGACTTCGCGCTCGCGAAGTTCGTCAGTCATCTGGTTGAAGGAACGCGAGAGTGCGCCGATTTCATCACTGGAACTTGAGCTTACAGTGACTTCGAACTGGCCCTTGCCAACTTTTTCGGCCGCTTCCGTTAATCGCTCGAGCGGTTTCGAGAGCCGGCGCGCGAATATCAAGCTGGCGATGGCTGCCACCGCGAACAGCAATAACGCTGCGACCTTCAGGTTCGATAACAAGTCCCGCGCGGTGAGGTATACGACCCTGCTTGGCACTTGAATCGTCGCCCACAATGCCCCATCGGCCAGAGGCGCATATGCACCGATCATAGGCACGCCGTTCTCGACAAACTCAATAGCGGTACTCAAGGCAGCGCCCGAGTTCATATTGATCTGGCTTGCCCAGTGGGATACATCATCTTCAGACATTGGCCCCTTTTGAAATATTGGCCGACCGTCGTGATTCACGATGGCCACCTTGAAACCACGTGAGCGTGTGGTGACGGAGGCCAACCTGGCAGGGCTGATGCTCGCGGCGAGGATGAATGATTCCCTGGTCTCTGTTGCCGGTATTTCGATAAGCAATCGAAGCAGGCTGACGCTCTCCTGCATGTGCTCCATCTTGACGTCAAGTCCTTCGGGCACGCTTGCCGGCAGAGGATTCGCATCGCGATAATCGAGAATTGCAGAACGGCTGATGTCGAGACGGGTCAGATCACTCGTATCAAATGCCGTGACCGGATCTGCATTACCGCGTTGTGCTGCGATCGCAACAATGTCTTGATAATTGTGAAACAGACTCTGAATGACATCCTGTTTGGTGTCCGGATCCAGATTGGCATCGTAAATCACGTCGCCAAACGCTTGCATGTTTGCCACGTAGGTTCGCAAAAGCGTATCGGACTCCTCGGCAACATGGATGGCCATTACGGACGCAAGATCCCGAATATAGGTTGTCTTGTCGTCGCGAAAGAGCGTCGCCATCGTGCTTGTATTGAGACTCATAACAACCATGATGAGCAACAATACGGTGAGTAGCACTTTCACGCGAATGGGAAAACTGAATCGAGGCATGACTATTCACTCCTCCCGGGAGGTCCGGGAACATGGAGAATTTGCGAACTGTAGGCGACGTTTCCAACCGCATCGATGGATTCAACGACAATTGATTGCGTACCAGGTTGGGGGGTAAAAAGAAATTCGAAACTGCCACTGGAAGACGTTTCCACTTGCTGTCCGAGCACGAAGACTCTTGTGTCGGGCGTCGTCCGGCCGCGCAGCGCATAGTGGCCGGCGGTAACTTCCTGCACAGGTTTTAGTTCAAGCGAAGGCGGCGTGGAATCTCGCACCACGCTCAGTCGCCGCGGTGTCGTCGCAGGCCCTTGTACCCAGCCGTCGCGCGCGCTGATACGCCAATAATAGTCCCCGGACGACAGATTGCCGTGAGTAAACGTGGGCTCGTCAAGATACTCATCGACGAGAATTTCTTCAAAGCCCGGATCCGCTGCAATTTCCAGCCGGTAGATTCGTGCGTCGGGTAACTCGTCCCACAGAAATCTCACGCGAGGTGGTGCGGCAAGAAATTTTGCAACAGCATTGTCGTAAGGAACGCGGATCGATGGCAGGGACGGCAACATCCTGGCGCCCGAAGTCCTTCCATCCTCGGCGATTGTGAGGCCCTGGTTGGCTGAGATGCGATAATGGTCGCCGGCGATGTTGACGTCGGCCTGGCCCGAATAGATCGCAATTGTCGAGGACCCGTCCGGATTGATGCCGACGCGGAAGTCCACGTCCTCACCGGATCCGCTGGTCGCTGCCAACTCGACAAGTCCGGCCGGAAACTGCACGCCTAATGCGCCGTATTTGGCGTTGACCGTTCCGGTCAGCTCGCCATTCATCACGACAACCGCCGGGTCCCTGCGTTCCAGGAATGGATCGGCCGCCCCGCTGCGAAAAACGACCAGGGAGTTCTGGCCGATACGGAGTTCATTGTTTTCCTTGAAATCGACGCGGGCACGCGAGTTATAGAACGTCTGCACGGCGTCGCGGTTGCGCACTGTCGTGCCCTCGCTTGCATCGCTCCAGGCTATGCTATCGGCAGGCCGAATCTTGACTTCGCGGCGAACGTCGCCGAGATGAGCGATGAAACTGCCAATATTGCCAACGCTGCGTCCTGCGATGTCCACCCGGCCAATCTCGTCCGCTTCGAGCAGCGCGGATTGTTCGCCCGAGACCATGTCAGTGAGTCGCTGGCCCTCCGGAAAAACAATTCGAATCAGCAGCGTGACGAACAAGAAGAAGACAATCAGGGTCGCTAGCAGCACCCTGACATCCAACGTCTTCAGATAACGAGTTCGAGGGGCGAATTCGTCATCATTCGCCGGCAAACCGGCGACCTGTCCGATTGATTCCACCTGTCCGATTGATTCCACTACGGCAGCCATTAGAATTTACCTTGTAAGCGCAAGAAGGGACCCCTGGTTGAGAAGTCGTAATCGACGTATTCGTTATCTGAAACATCGGAGAAGTTGTAACCAAGGCCTAGTACGACCGGATCCAGGCCCTCCCACATGAGTTCGGTCACGAAGCCCTGGCGGTGATCATTGGCGATATCCTGGTCCATAAAGCGATATTCCGTTCCCAGCCGGAGTTGTTTGGGCATGTTCCAATTGAGTCGCTGAATGGTCAGCGACGTGCGAGAACGCAGATCGAGGGGATCGTCATCGCTCTCGCTCCAGCGCAGCGCCTGTTTTCCGACCCACTCGATTCCCCGAGAAAGCTGGTACGACCAGTCCACAGCGAAGATATCGCTGGTTGTGCCGGTCGCAGGAGTCTGCAGCTGGAATTCAGTCGGCGTATTGGTAAGGCGCGTAACGCGTGTAAGAACATTCAGGCGATCGTGTTCGACAGGTCGATACGCCAGCCCGAAACTAGCCTCGGTGAAGTCAATGTTGCGGTCTGTCTGCTCACTCGATTCGCTCTTGCTGAAACGATATTTGCCGATTACCGCCAGGTCGTTGCCGAGGGCCAGCTTCATGTTACTCGTTGACAGGAATTGCTCGCTCTCGATACTGCGAGTGTCTCGCCGGTATTCGTTGCGACTCGAGAACGTAAGGCCGTTGTCATTGTCGAATATCGCGCCGACCGATATTGCGTAGCGCTCTCCACTCACGTTGTTCGCATCGTTTTCGCCGCTATGTTCTCCAGAAACCTCGATCCTCAGACCGTCTGTTGCCTGGAATCGTTGCCTGGCACCAAACATTGCCTGGTTTTGCCGGCCCACCGCTAATCGGCTCCAGCGGTATTCACTGTAGACCGCGCCATCCTTTCCGAATGGCGCTTCGACGCCGACGAGACGGTTGTTACTGGACCCGCTTTCCTCGAGATCGTTGATCTGCTGAGCGGCGTATAAGCGGTTGCCGCGCCAGTCGAACTGCGCGCCGAGTTGTGCCGAGTCGCCCTTCGTTCCGTGCGTTGCGCTCACATCGAGCGTCAGCTTGTCGGTGGCCCGGTATGCGACACCCACCGTCGACTGGTCATTGTCGATGCCTTCCAGTGTCTGTTGATGCAGCAGGGACGTGCTCAGGGTGTCAGTCCAGCGGTAGTTCACGCGCAATGCACCGAGGGTCGAATCGCCTGCAAAGCCCTCGCGATCTTCAACTTCTGCTGCCAGTCCCCACTGTTTGCGAGCCAGGTTCCACTGCAATGTGCCGAGGTTGTTTTCGCTGCCGTCAATCAGGTAAGTCTGTTGCTCGTATCGGCCGATCAACGCACTGTTGTCGCTTATCTTGAAACTCGCCGCAAAACCACTCTTTTCGGAACCTTGTTCAGTAGTTGCGCTGCTGGCTGAGAAACCGGTGTCCAGGTGTTTGAAATACGTGTTCAGTAATAGTCTGTCTTCGAATCCGAACCATTCTCCGGCATCGATTTCGGCTGCTATCTTGTAGGCATCTCCGCTGCTCCCGGCAGTCTGGGCAACTGCCTGGTAGCTCAAGCCGCCGTCCTCACTTACGTTGACGATCGAATTGTTTCCCTCGCTCGTAGCAAACTCGGCGATCACGCGCGAGTTTTTCCCGAGTTTGTATTCGGCATCGGCAGCTTGCAGTGAATAATCGCCAGCCAGCTGCTCCTCGTCGACCGCGGTCACGCCGACCGCCAGGCGCTCGCCAATGCCTTGTCGTACGCGCCCACCCGAGGCCGTCTGTTCGAATCCGTCGAGCTTTGTTTCGTAGTCGATCTGCAGGTACACGGCGCTGCCGCCGAGCAGGTTGCTCTCGATCAGTGAATAATCTTCTGTGAAGCTCGATATTGGACGGGTTGTAAGCAGTCGACCGTCAACATAGTCGATACTGTAATCCAGGCCTTGCTGTAACGGTGTTCGCCTCAGGATGAGCCCGGAATCCTGATCCCTGACGATGACGCTGATGTGTTCGCTGCCCTCGATCACGCCTCGTTCACTCAGGTAATACAGCGATCCTCCGGTTGCTCTCAATTCATCGCGGACATGGGCCTGTTCGATCTTGGCGTAAAACGCCTGCGCCTTTGTCTTCGAGTTGCCGGCTTCGTCCTTCGTCGCGGATTGGTAGGTGGCCGATGCACCGTAAAGCGTGCGTTGATAGCCGGCCAGCTCCGTGTCGGAGAAATTGAGCGCATAGTTACCGACCAGGGCCGTTACCGTGTCACTCTCCAGCGCCAGGTAAAACTTGCTCTGCGACTGCGCGTCGTAAACCAGCGTACTGCTGTCGCCGTATACCGGGTACAGGGTATTAGGATCAAGATTGGTCAGCAGTCTATCGTTGTCTTGTGCGGACAAGTCTGAAAATATTTCGCCCAGTTCCTGTCGACCGCTGTCAAAGGCTGACGTCAGCAGGTACTTGCCTAGCACGTGACCTTTCAGGTAATAAGCGATCCGACCCTCGGAAATCGTTTCGTCGCGCTTGTCCTTTCCTGCCGCCTCGAGACTGCCACTTGTCTGCAATTGGCTGAACGTGCCGTCGACCAGCGCCATGAAGAAAATCGGGTCGCCGTTATAGTCGAACGTCTGCTCGATCTGGCCGGCGTGGCCATCCTGGTCGACAACTCTCGCTGTGAACGGGTTTTCGCCGAGTTGCAGCTCGACCGTCGCCGTGAAACTGCCATCGTCTTCGACCCGGATTTCATTGTCGTTGATGAAAACACGATTGCCCGGAATCGTGGTTCCCGGAACGACGAGATTGGCGTTCGTCATAGGAATACCAGCCGGTGGCAGCTGCAATGCAAGTTGCGGAACCGGCTCGACCACAAACTCTGGCTGATTGACGCTGGTCTCGTCGAGCGTCAGCTTGATATTCGCGATGCGCAGTACACCCATTGGATTGCGGGCGACCAGGCCATAGTAGTTCTCGCCAGTGCGTACCGGTAACGACGCCAGGAACAGACCATTCCCATCGACGTCGAGCGGTTCACCGTTGAACTCGACGGTATTTTCGGGTTCGGTTCGCCCGAGCAGCTCGGTTAGCAGAACCAGGTCGCTGTCGGCGTCGGATCCTTCCGGAGCGGCTCTGTCACTTTCAATGGGAATAGCGACGCGCCCCTGTGGCGAGATGACATGCAATGTCGGCAGCTGCACGACCGTCTCTACGCTACGCCCTTGCGATGTGGTAAGCAGAAAGTTCATGGATTCTTGCTTGCTTTCCAGATCGATCTTGGTGCGGAACGCGCCGCTTTCATCGACCTCGATATCGGTAGCATTGATCCGTACGACCGGCGGCTGACGATACGGATTGAAGTTCTTCGCCCGATCGACACTGTTTAGATCACCACTAATCTCGACGCGACGGTTCAGCTCCCGACCCCACGAGGTGTCATTGCCAGCGATAGGCCTGGTTTCGCCAAACGCCTGTATCACGAACTGCTCTTCCGGAAGTCCTTCGTCTTTGCGCAAGTAGTCGTAGGCCGAACGAGCTCGTCGTTCCGCAAGCGCCATGTTGCTCTCATCACTGCCTACGGAGTCGGTGTGCCCGCTGATCACGACGATTTCGTCAGGATAGGCACGAATGGCCTTCGCTGTCTCGGCGAGCAAATCCTTCGCTTTGCGAGTCAGTTCGTGCGAGCCTGTGACGAACGCACCTCCCGCAAGATTGAGCGAAATCGAGTTGCTTCTGTTGACGCCGAACAATCGGTGACTGCTGCTCACCAACTGGCCGTCGCTTGTCGTCACCTCCAGGTGATAGGTGTACACACTACTACTACTGATAAGTTTGCCGTTCTTGCGAACGCCGTCCCATTCGACGAATTCCGGTGGCGACCCCTTCCCTTTCCAGGTCCTTACGACTTTGTCTCGTGATCCTTTGACGATGAGTTTCCATCGCTTGACGGTCGAATCGGCGTCCATTCTCGTGCTGAACCGTATCGGGTTCGTCAGCTTTCCTCCGCTAAGCTCCACGACATCCTGAATTTTCCGGGTGCCCAGCCTGACGTCGGCGGATGCGAGCGACACGGGCTCACCATTAACGAGGAGACTCGGCACCAGGGTGCTGCCATTTATCAGGAGCGGCGCATGTTTCGTTTCGCTGTCAACAGCGATCCCCAACTCGCCGTCAGCGCCAATGGCCGCATCGACAGTATCGATGATCACGCCGAAATTCGCTTTGGCCATCAACCCGGACGTAACACTGACGATGCGAGTCTTGCCGTTCGTCGATTTCGCCTGGCCGGCAAGGCTGTTGAGGTTGATTTTGAGTAGCCGTTGTCCGGGTTTGACCGCAGGGAAATGGTAACGACCGAACTCATCGGTCAGCACATAGGAACCGTCGTCCAGTGCCACCATCGCTGCTTCGATGCCGGCCTCGCCGGAATCCTGATAACCGTCTTCATCACCGTCGTAGAAAACCTTGCCGATGATCGTGCCAAGATCGAACAATGTGTCCTCGGTAATCTCGATATCGGCACTGGCGATATTGGACACAAAGCAGCTATCGCAATTGGCGGTCGCGATCGCCGTATTGGTCCAGGTTCCCGGCGCGACGCCGGAACCGGCGACCATGCGGTAACTGAGCACGGCATAGCCCGGTTCGCCCGGATCGGCAACGCCATTGCCATCGCTATCGACCAGACCCGGCAGTGTGCCAATGTCAAACTGGATGGGCAGACCGTTGGTCGGATCCGATACCGGTACGCCGTCGATTTGGGCTGTGCCGGGCACGTATTTGAAACCTCGTGCCGGTGAATCACTGATACGCACCGCGGCAATCGGGTTCGCTGTCGTATTCCGAATCTCGACGTTGTAGGCAACGATCTCACCAACGGTGGCTTGATCCCGACCAACCGTCTTGCTTAGCTGGATCAGGTTGGGATCGATCAGGTTGACGATGATGTCTGCCGCCAGATCATCGCCCGTACTGTCGGCGTCGTCCTGATCGCCAATGGCAGCGGTCGTCACATTTGTGATTGGCTGCGGCAGCAATCCGGCACCCGTGTCAACAGTCGCCGATATGTTCAATGTTGCAACAGCGCCATTGGCCAGATTGGCGATAGTCCAAACGCCGGTGACATTGTCGTAGGCGCCGGCGCCGTCGTCAGAGGCGTAGGTAACACCAGCCGGCAGGTTGTCCGTGAGACTGACGTTCGTCGCCGGTGCCGGGCCGTTGTTGGTGACGGACAGCGTGTAGACGATCGTGTCGTCGGAGAATGGCGTCGAAATATTGACTGACTTGGTAGTTACCAGGTCTGCGACGTAGTTGATCGTTATGTCTTCAGTGAGATCGTCAGTCGTTGTGTCTGGGTCCGGCTGATCGCCGATAGCAGCGGTAGTGATGTTGGAAATCGGTTGCGCCAGCGCGCCCGCGCCTGTGTCAATGGTCGCCGATATGTTGAGTGCCGCAATGGCCCCGTTGGCGATGGTGCCGACTGTCCATATACCAGTTACCGGGTTGTATGCGCCGCCACTGTCGTCGCCGACATAGCTTACGCCGGTTGGCAGCAAGTCAGTCAGGCTGACGTTGGTCGCCTGGGCGGCGCCGTTATTGAATACCGATATCGTGTAAACAATCGTCGAATTCTCGACCGGAGACGCGTTGTCTACGCTCTTGGTCGTGACAAGGTCGGCATTCGCGTCCACTGTGATATCGGCGGTCAGGGTATCCGTTGAAGTGTCCGGATCGGCCTGGTCACCGATCGCCGCTGTGCTTGTATTTGTAATCGGCTGTGCGAGAGAGCTGGCGCCCGCGTCGACCGTAGCGGTGATGTTGAGCGTGACAACATTGTTCGGGGCGATGGCATCCAGAGTACCAATAGTCCAGACCCCTGTAGGACTATTGTAGGAACCACCGCTGTCGTCGCCGACATACGTAACACCCGCGGGCAACGTGTCCGTCAGGCTGACATTCGTCGCTTGGGCGCCGGCGTTGTTGTTCACCGTCAGCGTGTAGGTAATCGTGTCACCTTCCTGCGGCGCGGCATTATCCACGCTTTTTGTAGTGACGAGATTACTGTTGTTATCCGCGATATTGACCGTCGCGGTGTCTGCAGGAGTGGCGGCAACGGAAATACCGGGGTTATCGGTTCCCGTCAGTGTCACGATGACCGTCTCGGTGCCTTCCACCAGGCCATCGGCGACGATGCCGGTGACATCGATTGTCGCCGCTGTATCCCCGGCCAGGACCGTAACCGAACCGGTCAATGCCGTGTAATCCGTTGTTGCCGTGGCGGTACCGCCCACCGAGTAAGTCACAACGGTATCCGACACGCTTGCGGCGGACTGCGTGATCATGAACTGGCCATCGACCGGGCCGGCTTCGCTCGCATCAGAGGTGGCGGTTATGCTAACGGTTGCCGCGTTGGCATCTAACAAATTGACCGTGGCGGTGTCTGCAGGACTGGCGGCGACGGCAATACCGGGGTTATCGGTTCCCGTCAGCGTCACGATGACCGTCTCGGTGCCTTCCACCAGGCCATCGGCGACGATGCCGGTCA
>Ga0265306_10000357_pt1 | contig 21587 bp, 19 predicted proteins | sample Helome_3_FD_192493 | JGI IMG/M metagenome (GOLD analysis project Ga0265306, IMG submission 192493) | Marine sediment microbial communities from subtidal zone of North Sea - Hel_20160420 (Illumina Assembly) | ecosystem: Environmental > Aquatic > Marine > Subtidal zone > Sediment ... | reverse complement strand
ACCTGGGAGCGCAATGATGAATGGTATAATTATAAAAATATAAATCCGGATATGGAGGTGCTTATCTACTTGGATGAAACTTCATATGAAGGAGGCACAAACGGAGATAACCATCCCATTGCATGGTATCATGAATTTGATGGAGGTCGCATTTTTTATACCGGTGGAGGCCATACCGAGGAGTCTTATGACGAACCTGACTTTCAGAAACACTTAGTGGGAGGAATAAATTATTGTCTGGGGAGGTAAACAACATTCTTTTGAAGAACCCATTAATCAGTTTTTTGAATAGTTAAGGATCTAAGGAATTATAATTATATTTTGGGTTTGGTACCCATAGTAATCTACAAAGAATACATTTTTAAATAGGACTAGTTACAAAGCTGTAGTTCCGGACCTCTGAACCACTTTTTTTTATAATGGCCTTGCTACCATTATCCCGGTATTTTTTTTAATCTTTTTCAAATATTCTACTAATGGTAATTCAGATACTTCAACCTTTCCTGAAGAAGAAGCATGCAGTAGGTGAATACGGCCATCTCTTTCTCTAATGGCAATGCCTGTATGGGTGATATCAAGCCCGGTAATAGAAGTGGTTAGAGCAATAATATCGCCATTCATTATTTGATTTTCATTCGCTTCAATCTGGTCCTGGGGTAAAATGCAAATAGATTGATGGTTAAGGTAGTTTTCTGAAGCTTTAATTTTTTTGAAATTTTCTTCGTCCTGCAAGAAGGGATACAAATCCCTGTGGGTACTCATAAAATTAATGTCTTTCTTTATTTCCATACCCCCTATTTCTGCAGTTACGTCTTTCAACAATCTTTTCTTTTCGTTGTTAACTATCCATTCGGAAAAATAATGTAATCGGGAAGCATAACCATCTAATTCACCATCCTTATATCGGATATATTCAAGAGTACTGGCGAAGGAATCAAAATTCATTTTATCCTCCATTAACAAAGTACTAAAGGCCAAAACGTTCTCAACATAGGTAGTGCAGTCCATCCCCAGTAAATTAATAACCAAAGATTCAGATTCTCCAACTTCTAATGTTTTGGCCACATATGGGGTTCCAAGAAATGTTTCACCAACGGAGATCATAGTTTCGCCAAAATCTGATTGTTTTAAATTTTGAATTTCTCTAATCTTAATATCAAATGCTTTTTTGTCTTGATCTGAACAAATAAGCTTTTGGGCACTAATAGTAAGAGATAATAAAAAGAAAAAAAATGAAGAAATTAATTTCATGTCCATTTGCATATAAAGCAAAAGTACAATTTAGAAGCCAAAACTTCCATAACCACGGTACTGGTTTGGCCTGTAAGCAATAGCCCTTTTTCGATCTTTTAATAAAAAGGTTTCAGTTACAAAGTTGATTGCCTCCTCCTCAGTATCCGTATCAGCCATCCGCAATCCTTCATTAATATAATAAGGAACAGAATTGAAGGGGGTATTATCTGCAAATAGCACCATATGGACTTTAAAATTCTTATGGTAATCCTGGCTATTTTGTGTCTTAAAATAATATGCGGTATAGGGAGTACTCTTATAAATGATAGACCTGTCACCGAGGGATATAATCTTATCTTTATTACTGTCAAATCTTCTGTCCTTATAAATGAGGGCTTCTGCCAAGTATTGGTCAGAACTGTATTGATGTGGAAAAATATCAGATTTCCCCTGGCGCATTAATTTAGTATATAACAAAAGCCTGCTATTAATATCATATGCCATAGAATTGATAACTGCCGTTGGTATACTTTTTCCGTCCAGAGCAAGCTGTGTTACATAGGTGCTGCGAATTTGTGGATCTTTTACTAAAAGGAGTCGGTTAAAAAATTGACTCATTTCTCTTTCTCCGGCAAAAGGATATAGTAAAACAACATAATCCTCTAAGATGTTATTATTTCTGAGCCTGGTATAGTTTGCCTGCCTTGTTTTTAATTGATTGTTATTTTGTTCACCCAGATGCCTTTTCAAGAGAATTTTAGCATCATTTAAAAGCTGACCCCTATATTTTTTATAGTGTGCGGATTTTACCAGATCTTCATTTTTTAGTTGTGCCAGAAGTGAAAAAATAGGCGCTTTGTATTCCGTGATAGAACTGTATTCGAGCAACTCAGGATATAGTCTCTTTGCTAATTCCAAACTGTCTTCATATGGTTTAAAAACACTCTTTATCTCTGCCGTATTAGAGACCAAAGGCAAATCTTGTGACATAAGAGCAAGCAATAGACTCGCGGAGGCCTCAGTTTTTTTCCTTGCAATGGACTGCAGAATTTTAATTTGTGCACTAGAATTATTATATGATTTGGCATATAAATCCTTCATGAATGGAATAACCTTATGATGCTGCAACTCTCCTAATTTCTTTATGAGATAAGATTGTATATGTTTTTTATCCTCATCAAAGGAGTATTGTGAGATATAGTAGGTTAATGAATCTATATGGCGTTCATCAAACAAAAGATATCTATAACCTTTTATGACTATACTGTCATTTTCTCTGAGTGCAGCAAAGAAATCTGCTGTTTTATCTTCAAGAATATCTCTTCCAATAGGCTTACCTTCGGGTTTAAAATTGTCAAAAAAGGCGCTTACAAACGGACTGGGTTCTGAAATGGTATCGACTACTGCCTTTAACTGGTAAAGTAATCCACCCCGAATGATATTCTTAATTAGAATACCCCTTGTACTTGCAGTATCGGTGATTACGAATTGCAATTCGTGGTACCCATCACCTGATGTTTTAGTTTTTTCATATTGAATATTAAACTTTTTATCAGAATATTGTTTTTTCCGTAAAACCCAAATAGAATCGATATTGGAAAAGGTGAGATAGTCATGTGATTTTGTTATCTCTATCTCAATTGCCTCATTATTTTTGTTTTGATAAATTGTCTTTTTCGAATAGGGACTATATGCTTTTGTTTTTTTCTTATTACTGAACTGGTAATTGCTATTTTCAACAAATTTCGGAGGCTCTATAGATGTAACCGTACTAAAATGCATAGCAGTATCCACCACCTTTTTGAATGTTTCGGGATAAGACACTTCTCTAATTGTAAAAGAATTAAAGAAATCCTTTGCATTTATTTCACTTGTTGTACGCGCACCCAGCAAATAATAATCACCCCTTTTTATTACTGTTTTCAGGTATAAATTCTGACCCGTTACTGAATCCCATACAGCTTTGGAAGTAAGAGTTTTATTTTCAAAGGAATTGTATTTTGGTTTAAGTTTTAGGTCCTGGTATATTCGTTTTTGAATTTGTTTAAGTTCAAATATGTCCTCCTCAATAAAATTTAAATCGTTCAGGGTGGTCTTCTTAAGGAAATAATAAGAATTCGTTGCCGGGTCATATCCTTCAATGCTGCGACTACCGCCTCTTGATGCATTTGTAAATTTATGAAGCCCTGGCATGGATACCTCAAAGTCCTTATAAACTGAAGAAATGAATTTCCTTCCTTCATTAGGGGCTTTAAACTTAAGGCTATTAAATATTATGTCAGAATAATTAATGACGTAATCACCTTCTCCTCCCATTTTAAAAATAAGTATCTCCAGCGGGGTAACGTAAATTTGGTATCGCTGATTATCACCATTCTTTAATTTGTTTCTAATATCCAAGCCCGTATACTTCTTGTTTATAATGGGTGTTTTACTTAATATTGTTCCTGGTATATTTTCAAATAATAATTGTTCAATATCCTCTAAAGTGTAGTCTCCTCCCGCTTTCAAACTGGCATATGTGGGTATCCTGTTTACCATTAAATAACTTCCATTTGCTAAATCGGGTGAAACATAAACTGTAGTAGTTCTTTCGGATATTGGATATAATTTAGCGGGTAGTGAAATGGTAAAGAAATTATCATCTGGCCCAAAAGTGTTATAAGAATGTTCCCGTATTTTCTTAACGAATTTGTCTTTGAGTTTTTGACCTTTATCTGTAGCTTCAGAAACAAGGGGTTGTACAACATATCCTTTTTCTTGTAATAACGCAATTACACCGTGCGCACCTGGTAAATGTGCTGCCCCAATTCCTGCAAATACTTTAGCTTTTTGCATAGCAGAATCTAAACTTTTCGCCATGTTCTCATTACGGATATAGAGCATATTTTTTAAATAATGATCCGTATACATCGCTTTATCAATAGAATCTAATAAGCTTAAATTACGCTCTCTATATGCATCCTGCATCAAAAACATCAGATCTTGTTGTTGCATCCGTTTTTGAAGCCATTCATCCGGTTTCATTTTCATGGAATTCAGGCCAGCCCTTCCTACCAATGCTGCTGATTCCTCGAGTTTCTCCAGTGCAAGGATAGGTTTGTTAAACCGACTTCCTGCCTGATAGATGAACATATCCAAATAGGTGTCCTCCTCAAAATTTTGTGAGTATTCATTAGTTCTGTAAAGTATACTGTTTACCAACCTTTCTTCAAATGCCAGGTAAGATGCAAGGTCTTTTTTCCGTGGATGTTGCAAAGCAAAAGAATGTGTATAAAATCCTTTAGTGGTGAAACCATATCCCTCTTTCTGAGAACTTGAACCAAAACGCTCTTCGCTTTCCAGCCAGGTTTCAGGATCAGATTCAAGAGCAACTACTTCACTTTTATCCAGGGCTTCATAAAAAACATCGTCCAGGCGGAAAGCAATCTTTTTACTAACGTGCATGGTGCCATATAAATAGGAAGATGTTTCTAAGCCGTTTCCAGAAATTTCCCAGAGTAAGCTTTTTTCCGATTGGGAATAGCCCATCAGTGATAAAACAAGGCAAAAGATTACATAGGTTAAGCGCATTATTTTTGGTTTGTTTGGGACCCCGTGTAATTATAACGAGGTAAAAATAATTTCTGATTCAGGTGCAATTTTGAAAAATTTCCCGCTTGGAATGGTTAGCTCCATAGGGTTTACTTATATGGTCATCAGAAAAGTATTCGCCTTAATTTAACGGAGATTCATTCCAAGTAGTATTTTTGTATTGTTAAAAAAAGTAGCTTAAAAGAGAATTATGAAGGGTGTATTACTAGTGAATTTAGGATCTCCCGATGGTCCCACTGCAAAAGAAGTAAAACCATATCTGGACGAGTTTTTGATGGATGAGCGCGTAATTGATGTGCCAAATTGGTTGAGGAACTTATTGGTTCGCGGGATTATTCTGCAAACACGGCCAAAGAAATCGGCTAAAGCTTATGCCAAGATTTGGTGGGATGAAGGATCTCCTTTAATAGTAATCTCAGAACGCTTTGCAGCCAAAGTCCAGCAGCAAACAGATCTTCCGGTTGCCCTGGGGATGCGTTATGGTTCTATGAGCATTAAGAACGCCTTAAAGGAATTAAAAGACAAAGGTGTGAGCGAAATATTACTAGTGCCCCTTTACCCTCACTATGCGATGTCTTCTTATGAGACTGTTGTAGTTAAAACTATGCAGGAACAGCAGGCGAATTATCCCGATATCAGAATTACCACCTTACCTGCGTTTTATAAAAGTCCGGATTACATTAAAGTGCTTGCGGATCGAATTTCGAAGGGATTAAAGAACTTTGATTACGATCATATATTATTTTCTTATCACGGTATTCCTGAACGACACATCAGAAAATCAGATCCAACTAAATTCCATTGCAAAATAGATGGAAATTGTTGCCAAATAAACTCGGTTGCACACAATACGTGCTATAGACATCAGTGTTATGATACTACTGAATTGGTAAAGACGGAGTTAAATCTATCTGAACACAAGGTGAGTTCTTCTTTCCAGTCGCGACTTGCAGGAGACCCTTGGTTAAAACCTTATACAGATTTTGAGTTTGAGCGTTTGGCGAAAGCCGGGATTAAGAAGCTTGCTGTGATTACACCTGCTTTTGTAAGTGATTGCCTTGAGACACTTGAAGAAATCGCTATGGAGGGCAAAGAACAATTCATGGAAGCGGGAGGTAAGGATTATATACATATTCCTTGTTTAAATGAGAGTGATTCCTGGGTAGCTTTAATGGCGGAATGGATAAATAATTGGCATAAAAGTGAAATACTTCCGGTATAATGGCCGGCATTCATTTATTGTCATTGGACTTGTAAAGGTTGGAATCATCTAACAGTATATGTTTAATTTCATAATCATTGTACAATAATGGCGAAAGCCTCCGCAGATCAATTAGGGGAAGAACCCATTGGAAAACTTCTTATTAGACAAGCAGTACCGGCCTCGATAGGCATTCTTGTGATGTCTCTCAATATATTAGTAGATACTATATTCGTAGGTAACTGGATTGGTTCTATTGCCATAGCGGCCATTAATGTAGTTCTGCCGGTTTCTTTTTTTATTGCAGCATTGGGAATGGCTATTGGGATTGGCGGAAGCAGTATTATTTCTCGTGCTCTTGGTGCGGATTATAAAGAGAAGGCACTAAAAACCTTTGGGAATCAGATTACGCTAACTTTGTTGGTCACCATTTCCATGGTGCTTTTAGGTCTTTACTATGTAGATAGTTTAATTCCTGCATTCGGGGGTAAGGGGGCCATATTTGATCCGGCAAAGATTTACTATATCATAGTTTTATACGGAGTACCTTTTTTAGCTCTTTGTATGATGGGCAATACAGTTATTCGGGCTGAAGGAAAACCTAAGTTTGCCATGATTGCGATGATTATACCATCAATAGGCAATCTGGTATTAGACTACATATTCATTTATGTATTTGATTGGGGAATGGCAGGAGCAGCCTGGGCAACTACAGCTGGGTATCTTATGTGTTTCGCCTATATTTTCTATTTTTTCAGATCAAAAAATTCTGAATTAAAAATTAATTGGTCTCATTTTGGATTAGATAGAGTTATTTTACGAGAAATAGGAAGTCTGGGATTTGTGACACTCTCACGACAGGCGGTAATAAGCATCACCTATTTGCTTATGAACAATATTTTGTTTGATCTGGGAGGAGAACCTATGGTAGCTGTCTATGCCATTATAGGAAGAATGCTAATGTTTGCCCTCTTCCCCGTATATGGTGTTACCCAGGGATTCCTTCCTATTGCAGGCTATAATTATGGGGCACAAAAATATGATAGGGTAAGGGAGTCCATTAAAACAGCTATTATATATGCAGCATTTATAGCTACCCTGGTCTTTGTGGTTCTTATGATTTTTCCTGCTGAGATCACATCTTTATTTTTAAGTGATAAACCAAATATGCCCACCCTGGAAAGGGTAACAAATGCCTTTGTATTGGAACATACTCCTTCTGCAATGCGTTGGGTTTTTGCCGCAACACCTATAATTGCATTACAGCTAATAGGGGCGGCATATTTTCAAGCCGTAGGAAAAGCAGTACCGGCTTTGCTTCTTACTTTAACCCGGCAAGGCTTCTTTTTTATTCCTTTAATCCTGACTTTACCAAATTTTTTAGGTGAATTGGGTGTTTGGATCTCCTTCGCCATAGCAGATGTTTTGTCAACCCTGGTGACGGGATTTTATTTAAGAAAAGAGGTTAAAAAGGTACTAGTCTGAGATCTATTATTCACATAATATAAAACCCATTATTTTTGTAAGGTTCAGGTAGTTCTTTTTCCCCAAGAAGTTCCTTAATGTTTATCTCAATGGTACGTGCAATGCTTGTCATAGCCGTATCAGTAGGTTTATTTTCGAAAGGGTCCTGAATGACAAATGCAATTTTTTCGAGCATAAAAAAAGGAATGGAAATTAAAATTAACAAAGGAATCTCCAAAAACCCATAGACATTTTCAAGAGCTAAAGACAACAATAGCAAAAAGATATAGATAAAAAAGTGCAAAACATTTCTGTACGTTCTGGGAAACACTGTATTTTTTATTCGCTCAGCCATGCCCATCGAGGCTGTAAATTTCAAAATAGTAGTATCTAACTGTATTTGTTGATAGTCATTGAGTGAATTTTCTTTATGGAGGGCTCTTACATTTTGCCCGTGATGGTCGAGCAAAGTCAAAGGGACATGATTTTTGTGTCTTATAGATGCAATTTCATCCTCAGAAATAAAGTCTTCTAAATTAACAAGCACATCCTGCTTTCGCAAATACCGCCCGAGTGCGTAGCACCAAGCAATCTGTCGATACGCCATAGTTTTCACAATACTTTTATCGGATTCTTTACTGAACTGCTTTAGTTGTATTACCAAAGTCCTTGAATCATTGACTATAGCCCCCCAAATTTTTCGGGCTTCCCACCAACGGTCATAGGACTGTGAAAGCTTAAAAGATAACAATAAGGCAATAGCTGTCCCTAAAAATGCTCCTATACTTACTGGTATATCCAGGTTAATTAAATAAAGTTTAATGAAATAAATAATTGCCGAAAACACACTTACAATGAGCAGATCCCATTTTATTTCTTTGAACCAATATTTTAATGGTATTCTCTTTTCTAATATCATTGATTATTTCTTTATACTTATTCTTCTTTTCATTCTTAATTTTTGAAATGCAAGCATATGGCCTTTAGATTAGCTTGCCTAATTTGTTAAATTTTCCAATAAATTCTCAATAACTAAAATTAGGGAATATTTCTACACAAAGCGCTCAAAACACTTTCAATTAGGCACATTCAACACCTAAAATGCAGATATAGTTGGTTTGATCAAATACAATCATCTGTTCGGATAATACATTCTCAATTCCCTACTTTTTTCCTACATTTAGCCAGATTAAATCAATTAAAATTAATATGAAGATCATTACGGCAAAGACCGGCCTAATACTTTTGGCTGCTTTCTTTTTCATTTATTTTGCAAAAGCTCAAAAAAAACGTAGTAACACCAATACCCAGATTGAATTTCCGGAAGCATTATATTCAAGCATTGAAAAAAGCAGACACGTTTCAGGTATCCGAATTCATCCAAATAAGCCGGATTTTAATAAAAAACTATGGAAGGCTGGAATAGGGGCAATTAAATATAAGAGATAATGGGGGAATACTATAATTATATAAAGGCACTGCATCTAATATTTGTTGTAACATGGTTTGCCGGCTTATTTTATATACCCAGATTGTTTATTTATCATATTGAAGCAACCGATAAGCCTTCTCCTGATAAAGAAATACTTTCTGATCAACTTAAGCTAATGACAAAACGATTATGGTACATAATTACATGGCCTTCAGCTATTTTGTGTACAATATTTGCCATCTGGTTGTTGTTGTTAATACCAGCCTGGTTAGATCAACCATGGATGCTTATTAAGTTGTTCTTTGTAGTATTACTAATTGCTTATCATTGGAAAACACATTTAATATATCTTCAATTACAGCGCGATGAAATAAAATATACTTCCAATTTTATGCGTATTTGGAATGAAGGTGCCACTGTGATATTGTTTGCGGTTACTTTTTTGGTTATATTAAAGGGTACTTTCAATTGGATTTTTGGGGTATTGGGGATTATTGTCCTTGGAATTCTTCTGATGCTTGGTATACGGTTGTATAAGAGGATTAGAGATAAGAATCCCGACGCTTAATCCACTTTAATTTGAGGAATTTGATAGGCGGCTTTGGCTTGATTATTGCTATCTTTAAACTCAAATCAGGAGTCCTTGCTTAGAAAGTTATCCCTTAGATCCCAAATTTTTGTCGCTATGATTTTACTGGTGGTAATAGCATCGGTATTAATAGCAGGGGTTACTATATACCAATATAGAGAGCAATCTAAAGATTATCACCAGGTCCGTTTGGAACGGAAGGAGGGTCAGATAAAACAGAGCATAGCTTATACTTTAGAGGAAACCACTTATCCGGTAACTACAGACAATCTAGCGCTGATATTTAAAGATGAAATTTATCGGATTGCTGATGTCCAAAATGTTAATTTCAATATTTATGACCTTAAGGGGAATTTAATCAAGAGTTCAATACCAAGATTCAGAAATGATTCCATATCTCTTCACCTGGGAGCGGAAATAATTAATACGTTGTCAAATACAGCAGACAAGCGTTATGTTCTCGACGATACTGCTGCGGGGGATAAATATCAGGCTTCATATACCTACATAAACGATGATAAATTTAAACCTATTGGAATATTAAATTTGCCATATTTTGAGGATAACACTCTTAACGATATGGAACTCAAAGAGTTCTTAATACGTTTGTCTGTCGTCTATCTTTTTATGTTGCTCATTGCCATTGTACTCGCTTATTTTATTTCAAAATACATAACCCGTTCATTACAAACTATTTCTGATAAGATTACACAAACGGATTTTACGAAAAGAAATGAAAAAATCCTTATAGAAAATCCAAGTCACGAAATAGGAAAACTCATTAATTCATATAATGATATGATTGATGAATTAGAAGTAAGTGCGGCTAAATTAGCCCGGAGTGAAAGGGAACAGGCATGGCGCGAGATGGCCAAGCAGGTGGCTCATGAAATTAAAAATCCATTAACTCCTATGCGATTAAGTGTTCAAAGTTTTCAAAGAAAATTTAATCCTGAGGATCCTGAAGTAGAAATCAAAGTAAAGGAATATTCCAGGACTTTGATACAACAAATAGATACTATGAGCAGTATTGCTTCCGCTTTTTCAAGCTTTGCAGAAATGCCTGCTCAACAGAATGAAAATTTAAATGTGGTAAAAATAGTTAAACTGGCCCTGGACATTTTTAATGAAAAATACATACATTTTATGGCAGATGAAGAGGAAATTATTGCCAAGTTAGACCGTACCCAATTGATACGTGTAATTACCAATTTAGTGAAGAATGCAATACAAGCAGTTCCAGAAGTAGAATCACCAAGAATATTAGTTTCGGTGGTTTCACAGGGAGATAAAGTAAAAATATCAGTGGCGGACAATGGTATTGGAATTCAGGATGGCTTTAAAGATAAAGTGTTTGAACCCAAGTTTACAACTAAAACCAGTGGGATGGGATTAGGCCTTGGCATGGTGAAAAATATTGTTGAAACCTATAGCGGGACTATCAATTTTACATCACAGCCTGGAAAAGGAACAGTATTTACTGTTATGTTTCCAAAAGACGCAAAAAATTAATAAAATAACCACCTATGAACTTTGAAAATATCCTGATAGAGCTTAATAGCAGCCTCGCAACAGTTATTATTAACAGACCAAAAAAACTGAACGCACTAAACAGAGCAACGATCAAAGACTTAAGTAAGGCATTTAAGACTCTGGATAAGGATAAAACGATACGAGCCATTATACTCACCGGGAGTGGCGAAAAAGCGTTTGTCGCCGGAGCGGATATTTCAGAGTTTGCAAACTATTCCGTAAAGGAAGGCAAAGAACTTGCAGCAAAAGGGCAGCAGGCTCTTTTTAACCTTATTGATAACTTATCTACTCCTGTCATTGCAGCTATAAACGGTTTTGCGCTTGGCGGCGGACTGGAATTAGCCATGGCCTGTCATTTCAGAATTGCCGGTAATAACGCCAAAATGGGCCTGCCTGAAGTTTCTCTTGGGGTGATTCCAGGTTATGGCGGAACGCAACGCTTACCCCAATTAATTGGAAAAGGCAGGGCGATGGAACTTATAATGTCAGCCGGAATGATTGACGCAGAAAAAGCTTTATCCTACGGTCTGGTAAATTATGTGGTTCCTCAGGAAGAACTTCTACCACTATGTCTTAAAATAGCAGGCAGAATAACGAATAACTCTCCTGTTGCCATTTCTTATGCAATAAAAGCGGTAAATGCGGGTTTTATGAGTAATGCGAAAGGGTTTGAAACCGAGATAAATGCATTTGGAAGCTGTTTTGGAACAGCCGATTTTAGAGAAGGCACTACTGCCTTTTTAGAAAAAAGAAAAGCAGAATTTCCCGGAACCTGAAGAGCTTAAAATTCATTATCTATCATGAAAATTCGTTTTATCATATTTTTTGCAGTTTTTACTGCGAGCTTTATATACGCCCAAAACATGCCTATTTCTTATGATTTTGGAGAAAAGTATGACGACAGATATAAGTATTCCAATTTAGTCTCCATTTCTGAAGATGGAACAGGCGGAACAGTTTTGGTAAGATCTTACTTTACAGGAATGATCCTGAAGCCTAAGGGTTATTTTATAGAGCATTATAATAAAGATCTTGAACTGGTCTCGGAATATAATTATAAATTAAAGGGACCTGATCTTATAGAGGGTTACTTAAAAAACGGGCAATTATATTTACTGTTTTTGGATTATAACTTGGAAACTATGTCATATGATTATATAGTTCACCGAAGTCCAATATCAGATTTTAATTTTACCCAGGAGAAGTTACTCTCAATTCGGTCAGATCAGGTAAAACAACCATACGACCGCAACTATTACAACAGAAATTTTTCGTCTGGTTTTACCACAACTACCTTATTTAACGATGATAAAAACGCATTTATAATTAGCACACATTTTAAGAAGGGAAAGATTAATAAACACAATATTTATTTATATAATGCTTCGCTTAAAAAGATATTCGAACAGGATTTTTCTAAAGAAATAGAAGATAAGAACTATGCTTTTGAAAATATAGTGGTCTCCCCAAACATGGAACGTGCTTATATAATTGGTAAGGCTTATTTTAAAAAGAAAAGATTTTCCGCTTTGGAACGTAAATTTCAGTATGAACTTATTATGCTGACAAAACAAGGCGCCACTACACAAAACTTTGACGGTCCCGGAAAATACTCTGAATCTCTAAAACCAATTCTTCGTGACGGGAATCTTATTTGTGTTGGGTTTTATGCTGATCGAAAGGATAACAGGTATAATGGGTTGGGCTATTTTAAATTAGACCCAATAACACTTGAAGTCCAAATAAGGAAATACAATCCTTTTTCAAATCAGTTTATGTCAGACAAGTTTGGAAAAGAGGACGCAGAGCACGTAAAGAACCTGGTATTTAAAAATGTAAGCTTTACACAGGATGACGAAATACTCTTTAATGCAGAGGAGTATTTTGTTACATCCAGTGTACAGGCAAATTCAAGTGGAGGCAGACTAAGGGTAGAACGTTTTCATTATAATGATATAGTGAGTGCTAAGCTCAATCTTAAAGGTGAAATGCTTTGGGCAAGAAATATTAATAAATCTGAAGTAACACAGGGTGATGGCGCCTATGCATCCTATTGTTCCTATACCAAAAATGATAACACCTACTTTTTTATAAGTAGCTCGGCTGAAAATCCTCAATTACTCAATAATGAACGTATAATTTTTAAACAGGGCTTGAGTAGGAATAGAAATGTCTTTGTAATCCAATTAGACAAACATGGTAAAATGAGTTATGAAAAAATTATTGATGATAAAGAAGCTCGCTTGCCGCTTATGGTTTCAAAACCTCTAATGGACTTCAATGATAACGCGGTTTTGTTTTATGCTAAAAGAGGAACCAAAAAACAATTAGTGCATGTCTCTATCAATTAAATTGTGTCAATAGGAATAATTCCATAAATTTGGAATAAATCCATATATTGAAACAAAAAGATTTTATTAAGGGAAGAGGCGCACAACAAAATCCTCCAAACAAATTTCTTAAACATATACACGAAATTCAGCAAGATTTTCTTGAATTTTGCAGAAAAGAAGGCGAGGAGGCCACACAAAGGAAAACACAATACTTACCTGTTTTCCCTAAAACAATTGTAAATAAAGTTACCAGCCCGGACATTGGGATGGAATACTCAATGAATCCTTATCAGGGCTGTGAACATGGCTGTATTTACTGCTATGCAAGAAATACGCATGAATATTGGGGCTTAAGTGCCGGTTTAGATTTTGAACAAAAGATTTTGGTAAAGAAAGATACTGCAAAGCTTCTTGAGGCTAAATTAAAAAGTGCTAGATGGAAGGCTTCCACCATTGTGCTTTCTGGAAATACAGATTGTTACCAACCTGCAGAACAGGAATTTAAAATTACAAGGGCTTGCCTGGAGGTATTTTTAAGGTACCGCCATCCCGTAGGAATTATCACTAAGAATTCTTTGATGTTAAGGGATATAGATTTGTTAAAGGAATTGAACTATCACGGGCTGGTTGGAGTAAACATCTCCATTACATCGCTCTCGGAAAATACTCGAAGAATTCTAGAACCCAGGACAACAACTATTAAAAAACGTCTTGAAACAATTGCCATTTTAGCTGAGAACAAAATCCCTGTTAACGCAATGTTAGCGCCAATTATTCCGGGAATAAACAGTCATGAAATTATAAATTTGGCAAAGGTGGCTGCTGACCATGGAGCCTCATCTTTTGCCTATACTATAGTCAGATTGAATGGCGCTATTGGTCTTATTTTTACAGATTGGATAAGGAAAGTCATGCCTGACAGGGCAGAAAAGGTATTGAGTCTTATAGCATCATGCCATGGGGGTAAATTAAATGACAGCAGATTTGGTTTGCGAAGCAAGGGAGAAGGCAATATTGCGCACCAAATACAGGAAATGGCCAAATTGGCTAAATTGAGATATTATAAGGGAAGATCATTTCCCAAATTAAACAGGGAATTACACGAAGAATATAAAAAAGGCCAATGGAAGCTGTTCAATTAGGCCTCTTTTTTTTGTTGCCCGCTATGACTTATAGGTTATAAAATAGAACATTTCCTCCTAACTAAGTTCCCATCCCTTACGATAAGAGCCTTTTACCCATTCCTTGGCTGCACGGCTTCCATCACTGGAAGCACCCTGATTTCCCATTTGGGTGACAATACCATTTTCCCGTGCAACTTGTGTCATTAATCGTGCCTCCTCAATATTGTGGGTTAGTGGTTTTTCTACGTAGGCATGTTTTTTTTCGCGCATAAAAGGCAAAGCAATAGTTGCATGTGTAAGATCAGGGGTGGCTACAATTATGGCATCTATTTCATTCAAATGATTATCAAATACCTTTCTAAAGTCCTTGTAGCGTTTTGCTTCTGGGTATTTTATATAACTCTCTGCTGCTCTGCGGTCATCTACATCACATAGGGTAACATACTTCACCTTATTTGTATTATCAAGACCGTTCATAACCCCTGCACCACGACCACCCACACCAAAAGCCGAGACATATAATGTATCACTGGGAGGCACATGACCTTTCCCGAGAACAAAGCTGGGGACAATTGAAAAAGCAGTAGAAGATGCAGCTACTTTCTTGACAAATATTCTTCTTTTCATAGTGGAGTAGATTTCAAAATAAGGATTTAATATACAAAAAAACAGGACTTACTCTGGTATAGTTGAGGTGGATGATTAATTTCTATAAAATAATGTACTTAAATGAAAAATATGCTATTTTAAACCTTCCCATTCCTGATAGAATTGGTCAAGGTAACTGAGCATAAAGTCATGCCTTTTTTCTGCGAGCTTTTTGCCGGCGGGCGTATTCATCTTTTCTTTTAAGAGTAGCAATTTTTCATAAAAGTGATTGATAGTAGGTGCACTTGACTTCTTATATTCATCCTTGCTCATCGCGATATTTGCGGTAATTTCAGGATTATATAGTTCCCTGTTTTTAAAACCACCATAGTTAAAGGCCCGGGCAATGCCTATAGCCCCAATCGCATCTAATCTGTCCGCATCCTGTACTATCTGTAATTCAATAGAATTAAAGGGTTTACACGTGTTGGACAGACTATTTTTAAATGATACATTCTCTATAATATTTATGACGTGCACTCTGCTTAATTCATCTACATTGTGTTCTTTCAGGAATTCAGAAGCTATTTTAGGCCCCAGAGTTTCGTCCCCTTCATGAAACTTAGAATCTGCAATATCATGTAAAAGTGCCGCCAGTTGAACTATAAATAAATTGGCATTTTCTTTTTTAGCTATATGAATAGAATTTGCCAATACCCTTTTTGTATGATACCAATCATGGCCTCCTTCAGCTCCTTTAAACCTTTGTTTGACAAAGTCTTTTGTCTTTTTTAAAATCGCTTTCCTGTTCATTAAAAAGAAGTTACACCACTAGTTATATCTTGTTCTACCTTTTCAATCAATTCATCTGGATTTCCACTATTATTGAGCGGCTGATGTACCTTGAAGATTAAATGTGATCCAATCCCGTATGGAAATTTTCCGTAACGAAGCATTTTCCATGAATTATTGATACTTATGGGAACTATTAATGCAGAGGGTGCTTGTTTCATAAGAACTTTTAGGCCCGTTGTCTGGAATTTTTTTGGATGTCCGGTCCGGCTTCTTGTACCTTCAGGAAAAATGACCGCACTTCTGTTATATTTTTCTATATAACGGCCAAGTTTAGATATTTCAGTAAGGGCTTGTTTGGCATCCTTTCTATCAATAAGTGCAGATCCACCATGCCTAAGATTGTATGAAACGCTGGGAATGCCTTTTCCCAGTTCTATTTTGCTCACAAATTTAGGGTGATGTAAGCGCATATACCATATTATAGGCGGAATATCATTCATACTTTGGTGGTTCGTAACAATAATAAGGGGCCTGTCTTTAGGAATTTTGTAGTGATTGGTAAAAGTATACCTGGCACCCAGAACATGGGTGCATCTTAATAATAATAAATTGAGAATACTTACACTTTTTTGGTGGGCATTATATCCAAATAGATTAAAGCAAATCCATTGAATTGGATGAAAAACAAGAAGAACTATCCCAAAAAAGATAAAATATAATACTGTAAGTGGATAAGCCAATATTTTTTGCATGACACAAAAATAAAAAACCGCTCCTATAGAAGCGGTTTTTTACAAATATTTATACGAACTAAAAAGTTTTTAGGCCAAATCAGGTATTATTAACACAAATGAAATCTTTAATAAAATCCAGGGATATTGTGATAAATGACCCCGTTATTTTAGCAGAATTCCTCGTATGCTTCCATTAAATTCTCAGAAATTAATTCTGCAGGCCTTCCTTCAATATGGTGTCTTTCAATCATATGGACCAATTCACCATTTTTAAATAAAGCCATACTTGGTGATGATGGAGGAAATGGAATCATAAGATTTCTAGCTGCATCTACTGCCTCGGTATCTACCCCTGCAAAAACAGTGACAAGATGATCTGGCTTTTTTTCATTTTCCAGGCTTAATTTTGCAGCCGGCCTGGCATTCGCAGCAGCACAACCACATACAGAATTCACCACTACCAGGGTAGTACCTTCTTGTTTTAGGGCATTTTCAACTGCCTCTGAGGTATATAATTCTTCAAACCCGACTGACGACAGGTCTGCTCTCATTGGTTTTACTAATTCTTCTGGATACATAAGCATTTTTTTTAAATGAATTATTAGCAAAGATAGTGAAATAGTAATATACCTAATAAAAAGCTCAACCATTCTTTAAGTAAGTGATTCTGTCATATTATCCTATATTTGCGCAAATTTTACTACTGTTATGATTAGGTGGTTCGCCGCAATTGTGGGATATTTTCTTTTTCGTTTACCTGGAGCTATTTTGGGCTTTTTAATTGGAAGTTTTCTAGATAGTCTAAATAAAGGTTCAGGTGCAAGAACCGTCTTCAGTGATTTCACAAGACAAAAGGTATCGCCTGCAGACTTTGAACTAAACCTTCTTTCATTGTGTTCTATTGTAATTAAGGCAGATGGACAAGTGAGTCAGCGTGAATTAGACTATGTAAGGCAGTATTTTCTCAGTACATATGGAAAGGAAAAAGCTAATGCAATTTTTAGGACATTTAATGAGGTTATTAAAAACAGAGAGATATCGCCTCAGCGAATCTGTACATACCTGAATCAGAGAACACGCTATGAGGTACGATTACAATTGTTGCATTTTCTTTTTGGTATAGCCCAGGCCGATGGGGCCGTAAGTAATCCCGAGATTGAAAAAATAAAGGAAATAGCCGGTTACCTAAGGGTTGGAAGGCAAGATTTTGAAAGCATAAAGGCTATGTTTATCAAATCTGCGGACAATGCTTATAAAATATTAGAAATAGAAAAGGCGGTTTCAGATGATGAAGTTAAAAAGGCATATCGCAAAATGGCGAAAAAGTATCACCCGGATAAGGTGATCACAGACAATGAGGCCATTAAAAAGGGGGCAGAGGAAAAGTTCAAAGAAGTTCAGAGAGCCTATGAGCAGATACAAAAGGAAAGAGGGATATAATGCGTATACAGAATTATTTGTATAAGACTATCTTTTAATTTTTAAACCCAATTATTTTTAAAAAAATTTTGCATGTACGATTTTTGGTTCTATTGCAAACTTGGAATTAACCATGTTTTGGATTGGGGGGCTTATGACCATGTATTATTTCTATCTGCCCTTGCGGCTCCTTTTACTTTTAAGCATTGGAAGAAAGTAGTAGTATTAGCCACATTGTTTACCATTGCTCATTGTCTTTCCTTACTATTATCTGCCTATGACATTATTAAAGTTGATGTAGAATTAGTTGAATTCTTAATTCCGTTAACCATATTGTTGACTGCCTTATTTAATATAGTGCAGGTTTTTATGGTCCGGGGTAAAAACAAGACATACCTACTTGAATTTGCCACAACTTTTTTTGGTATAATACATGGCTTTGGATTTTCTAATTACTTCAATATGTTGATGAGCGAAGAAGAGGAAAAAATTGGGCCTTTGTTGGGTTTTGCCAGTGGAATAGAAATTTCCCAGATCATAATTATATTTTCAATACTAGCGCTGGCCTTTGTTATGCAAAATAGGTTCGGTATGAAGCGGTCAGTGTTCACAGTATTTATTTCTTCAGTAATTGTTTTACTTACCATACCTATGCTAATAAACAGCTGGCCGTGGTAGCAGTTATTTAATTTATGTTTGTCCTTTTAACTTTAGAAAGTTTGAATGGAATATTTCCCCCGGGTTTATATACCAGACAACGGTTTTAAATAAAAATTAACCGTTTAAGGTTGTGGAACTTTCCCAAAGCAGGTATCTTAGTGCTTTACCAGAATTAACATGGGGCATACAAAGATTCTGTTTGGTGAAACAAAGTAAACAGGAAAAATACGACAAAGCTTATTTGAGAATGGCCCATGAATGGGGTAAATTATCCTATTGTAAGCGCAAACAGGTTGGAGCTATTGTAGTTAAGAAGAGGATGATTATCTCAGATGGGTATAATGGTACACCTACAGGATTTGAAAATTTTTGCGAGGATGATGAAGGATATACCAAATGGTATGTTTTACATGCCGAAGCAAATGCCCTTTCCAAGGTAGCCGCTTCAACTCAGTCTTGTGAAGGTGCCACGTTGTATATAACACTATCACCCTGTCGTGAATGCAGTAAGCTTATTCACCAATCTGGCATAAAACGTGTGGTATATCAAATTGAGTATAAAGATAATTCAGGATTAGAATTTCTAAAAAGAGCAGGAGTAGAATTGCAACACCTCCCTGCTATTGATAGCGCTGTTTAAATTATAATTAGACTAAATGAAGAAGCATTATTATATATGGCCAACAATTGTAGCCCTGGCTTTGTCGCTTGGAATATTTGTGGGTGGGAAACTTCATTTTAACGATTCACCAGAGAAATTATTTACAACTAATTCTAAAAAAGATAAGCTTAACAGACTTATAGATTATATTGATTATGAGTATGTCGATGATATTAATACAGATAGTATAGTAGATATTACTGTAAATAATATTCTGGATAAATTGGATCCTCATTCGGTTTATATTCCCAAAAGTGAAATGACCCGGGTTGCGGAAAATATGAAAGGGGATTTTGTAGGCATAGGGATAAATTTTTATATGTATAGGGATACGATCACGGTAATTCGAACTGTAGAAAAGGGTCCAAGTTTCCTTAAAGGGATTAAGGCAGGAGATCGAATACTTATGGCAGGCAGTGATACTCTTTATGGCAAGAGATTACCAAGTGATGTTATTGTAGATAGATTGAAAGGACAAAATGGTTCGTCAGTTCAACTTCAGGTTTATCGTAAAACTGAGAATAAACTGTTTAAGGTAAATCTTAAGCGAGACCGTATACCAATAAAAAGCGTTCAGGCATATTATATGCTTACCCCCCAAATGGGATATATTAAAATAAATAGATTTGCCGAATCTACCTATAAAGAATTTAATATGGCAATGCGAATATTGCAGCGGCAAGGTGCAAAAAAGCTAACTCTCGATCTAAGGGATAATCCTGGTGGTTATCTGGGAATTGCAGAGCAGTTAGCGGATGAATTTTTAAAGGATGGTAAGTTAATCTTATATACAAAAAATAAAAAAGGAAGAATAGAAAAAACTTTTGCAACCAAAAAGGGGAATTTTGAAAATAAACCAGTCTATGTTTTAATAAATGAACGCTCTGCCTCTGCCAGTGAAATAATTGCAGGAGCCTTACAAGACAACGATATAGGAACAATAATTGGCCGCAGGTCTTTTGGTAAAGGACTGGTTCAACGTGAAATGGAACTGGGCGACGGCTCAGCTGTGCGCCTGACGGTATCGCGATATTACACACCCACAGGTCGTTCTATTCAAAAGACCTATAAAAATGGAAATAAAGACTATTATCAAAAATTTACAGATCGCTATCATAATGGCGAGCTGATTTCTGTTGATAGTATCAAAGTAGCAGATTCTTTAAAGTTCACCACGCCTAAGGGCAAAGTGGTTTACGGAGGGGGAGGCATAATTCCTGATGTTTTCGTGCCAATAGGCACTAATGAAGAGGAAGCTGTTGAAAGCCTTGAGAGTCTTGGATTTATGTCCAGGTTTATATTTGAGCATTTAGAGGAAGACAGAAATAGATATTCCAATTACACTGAAGCTACGTTTGTGCGAGATTTTAGTGTAGATGACATAGTTTTTGAAAAGTTCGTAGACTACTCAATAGATAGAAACATTAAAATTAATTTCTATGATTTTGAGGATAAGATAAAACTCTACTTGAAAGGTGCTTTGGCTGAGCAGTTATTTACCTCAAACCTCAACGCAAAGATAAAGTCAACTTCAGACGATATGCTACAAAAAGTTTTGGAATTGGATCGACCCACAGTCCAGCCAAAAGGAAAAGAGTCGATTGAATTCAGCAACTAATTATCCTCTATTTTTTTCTTAATTTTTTTGGAAGTTAGATATATTATTAGCAGTAAAATAGCGCATAGAGACGCCACAATCCCAATTAAAGCCACAATACTATTTCCTTTCAAAGGTTCATCAAAATCAATATGTGTAAAATTGTAAATAATAAGGACAAGCGCCAGGATTATTAGTACAATGGTGAATGTTTTATTCATTTTAGTTGTTTCTAGTTTTTTACACTTTTTCCTCTCAACAATCTATTCTAAAAAAGTTGGTTAATATTTGAAGTAAATAACTTAACTGCTATTGCTAATAAGATTACTCCAAAGACTTTCCGGATTATGTTAATCCCGTTCTTTCCAAGTATTCTTTCAATTGACTTTGATGATTTTAAAACTATATAAACAAAAATAATATTTATAATAATAGCCACAATAATGTTCTCTACGTGAAATTCTGCCCTTAATGAAAGGAGAGCGGTCATAGTACCTGCGCCGGCAATAAGAGGAAAGGCAATGGGGACTACTGAAGCACTTTCAGGAGCATCATCTCTATAAAGTACTATCCCCAAAATCATTTCTATAGCTAAAAAGAACAAAACAAAAGCACCTGCCACTGCAAATG
>Ga0265306_10000356_pt1 | contig 21605 bp, 15 predicted proteins | sample Helome_3_FD_192493 | JGI IMG/M metagenome (GOLD analysis project Ga0265306, IMG submission 192493) | Marine sediment microbial communities from subtidal zone of North Sea - Hel_20160420 (Illumina Assembly) | ecosystem: Environmental > Aquatic > Marine > Subtidal zone > Sediment ... | reverse complement strand
CAATCAGGAGACTAAAAAAGTGAAACTTCAACGACCGAAACTCAGGAATGTCTTCAGTTTGACTTTGGCCGTATTCACCGCCTGGATGCTGTTCGACTCGCTTTCCCTGAGTAGGGTGGCCGCGATGTTGCCGCAAGTGATCATCGCTGCCACGCTGTTGCTCATCGGGGTGCAATGGGTGCTGGATCTGGGTAAGCGCCGGGGCATCGTTTCGGGAACCGAACAGTCTCCACCTGATCAGCAAGCGCCTCAGCTACGCTTCCTTCTGAGCCTTTTGTGGATAGCACTACTGTCCTGCTGCACCTGGCTGCTGGGGCTCGTGTTCGGTCCGGCCCTGTTTTGTTTTGTTTTTCTGCGCGGGTTCGCCAGTGAGTCCTGGCTGCTGAGTATCGCCTATTCGGTGATTTTGGCTTTGGTCATCAGTTTTATTTTTGCCTTCCTTCTAAACACATCGCCCTATGAGGGGGTTCTGTCTGGAATGATGCTGTGATGGAACAAGCCATCCAGCCTGCAGGTGTCATCATTGGGTTTCTGCTCTGTGCCTTCCTGCTTCTGTTGGTGGGACTCTACCTGCTGTTTCCCGGTCGAGCGCTGCTGCGGCGGGTTGCGGACTGGGTATTCAATCGGCATGGCGTTGAAAAGCTGGGTCGGCCGCTGCGGGCTCACCCGCGACAGACTCCCTACGAGAAATGGCTGGCATCGGCGCGGCCGGTCGTTCCCGTCTTCGACTGCGTGGCTATCGATGATGTACGCACCATAGAGTTGCAACCCTGGACCGAGCATGGCCCGGGTGTCAGTGGGCTGTACCTGAGACTGGCGGATTACCAGGCGACCGATGGCCGTTTATTGGAACTGCCCGGGGGCGCGAGTACTATCCGACAGCGCCACCTGTTTGAGATGAGTATCTACTGCCTGGCTGGTGAGGGCTCTACGATGCTTTTCGAGGATGGAAAAGAGCCATTTAAAATAGACTGGAGCGAGCGGACGGTATGGTCGATTCCACTCAATTGCGCTTATCAACACGTGAATGCAGGAGAATTGCCGGTCCGCCTGTTGGCGGTCACCAGTTTTCCATTCGTGCTTAACGCATTCAACAGTCCGTCCTTTATTGAAAACAACCCTTTTCACTTCCAGGACAGGACCGCAAAGAGTGCGGGGGATGGCAGCGGGACTGAGACTCACTCAGCGCATAACCACCTGTTCATTCGTGATGCTTTGCGTGCTGAACTGATCGCAAGGCCTGTTCGCGGTGAGGGAGTCAGGAACCGCTATTGGACGTTAAATGGCAATAGCATGGTTAATGTGAACCTGTCTGAAATGGATGCGAAGAACATCAAGCGGGCACACCGGGGAAACAGCGATGCTACCGTGCTGATGCTTTCCGGCCAGGGCGTCATTGTCAGCTGGCCTGATGGCGCCTGGTACCGAAGAAAACGGATGGAGTGGCGCGAAGGCACGCTGGTCACTTTTCCTATCTATTGGTACAGGCAGTTTCTCAATTCGGGCGCAACACCTGCCAGAAACCTGTCATTCACCACCAGTGGACTGGTCAGGAATCTGGGAGTGAGGTTTATCGATCAGATGGAAAACGACCTGCCGGGCATTCAGAAAATCTGGTCGGCATCGTTGCGGTCAGAGGACATTGATCAGCCGCCCGGTCGTTGATTTGCAGGCGAATCGATCCGCCCCGGCGTTTTCAGTCCAGTGACTGGCGCAGAAGTTCGGCTTCATGGGCAGTCAGGGCTGGCGCAAGTGCCGCGGCGACGTTCTCGTCCAGGTGCTCCGGATTAGTCGTCCCGGTCAGAACAGTTGCTATGGCGGGGTGCGAGGCTGCAAAAGTGTAGCCGGCTGCGGGCAGGGTCAGGCTGCTCTTGGAAGACGCTCGCGGTATAGGGCCTGGTCTGTTCTTTGCCGTTTTGCCCAGAGTGCGCACCACCTCTCCCAGCCGGTGCTTCACTAATCGAGCCCGCGGAGGATATGCGAAGAGGCCTGAAACAATCCTGCTGGCGATTTTCAGGCGCTCAGGCATGCCTGGATCAGTTAACTGCCTGGCCGACGTCATCGCAATAACCCCCACGTCATTGCGCTGGGTCATGGGCAGGAGTTCTTTCTCAGCACCGGCTTTTCCCAGGTGATAGGAAACCATGACAGTGTCGAAATAGTTGTCTTGAACCGCCTGCTGCAGCATGACGTGCTGTGGGTCCCTCAAGCTGGATTCAGTGATGCCAATAAAGCGAATTTTGCCCTCGTCGCGAAGCTTATCCAATTCGGGCATCAGACGATCCAGAGACTCGCGATAATGACCCATGGTGACCCCGTGTAGCTGCAGGATTTGTAATTGGTCGAGTTTCAGCCTGGTCAGGCTTTGCTCCACCTGCAGCCTGGCCGTTGAAGCATCTATCAGGCTCCCGCGTTGCAGTGGCCGGACTTTCGAAGCGACGATAAAGCGGCTTCGATCCAACCCCTGCAGGGCCTGGCCCAGCCGTTCTTCGCTTTGTTCATAACCCGAAGCTGTGTCAAAAAAATTGATACCGGAATCCAGCGCTCGTCTGACCAGGCGGAAAATGCTGTCTTTATTGCTGTACCTCAGCTGTCCGAACCGGTTGGGTCCACCCGTTCCCAGAGATAACAGGGAAACATCGAGTCCTGTTCTGCCCAGCCTGCGATACTTCATTTCAATTGCGCTTCGATCGGCCATTAGCTGATGTCATAGCGATGCTTGATTTTTTCGAATCCCCAGTGAAACAGGTACAGATCGCTCAGCGGCATGCTGGCGCCGGCCCGGCGATCAGACTTGAGGGTAAACGGAAGCAGCCAGCGATACAATCGTTTTTTGGGGTCAGGAAAATACAGTCCTATGGCGTACAATGCGTCCAGTGGTGCTTTGCGATATTCCCATAAAGGCAGCCTGCCTTTGCGGATGACAGCCGGAACGTCAAGACGCTCATAGAACGCATCAAAATCGCGTTTGGCGGCCTCAGGTATGGTTCGGGATGCGCGCTGATTGGACCCCATTTTCTTTTGACCGAACATCTGCCCAGGCACCCCGGCTTCCTCCGTTATGCGACGCGGAATCGGCCGGTTATAGGAGCCGCTGGTCCACCAGGGTTTCATTTCTTCCGATCGGGTAATTCGCATCACACTGGCGCGATGAACCGCACCGATGTATGGCACTGCGAAATGGAGATATCCGCAACGAAGTCGGAACTCCATGATAGACGTGGAGTTAGTGGTCTGAACGGGGCCGGACATCAGGTCCGGCACGTTATGAAGCTCATCCGGGGTCCATAGGTAACCGCCAGGCCGCCCCGAGCTGAGAATCGTTCCTTGCAATTGCGGTTCCGCCAGCACCAGCGGAGCCCCTGAACCCGACGTGGCGGTAGCGCAGAACTCGGCATCCTGAAGTCCATCGAGAGCGTCATATTCTTCGCGATGATACACGCGGGTGTTCAATCCCAGGTACCGCGCTATTTCTTTACCATTATCGCTGAGGCCGCCTGGTACGGGGGGTGTGCGGGAATAAGTGAGCGCTTCGCGGCACCCTGCGGCCGCCATCGCCACAGCGCAGGCGGGCGAATCATAGCCCTGCGACACGGCCGCCAGGGGGCGAAAGGGCTGTATACGGTCGGGATTTGCTGCGTTATCGACGACATCCCGGACTGTGGCGAAGAGCAATTGCTTGTACTCCGCGTAGGTATCAAAGGCATCGGCCCGCTTCCGGTCTGTTACCTCTATAGAGAGATCCTGACGAACAATGAAGTTATTCCAGGTCATCAAATCAATGCTGTTACCACGGCGCGTAGGCATGGCCAGCGGCACTTGGCGCAAACCCCAGCGGCGATGGTGCATGACATCGAAAAAATAGTAAGGGTAATTGACTGCGGGCTCATCTCCCGCCTGCCTCATGGCGAAAACCAGAGAGTTGGATACAAACAGGCTCCCGGCCGTGCGCAGGACAACCAGCCACATGTACGTATCGGTTGGCGGTGAAAAAACCAGTTGGCCTTTTCGAAATAATCCGCCGGATCCCGCAAAAGTTTCCGACCGGTCGAAGTCACCCGCCTTGAAATCGCCGTTCCAGGCACCTTCAAAAAAGCGGTCCCCCCGGGTTTCAATCCATGCCCCATGAACTACCCTGACTACTGGGGAACCCTTGCTGATTTCAGCGCACCAGCTCAGCCTGGGCAGACTTTCAACCCTACGATAATCAAACCTCATCGGGTGCCAGATTCCAATGTTTGAAAAATCGCCGATTGCGCTCGTCGGTAAACAGCGGCTGGTGCACTTGCCAGACATTGAAGGCCGGCATAGGGTTGGCTTCCAGCACGGTGAAACTTTTTTCTGTCACCACGACGTCCCAGCCGATCAAAGGGCAAAAGGGAAAGTGTGAAGCTGCATCGACAATACCCATGAGAACATCCGCCAGGTGAGGAATAACCACTCCTTCGATCGAGCTGCCGGAATCCGGGTGTCTGGCGGACCACTGCAGTTCTCGTTTTTCTGTCGTGATTGCGCCTTTACCCAGTTTGGCGCTGTGCGGATCAACAGAGGCACAAATCCCTCCTTGCCCGCCGTGCCAGTTATCCAGCGGGGCGGAGCGCAAGGTACCGAACCGGTGTGAAAGGGCGGCCACAAACGGCTCGTCTTTTTCGTAGTCCCACAAGGTCAGAACGCGCAGCGTATTGGCCGATCCAGCAAAGATCTGGTTGGCATAATCCGCCTGATCGACGAAGGCAGTGGCGATATAGCGGTCCAGCCCTGACAATAACTGGCTGGCTTCGGTCAGCGTCACCTCCGCTTCATTCAATTTCAATCCGCCCTGGTTTTGTTCGAGGAAGAAAATACCCTGTCCTCCGCCACTCCAGTTGGGGCGAAACACCTGCTGCGGAAACTTTTCCAGTGATCGTTCCAGTAACTCCGGAAGTGCGGTTCCCGGAGCCGCGCCTTCTACATACAGGCGGCCTTTGACAATGTTTGAAATGACCGAGGGGTGGGGGATTCCATGCACCGCGGCCAGCCGCGAAAAAACCAGCTTGTTGTCGATGACCGGGTTGAAAAAACCATTGATACGGTAGGTTTTCAAGCGCGAAGAGATATCGTTCAGGTATTGGCGGGGATCGTTCTTGTCAAGTTGGTATAAGTGCCAGGCAGCGCAGGAAAATCCGTGTTTCCAGGCCTCCAGGCGTTGTTTCCAGGGCAGGCCCTGTTTTGACTTCAGTTCGTTGCGGACGGCGCGAAGAAATCGGACCTGGCACCTCAATTGAAGTTCGAAATTTCCGCTCGAGTAGCGAGTTGGCCTGACACCAAAACGGTCCAGTGGCAGTGATGGGTTGTTTGACTGGTGCGCTGTTTCCATTCCTGGTCCCTGTGGCAAAATCAGAGCTTCGAGAAAATGACTGACGCGCCGATTGTGCTGATCTCGCGTATGGTCAGGTCACCGGTGTAGCCGTGTGGTTGTTGCGGGCCGCACACAGCAAGAATAATTAAAATCAGGGCGATCGAGAACCGAAATAAGGAAGTGCGCATCAGGATTGCTAGTGTAGTCTTTCTAAATGTCGAAGGGTGAAATGTCGGTGATCCGAGGTTATTCTTGCCTGGATCAGGAGGGTTAGCCAACTGCTTTAAATTTGATTTGTCTAACAGAGAGGCCATTCCTGATCATGATAATATTGTGCCTGATATGCAGTTAATTACTACAAGTGAGGCATCAAAAAATGACTTTCCCATTCTATTGCATGGCCGCAGCCTTCCTGCTCACCTACCTGACCAAACTCCCGTTGGCCATGGCCATGGCGAAGGAAGGCGATTCGGGCTATGACAACCGCCAACCCCGGGACCAGCAGTCCCGCCTGACCGGATGGGGCAGCCGTTCACTGGCAGCACATCAAAACAGTTTTGAAGTGACTCCCATTTTTGCCACCGCGGTCATCACCGCGTACCTGTTCCAGGCGGATGCTTACTGGAGCGCTGTGTGGGCTTCGATTTTCCTGATCAGCCGGATCTTGTACATCATCTTCTACATCAAGGACATTAACCTGATGCGATCAACCGTATGGATGGTCGGAATAGCCGCCTGCGTTGCGCTATTTGTTCTCGCTGCCTGAGGGTGTGGAAAAATCTGCCGGTGGATTTGTTTTACTCATTTCACTTCTGGTTTGACGATGAAGCGGAGGCCTTTAGTTTTTTATCGCCGGTCGCCAGGGGCATGTTTTCACGTAAGGCCAACTCCAGGTAGGGTGCGTCATAGGATGTCAGCGTACAGGTCCTGCACAGGTGCTGATTTTCGTACTGCAGCAATAGTTTTTACACTGGCCCCAAATATCTATGTCGTTTTTACAGGTAGTGATTCGTATGGCCCATGATAATTACCATAGCCATAATCACTGTATTTTCTGGCTTTGCGGACATCGAGAGACTTCTGGAACCAGGGTTACCAAGGTGTTTATGAGCGCCACGCCCTCACGCCTGAGTTAAAAGGGGCCCCTTATACTACCCACTAATTCGTGATTAAAAATGAATTAAATACTTATATAACAATGATATATGTCATTGCTATATTCTTTGTTTTGTGCACTTATTTGATGATGCAACCACTGGGAGGAGACCGTCATCTGAAGGAAACAGGGCCTTAAGGGATTTTGGCTCAAATTTGCGTTTCGTTCTGCCAGCCCGGTTTGCTGGGAGTGCAACATGAAGAAATTTATTACGCTTTTTTTAGCCATCTTGATCTGGACAGTGGTTGGTGATGAAAGCATAGCCGCCGATCCTGATTTACAATTCACCCAGATCAGCAACCTCAGAGATGTTACGGATATCGCCAACGCCGGTGACGGCAGTGAGCGCCTGTTTCTGGTCAGACGCTATGGACTGATAAAAATCCTTGAGGACGGGCAGGAACTGGAAGGCCTGTTCCTGAATATCCAGAACAGGGTCTCTTCCACGGGCGAAGAAATGGGCCTGCTTAGCATGGCCTTCGCTCCCGACTATAAAACTTCGGGCTATTTTTACGTCTTGTACGTTGCCGAAAGGGCCTTAATGCTGGATCGGTTGAAGGTCAGTGACGACCCGAACATCGCAGATGCCAGCAGTCGAAAAAACGTACTGTGGGTTGAGTTAACCTCCTGGACAAATAATGGAGGCCGAATCCGTTTCGGGCCGGATGGCATGCTGTATCTCGGCATCGGCGATGACGGTGACTATGAAGGCTACTCCAGCACCATTGCGCAGGACGGCAGTTACCTGAACGGCAAACTGCTCCGGATCGATGTCGATCCTGCGCACGGCACCTATGCCATTCCTCCCGACAATCCTTTCGTCGGCAATGCCGCCTACCGGGATGAAATCTGGGCGCTTGGCTTGCGCAACCCCTGGAGAACCAGCTTCGACATGGGAACCGGTGATCTTTTCATCGCAGATGTCGGCGAGGAGGAGTTGGAAGAAATCAATTTCCAGGGCATCGAATCCACGGGAGGTGAAAACTACGGCTGGAGCATGATGGAAGGCACAATGTGTGTGGCAGGTGGCAGTTGCAACCAGGCCGGGCTGACCCTTCCAATTTCGGAGTACCCTCACGAAAGCAATGATGGCAATGACAACTGCTGGGTAATCGGCGGCGAAGTATATCGCGGCGATGCCTATCCCAATCTGAAGGGTACGTACCTCTATGGCGACTACTGCTCTGGCAACATCTGGAGCCTTGCCCGGGATGGAAATCAATGGTTAAACAAAATGTTGACGGTGACGGACTATGCGGTGACTACGTTTGGATTAGCCGAAGACGGCAGTATTTATCTGGCTGCCGATAATGCCGGTGTGTTTCTGGTCAGCGACGGTGAGGTTAAAAACGAGCCCGATTTCTCGATCAATTCCGGCCTCACCGGGGCCTGGTACAATCCGGAAACGTCAGGCCAGGGTCAATTGATTGATTTGGACCCGGAAAGTCAGTACATGTTTCTCGCCTGGTTTACCTTTACCGATGGGGTTTCTCCCAACCCCAATGAACAGCACTGGTTTACTGCGCAAGGAAATTACAACGGCAACACAGCACAACTGGTCCTGTATGAAACGCTGGGCGGCCAATTCGATGCTCCACAGGAGGTCAGTACTGACCCGGTGGGCGAAGTAGTCCTGAGTTTTACGGACTGTGAAACTGGCCAAATGGACTACACTATTGAGACCCTGGCGCTGCAGGGGTCAATTCCATTACAACGCGCGATCCCGGGATCGGGAAATAGCTGCGAGGATATTGAAGCAAGCGCATTCGCCATTGAGTCGATCGATATCAATGCCGGCATGGATGGCGCCTGGTATGACCCCACTGCACCCGGGCAGGGTTTCCTATTCGATGCCTATCAGAATACTGTCGGCGGGAACCTCATCTTCGTAGCCTGGTTTACTTATGGAGACGACACCGTATCCGGCCAACGTTGGTTGACAGCCCAGGGGAATATTATCGGCCCAGTGGCAGACATTGATATCTCTGAAACCACCGGTGGCAGTTTTGATGATCCAAAAGCAATCAACACGGACAAGGTGGGCACCATGAGCATTGACTTCAGGGATTGCAGTAATGCGAAACTAGACTACTCGCTGACGGATGACGGCGTTGAAGGCGAGATAAACATCACGCGTGCGGTGCCGAATGGACAGGCGCTTTGTGAAGAGCTGAATGGCGTCAATTAACGGGTCTAACAAGGGGGACAGATCCAATTTCAAGATTGGATCCGTCTCCTTTTTAGTCGGCCTAAAGAAACATCTTTCGCGCCAGCCTGTTGGCGCGGTAACGCCGGCCGATACGAATTGTACTGGGCTTCTTATTCATGGACCGAGAATATCCTGGACGAGGATAAGGAAAACAAAAGCCCTTTACCCTGAAACCTGCGCAAATTTGCTGGTTATGTCTACCGTTTTTGGGTTTCTTGAGTATATGAGTCTCAAAAATTGGGGATAAGTGATCAAGTTGTGGGTATTTTAATGTTTTCAATCAGTTAGGGCGTAAGTTTGGTTGCATCCTTCGGCATAATCAGCACTCGGCGTGCATATGGAATTTCGATACCATGGGCGTCGAAAGCATCTTTTATCCGCTTGCGCAAATCCCGTTCAACCTGCAGGTGGCAACCCGGTTCGACGCGAGTCACCGTTCGGATCAGCAATTCGGATTCACCGAAGTTATCGAGCCCTTTAACCAGGGTTGCTTCCAGAACCATCCCGTTTTCCGCTTTCAGTTCCTCGCCGGTGCTCTTGAGCACATCAAAAACGTTGTTCAGATCAGATTCGTAAGCGACACCCACCTCGACCACTGCATTGGTATATTCCTTGGAGTAATGCACGAGGTCAATGATTTGGCCATTACGGATGATGTGATGACGACCGGCGTTGTCCCGAATCCGTGTGGTGCGCAGATCAATTGACTCCACTATGCCTTTGGCATCGCCGATCTGAATGAAATCGCCAACCAGGTAATGCTCTTCAAAGAGAATGAAGAAACCGGACACCATGTCGTCGATCAGGTTCTGTGCGCCAAGGCCCACGGCCAGCCCCGCAATACCGGCACCCGCGAGGATCGGCGTCGGATTAATGCCGAAAACCTTCAGAATCGCGACGCCGGCGATAAAGTATATGGTGTAGGTCGCTAAGCTGCTGAACAGCGGCACCATTGTCGCTCGGCGTTGCTTCTGTTGCGGTGTCAGGGCCGCCTTGCGCAACATGGTCTCTTCCAGCAGGAAGGTGACCAGCTCTTTGGCTACGCGCGCCATGAACACGATGCCGATTACCTGAATGATGCGCGGTCCCCATTCCGCCAGCGCCGCGATTGCCCCAATCTGCATGATCACCAGGGTGGCCACGGATACCATGATCACGTATTCGATACTGCGCCGGAGCAAGGGAATGAGTGGCCGCAGGCGCTTGTAAGCGCTGGTGAATTTCGTCTGAGCGACGTGTTTCTCGGTCAAGGCATCGCCGCTGTCGATAAGCGCAGCAACCGCGCGCCATATCAACAAACCGACTGCGACAATCAGGAATATCCGCAACGCGAGCAACAGCCCGCTGTAAAGACCGGCAGGCAGACCAAGCCACGCCGCGGCTAGTGCAAATACGGTGAGCCAGGTTCCGGTGCTGATGGTGAAACGCAGGCTGCCAAAGAGTTTTTCGATACTCTCATCATTGGCGTGCAAGCCCTCGAATTCCTTCGCCCGGGTGCACATGAAGCCGACCAGTCGACGCAGGTAGCGCAACAGGACCGCAGCCGCAACCATGAGACCCGCCACCTTGGCGATGGCGATACCGGTATCGATCCAGAACCGGGCGGGAATCCCCCGGATCAGGCCGATCGTGTACTCGGGCAGGTACCTGCCGAGATACATCCAGTAAAGACTGACGCCGATCACGGCCAACACGCTGAGCGTGGCCGACAAGACTATCAACAAGCGCACATTTCGTTGCGCTTTCGTAGCAATAGATTTCCAGCGTTTCAGCGATGGCGCTTTGATGACACTGGAGATGACCCGATTGATGATCGCATTGAGAAGAAAGAAAGCGATGATAATTACCAGCAGTTCAATCGTGATCGTTGCGATGTTCGCCGCCAGGGCACTCAATTCAGGCGTCATTTCCATGCAGATAAAGCCTCGGAGCCGGATTCGGTTGGGTCAGGACGATAACCGTTATTATGATATAAATTCACGACACAGGATTAAAGCCCGTTAACGTTAAGCCACCACTACTCCACATCATTATCGGGGTTCATGCCCTTCAGAAATTTGAAAAGGTCGCTGTCGGTTGACAGGATAAGCGTTGAGTTTGACTTAATGATGTCCTGGTAGGCCTGCATGGTTCGTGTAAATTCATAAAATTCCACGGCTTCAGGACTCTGGTTATACGCACTCGCGTAAATCTCCGTCGCTTTGGCGTCCGCCACGCCGCGAATCTCCTCTACTTCACGGTAAGCTTCAGACTGGATTTTATTGAGATCACGTACGCGGTTACCGCGAATCCTGGCCGCTTCGCCATTGCCTTCCGAGAGGAAGCGTTCCGCAATTTGCCGGCGCTCGCTGATCATCCGGTCATAGATTTTCGGCCGCACGCTTTGGTTGTAGTTAATGCGCTTGAACCTGATGTCGAGCAATTCGATTCCAAACACCTGGACCTTTTCCGCCGCGGCATCAAAGATTTCCTTTTCAACCAGTTTACGCCCCTTATTTATGGGCACGAGAGAACCCATTTTCGCCTCTTGCTGCGCGCCGGCCAGCAACGAATCACGCAGCGGTATACGATCCTTGGTGGTGCGGATGATCTCAATCAACTCATGCTTAGCCACGGCATTGCGCGTCTCGCTGCCCAGAATGTCGTCGAGCCGCGATTGGGCACTGCGCTCGTCGCGCAAACGCAGAAAATATTGCAATGGGTCTACTATCCGCCAGCGCGCAAACAGATCAACCGATATGTAAAGCTTATCCTTGGTAGGCATGTCAGAAGGGCTTCCGTCCCATTCAAGAACCCGTTTATCGATGGGGTTAATTTCCTGGATGAACGGGACTTTAATCTTCAGTCCGGCGGTTGTAACGGGTTCGCCGACCGGTTTGCCAAACTGTGTAATGATCATCTGCTGCACTTCATTCACGGTGTAGACCGCGCTGAAAAGGACAAATGCCGCGATACCCAGAATCACCAGGCTGCCAATCTTCATACCTTTGCTCATGGCTTTTCTCCGTTCAGCGTATCGAGGTTCAGCAAGGGCAGAATTCCCTGCGTCTGTTCGTCTACGATGATCTTGGACTGCAGTTTTGGTAAAACCTTCTGCATCGTCTCTATGTAGATGCGTCGTCGTGTTACCTCAGGTGCTTTTTCATACTCTGTTAACAGGGCATTGAAACGGCTGGCATCGCCCTCTGCTTCGTTTATTCTCTTGAGCCGGTAGCCGTCGGCTTCCCGGATCCTCTGGTCCTTCTCGCCTTCTGCAAGCGGGATGACCTTGTTGTAGTCACGCCGCGCTTCGTTTATCAGCTTTTCCTTCTCCTGCTGAGCCTGATTCACTTCGTTAAAAGATTCCTGAACCGGGCCGGGTGGATTGATGTTCTTTAACTGCACCTGGTCGATACTGATACCCATTTCGTATTTGGTAGCCAGCAGCTGCATTTTGGCGAGAGCTTCCGTTTCGATTTCCTGGCGCCCGATGGTAATGACTTCATCCACGGTTCGGTCACCCACTACTTCACGCATGACAGATTCAGAGACATGACGCAGCGTGCTCCTGGGAATGCGTACTTCGAACAGGAAATTGCGGGGGTCTGAAATTCGGTATTGGACCACCCATTCCACCAGTGCGGAGTTCAGATCACCGGTGACCATCACTGTTTCGGCCCTGCCGTCGCCCTTGGAGCTTTGGTATGCATCCTGGGCACCGGGTGTTGCAAACCCGAACTCCTGTTTCAGCTGGCGTTTAACCGGGACAATTGAGGCTACATCCACACCGAACGGCAGCTTGAAGTGCAGGCCGGGCGGCACTTCCTTGAGATACTTGCCGAATCTTTGAATGACGGCTACCGAGTCGCTGGGTACCGTGTAATAGGCCGTCCAGGCTGCAAATCCGATCAGGACGATGAAGGCAATGCCGATGCGACCGCGTGAACCGCCACCCGGCACCATTTGCTTAATCCGTTCCTGTCCCTGCAGAATCATTTCTTCCAGTTCCGAACCGGAGCCCCTGGGGCCGCCCTTGCCGGGATTATTTCCTTGCCACGACATAGCATTACTCTCTGTTTAGTGCATGTGGAAAAATCATTGTATACCTTTTACCTGTTAGGCAACCGGCCCCCTTCTGCCGGGCGCCCGGCACCATTGCATACATCATCAACCGACATTCATTAATGGCCTGCCAGGTCCATTGCCAGATGCGTTCCTGTGTGAGTCAACCGAGAGGACTGCTTCACGGATTTGAGATGCCACATCACTGATACCGCTGGGAGAATAATTCAGCATGACGGTATTGGTCACCGAGTTCTTGGCCACATCCTGAATGGCATCGTAATGCTGGGTGACCAGGAGCAAGGTCATCACCTCATCTTCATCGACGCCGCATTTCTTGATGGTCTCGATGGACTCCTTGATACCCTTGGCGATTTCCTTGCGCTGATTCGCCAGACCCTCGCCCTGCAGGCGTTTGCTCTCGGCATCGGCTTCGGCAATGCGTACCAGCTTGATTTTCTGGGCCTCGGCTTCGTTCGCTGCCGCGGCTTTCTCGCGTTCGGTCGCGTTGATCCTGTTCATGGCGCTCTTGACCGAACTTTCAGGCTGCAGGTCGGTGATCAGGGAGTTCCTGATCGAGTATCCGAAACCGTCCATTGAATCCGCTAAGGCATGCTTGATGGACTCGGCGACGGCATCCTTGTTCGAGAAGACATCATCGAGGATGAGTTTGGGAATCTCGGAGCGCACGACATCGAACACATAGGACTCGATCTGAAGCCTCGGATTCTCCAGCTTGTAGTAGGACTCCGCAGCCTTTTCCCGAATGATCTGATACTGAACCGAGACCTTAACGTTCACAAACACGTTGTCCCTGGTCTTCGTTTCAACATCCACATCGAGCTGCTGGATCTTCAGGTTCTGCTTCGACGCGAAGTAATCGATAATGGGTAGCTTGAAGTTCAGTCCGGAAAAGCGGACGGAATGGAATCGGCCAAACCGTTCGATGATGACCGCGGTTTTCTGTTTGACTATAAACACGGTGCCGCTGAGTAATCCGGTGCCGATAACGAAAACTACGACATAGACGAGAGTGCTGGCCAAATTTTCTGTAGTCATAGTTCTCTCCTCAAAAATTTATATAGATGGTCTAATGTCTATATATAAAGACATTTGTCTGTGCGATGGTCAAATATAGCTCAAAATGCTTAATTTGTCAACATATGTCTGTTATATTAGACATATGGGAAAGCTGATCACGACCCCCACCATGGGCAAGACAGTCAAACGTTTGATTCGCTCGCAAATGGCTGCCAAGAGCATCGAATACAAAGAACTGGTTAAAAGACTGGAAGAATTAGGCGTCTACCAGAATGTCAGCACCCTGCGAACAAAAATCTCCACCGGGACCATGGGTGTGCAGCTGTTTCTCTATATTCAGATGGCGATGGGTGTCAAACAAATCACCCTGGAGCAGGTCAGGGACATCTTCGAGGATGCGCTGGACGATGACGGCGGGGAGGCCGGGGAATAACCCCCGCCGCCACATCGGGGATTTTTCTTACAGTCAAACCACCCAGCCAAGAGAGGCGCGTATTTTTTGTTCCAGCGATTCCGGAGGCAGTCCAACCAGGTCGAGGTTCAGTTCATCCGTCACCCTGGCGGACAGCGACTTGCTCATGTGCTGGCGCAAACGTCCCAGTGTTTTCGGGTCAGCTATGATAGCCAGGAGTTCAAAAGCTTTCAGGTTTGCCGCCTGCTCGAGCTTTCCAACCAGTTTTCTGCAAAACACATCCTTGGCCAGCTCGTGTGCGTCAGAGCGCGGCAACTTGGAATGACTGGATGGTCCCCGCGCGTGGAAGGCGCGACCACTGGCGTCTGACATCAAATCCCGGCTGGGCTGGTGCCGGCTTTCAGAAACCAGTTTTTGTACTTCGTGAAATTCAGCCGGCTTTCTGCGCAACTCAATGATGTGCGCGGTGCCGCTGTCTGCCACCAGTACCCAATACTTGGACGAGGCACTGTTCATGGATAAACCTCAACATCGTTACTATTTACGTAGCACGTAAGCGCGCACCGGTGTGTGACCTGCGTCAGCCATTGCGTAAAAATCAGGGGCGATCATTCAAAAACGGCCCGTTGCGAGTTTTTCGATGACCCATGTCAGACCATGCAGACCGTGGCGGTGTTTAGCTGCAAGAACATGATGAGCAGAGTTGGACGTTCCCAATTTAATACAGGCGCCTTTGATTGAATGCCGAAGCCCAAGCCGTGAAAAAGCGGGGCCCAATCCCTGAGTCCTGGTCCCTGGCTGCAGCTGAAGTGCTGGGTCTGCTGGGCGTGAGTGCCGACCAAGGCCTGGATGAACGGGAAGTGAGATTACGCCTGCGCCGGTACGGCAGAAACCTGCTAAGAACGACAAAGCCCCGCCACCTGCTGGCCATCCTGATTGACCAGTTCCGAAGCGCAGTCATATTGCTGCTCGGTGCTGCCGCAATTGTTGCCATGGCATTTGGTGATTTTGTCGAAAGTCTTGCAATCCTGGCCGTGATTGCGATCAACACGGCCATCGGCTTCCTCACCGAATGGCGCGCAATTCGATCCATGGAAGCACTACAGCAGCTGGGGCGTGTGGATACCGTGGTGCGTCGGGGCGGCCGGACCCGTAAGATTCAGGCGGACGGCCTGGTTCCCGGGGATGTCGTGATCATCGAGGGTGGCGACATCATCACAGCGGATATCCGCCTGCTCGAGGTTTCAAAACTCCAGGCGGATGAGTCCACCCTGACCGGCGAGTCGGTGCCGGTGGCAAAGCAAACGGCGCCGCTGGACAGCCCCACTGTCCTGATGGAGCGCAGCAATCTCCTGTTCAAGGGGACAGCCATCACCCGTGGATCGGGTCTGGGAGTCGTTGTGGCAACGGGCCCGGACACCGAACTCGGATTGATTTCGAGGCTGGTGGCTGATGCTACGGCCCAGGAAACCCCTCTTGAAAAGAGACTCAACGCTCTGGGTCAGCGCCTGGTGTGGGTAATGCTGATTGTCGCAGCACTGATAGCGGTAGCAGGAATCATGGCCGGAAGGGAAACATTGCTGGCCATCGAAGTGGCGATCGCACTCGCGGTTGCCGCAATTCCCGAAGGCCTGCCGATCGTGGCGACCATCGCGCTGGCGCGCGGCATGTGGCGGATGGCCAGGCGCAATGCGCTGATCGTCAGGTTGTCCGCAGTAGAAACACTGGGCGCGACCGGAGTCATCCTGACCGATAAGACCGGTACACTGACCGAAAACCGGATGACGCTCAGCACCATCGAGTTGATTGAAGGAGAAGTGAGGGTAGGGGGCACGGGTCTCGATACCCATGGTGACTTCGAGATGGCCGGATCCGTGCCGGGCGGCCAGGTGCTTGGGCTGGTGGATGATCTGCTCAAGGCCGTCGTGCTGTGCAGCAACGCCAGCCTGGAGCTGGATTCCCCGGGTGTGGCAAAGGTTGTCGGCGACCCCACGGAAACAGCCTTGTTGATCGCCGCTGCCAAGCGCAATATACGCCGCGATACGTTGCAGCAGGCCATGCCGGAACTGCGCGAGGAACCATTCGAATCCGAAACCAAAGCGATGGCGACATTCAACCGGGCAAATGGAGCGGTTCTCGTCAGCGTCAAGGGAGCGCCGGAATCCGTCTTGCCCCATTGCGTCGCGATGCGCACGACCCAGGGCGACGTGCCGATGAGTGATGATCAGCGGGAAACCCAGCTGAACAAGGCACACGCGCTGGGCCACCGGGGCCTGCGAACACTTGCGGTCGCGACCAGGGTTGTGCAGGACGCCAACACCGATCCTTACGCAGACCTTGTTTTTCTCGGTGTCGTGGGTTTGTTGGACCCGCCTCGCCCGGGCGTGAGGGAAGCCATTTCATGTTGCCGTGATGCCGGGATTCGTGTCGTGATGGTGACCGGCGATCACGTAGCCACGGCCCACACCATCGCCATTGACCTGGGCCTGGTCGATCCGCATCCGCCCGACGGGGCCATCAAGGACGCGCGCACACTCTCCGGGCGACTTGACGAATTTGAGGAAGCAGATCTCGACCAGCTATCGGTCATTGCGCGGGCCACTCCCCAACAGAAGCTCGATCTGATCGCCTTGTACCAGGAACAGGGCAATGTTGTCGCAATGACAGGGGATGGCGTCAATGACGCACCGGCGCTCAAAAAGGCCGACATCGGGATAGCGATGGGTATTCGTGGCACGGCTGTCGCGAAGGAAGCGGCTGCAATGGTTTTGCAGGACGATGAGTTCTCGACCATTGTTGCGGCAATTGCCCACGGCCGCACCATATTTGAAAACATTCGCAAATTTGTCGTCTACCTGTTTTCCTGCAACACCAGCGAAATCCTGATCGTCAGCCTGGCGACTGTTGCCGGTGCGCCACTGCCGTTGCTTCCGCTGCAAATCCTGTTGCTCAACCTGGTCACCGATGTGTTTCCCGCCCTGGCCCTGGGAGTGAGTCGGGGTTCGCCCGAAGTGTTGACCCGCAAGCCCCACCCGATAGATGAGCCAATCCTGAGCAGACAGCTTTGGTCGTTAATCGTGATTTACGGAGTCCTGATGGCGGCAAGCGTGCTTGCTGCGATGGCTGTCGCGATTTACCTGCTGGGCTTCAGCGAGGCGAAGGCCGTGTCAGTATCTTTTTGCACCCTTGCGTTGTCTCAGCTTTGGCACGTGTTCAACATGCGGGACAAGCAGCAAAACTGGATCCGGAATGAGATTACCTGCAATGTCTGGATCTGGGCCGCCATCGCTCTTTGCCTGTTACTTATTCTGGGGGCTGTATACATCCCGGGAGTCAATGATTTGCTGGGACTTGTCAACCCCGGGCGGGCTGGCTGGTTACTGATTGTCGGCATGAGCATGATCCCGCTTGTACTTGGCCCGTGGGCCAGAAAAATCAGCCTGAATCGTTGATGCCGCGTTCGCTGTCGATGGTCTGGGTGAGTGCCTGCTCAATCGCGCTCAGTGGATCATGGTGGGTCAACTGGTGTTTGAGCACAGCCAGGTCGGCGTCGGAAGCATCCTGGCGCCCGGCCAGGCGCAGTCGGATGCGGTCCCGCAGCACCGGCACAGGAGCGGCGCAATCCAGGATCACGAGCCGGGCGCCGCTGGCTGCCGCCACACTGGCAAACAGGTCGCGGTGCCTGCTTCGAAGGAAGGTGGCATCTGCAATCATGTTGAAACCTGAACGCAGGCCGGTCTCGCAATATCGCGCCAGCGCCCGGTAGGTCTGGTCTGTGACTCCAGGGCTGTAGAGCCCTGATTCGATCCGCCCGGTGGCGCGTTGCCGCGCCGAATGGGCGTCCAGGCGCTTGCGTTCCAGGTCACTGCGCACGCGCAAAGCCGGAAATTTGCCGACCAGGCGATCACTGACCCAGGTCTTTCCCGACCCTGAAAAACCATGCATCAGGTACAGGGTGGGCGGCGGCGTATCCACCAGTGTTGCGGCAAGATCAACGTAAGCTGGGGCATTGATCCGGAAACTCTCGTTGTGCCGGGCGGAACGCTGCTGCTGCCGGATTGATGTGACAACGGCCCGGACCATGCTGCGGTAGACCAGGTAAAAACACATGACAGAGAGGCTATCGTAATCGCCGGTATCTTCGAGCCATGCGTTGAGCAGGGAATAGGCCAAATCTCCGTGTCGCCGCGCCATCAGGTCCATGACCAGGAAAGCAATGTCATTGGCTGTATCGATCCAGCGCAATTCATGGTTGAACTCGATGGCGTCAAATGGGATGAACTTACCGTCCTGCACCAGCAGGTTTTCAAGGTGCAGATCGCCATGGCATTCCCTGATGAAGCCGTGCCGTGCACGCTCCTCGAAAGCCGGTTTCAGCGTTGCCGCCTGCTGCAGGGTCCAGGCCTCGATCACCGCCAGTTGCTGCAGTGACTCATCATTGAAGGTGGCCGGATCGAGGTGCCTGAAATTGTTACGCGCCGGCTTTACAGCGCGCTCGGCCTCGAACCCGGGGTCGATGTTCTTTCGCGGCGGCAGGCTTCGATGGAAGCGGGCAATCGTGGCCGCCAGTGCATGAATGCCGTCCGGCCCCATCGAGCCTGCCTGCAGGTAACAGTCCAGCCGGGCCTCGTGCGGAAACTGGCGCATCTGTACGGCATACTCGATTGCCGGCTCTGCCCCGACCCTGACTTTTTCGTCTTTAACTCCAATCGGAACAATATCCATGTACAGTTCCGGTGCGGTGCGGCGGTTTACGCGCAATTCTTCTTCGCAAAAAAACCTGCGCTGCTCCAGGGAAGAAAAATCAAGGAAGCCCAGCGTGACCGGCTTCTTTACCTTGTAGGCAAACTCGCCGGTCAGAATGACCCAGGATATATGCGTTTCGATGACCTGCAGGCCGCGAACACCGTGCGGGTAGGCCGCCGGCTCCAGCAGTTTACGAATCAGCTCGGGTTGATGCATTCGATCCTCGTTCATCATCCAGCATCGGCCCCCGGGGAGGTTTCCGCGGAAACTTTTCTATATTTTACTTTAAAACAATGCTGTAAGTTGACAGGTGGCCCCAATGACACGCTCTCCGCCAATCATTGTCGGAACCTCAGGATAAGTGCGTTATTGAAGTACTGAATGGGCCGGGGCCGATTTAATATTCCGTCACTGCATCGAGTGAAGGCTCGATGATCATTGGTTCACCAGCAGCCTGTCGTGCACGGGCTGTATCCTTGAGGCCGCTTCCGGTGACCAGGCAAACCACCAGTTCGTCCCGATCAATCAGTCTGTCGTCAGCCATTTGTTTCACTGCCGCCCATGGTGTGGCGGCGGCCGGCTCTGGGAATACCCCGCTATACCGGGCCATCTCGCCAAGCGCGGCCAGAATCTCGCTGTCCGGGACTGTGACCGCTTCACCACCCGATTCTATGATGGCCCGGACCGCGGCCAGGCCGTCTCGCGGTTGATCGACGGAAATTGAATCCGCGACCGTGTTGGCCTGCACCTGGTCAATGGAAATATTTGACCAGTCATTTACCGGTTCCTGACTGTCTCGCAGCCGCTGCACCGTCTGGCAAATGGCGGCGCTGGACGCTGACTGGGCACAGTCGATTTTAGGCAAACGATCAATCAGGCCAACAGCTTTCAGATCCCGCCAGCCTTTCCAGATACCGCTAAGGATATTGCCGTCGCCGGTGGGGACCACCACCCGGTCGGGTACTTTTCCACCCAGGTCTTCCCAGATTTCGAAGGCGCAGGTCTTCTTGCCTTCGCGGGTGAACGGGTTGAAACCATTGCTGCGGTTGAACCAGCCGAATTTTTTGGACGCGACCAGGCACAGGTCAAAGGCTTCGTCGTAACTGCCGCGTACCGCAAGGACCCGTGCTCCGTAAGAGAGCAACTGGGTCAGTTTCGCAGCAGGCGCGCTTTCAGGAACGAAAACCACCGCACTCATGCCGAGCGCTGCGGACAGGCAGGCCAGCGAGGAACCGGCATTGCCGGTGCTGGCAACGGACACCACGCTGGCGCCGGTATCCATGGCCCTGCACAGGGTGATTGCGCTGGCGCGGTCCTTGAGCGAGGCGCTGGGATTGCGGCTGTCGTCCTTGAGGTACAGCCTGGTTAAGCTGGCCTGCTGGCCCAGCAGGGGTGCCTGGTAAAGTGGAGTGCCGCCGATGCGTAAGGGGAAGGGCGAGGGCAGTCTGTTCACAGGTAAAAGCGCCTGGTAACGGAACAGGTCACGGGGGCTCTTGCTGAAGTCAGCAGCCAATTCTTCCGTTGCAGCAGCGTAGTCGTAAGTGATTTCCAGGTTACCGCCACAGCAGGGGCACTCGAAGCCGGCATAATCCGCCGGCTGCTCTGCAGCACAAGCGAAACAGCGGTATCCGTTCATATGCACAGGCTTGCTCATTTGTTTTGCCTCACATGGTAAGCGCCATCAGGGCCTTGGCGGTGTGCATACGGTTTTCAGCCTCGGGGTAAACCCGGGACTGCGGCCCGTCGATGACTGCGTCGGTTACCTCGCAGCTACGGTCTGCCGGCAGGCAGTGCATATAGATCGCACTTTTCTTTGCCCGGGCCATCATTGCCTCGTCACAAATCCAGTTGCGGTACTGCTGGGCGACCTTCATCGCCTCTTCGGGCCGGCTGAAGAGGGATTCCACCCCCCAGCTCTTTGGATAAACGATGTCGGCATCGGCAAAAGCGTCTTCCATGTTGTCCACCACCTCGAACCTGCCACCGGAGGCTTTTGCGTTCTCACGGGCGATCTGCATCGGCTCATCCATCAGGGTGTATTCGGGCGGGTGAGCCAGCGTCACGTTCATGCCGAAGCGGGTCATCAGCATGATCAGGCCCTGCGGTACGGACATCGGTTTGACGTAGCTGGGGGCGTAGGCCCAGGAAACGGCGATTTTCAGATCGGACAGGTCTTGGCCGAATTCTTCACGGATGGTCATCAGGTCGGCGAGGGTCTGGCAGGGGTGATCGACGTCGCACTGCATGTTGATCACCGGAACACTGGCCCATCTGGCAACTTCACGCATGTAGGTCTGGCCTTCGCCGGGCACAACGTCATGGCGGATCGCGATACCGTGGCCGTAGCCGGAGAGAATAATGCCCATGTCCTTGGGGCTTTCACCGTGGGCTATCTGCGAAGTCTCCGAATCGATGAAATGCGCATGGCCGCCAAGCTGGGTAATGCCCGCCTCAAACGAGTTGCGGGTGCGGGTGGATTTGTCAAAAAAGATCAGGAAAATTGTCTTGTGTGGAAGATGCAGGGAGGTGATCCCGCTCTTGAACTCCTTTTTCAAAGTTGCCGCCGTATCCAGGGCGAGTTCGATCTCTGCATCTGACCAGTCCTGGGTCATCAGCCAGTCACGGCCTTTCATTGGGTTCTGGGTCATCAGCTTTAGAACTC